>ENA-ORCQ01000022-ORCQ01000022.1-marine-metagenome-genome-assembly--contig:-NODE-22-length-314583-cov-6.225363_pt1 | contig 314583 bp, 260 predicted proteins | sample MGYA00237780_ERZ508510 | MGnify/ENA primary metagenome ERZ508510 (study PRJEB26181, sample SAMN06268981) | marine metagenome | isolation source: Tt an E2 anaerobic enrichment on eucalyptus from sediment...
TGCTATTTGGTAACTTTGAAAAAACACAAAGGTTATTTTTGACTTGATTCTTTGCTTCGTTTCTCATCTAAGGAGAATTGGAGCGCAGCGGAAATCAGCCTTAGCTAAATGAAGGCCTGCCCGGCGAGGGTTTAAGCTTATTAATTGATTCGGCTTTCATATTATAGCAAGCTAATTAAATGAGTTGCTCCACCTGAAATTCTAACTGATCCACTATTTAATTCGAAATACAAAAGCATGCTCACAAGGCTTTGTTTCGGGTAATTCAATCTCCAGGGCATTTTTATTCTGTTTCCATTTTAAATCAGCAGCTGAACCTATCAACTCTACTCCTTCAATTTTTCCGTTATAAAAGCTTGCCCCCAATGATTTTATTGCCAAAACTCCCGATTCGGGCCATCCCATGGCTATGGCATACAACTGCCCTTTGCGTGTGGTAAAGCGGATATCCTCATCGCCAAAACCCTTAAATTTCATGTCGGCCAGGTGTCCTTTTAGGGTTTCTGTCGGGCCTTCGCCATAAATTAACCAGGGGCGACTTTCGTATATTGCCTCACCATTTAGTTTCAACCATTTTCCCATTTCACGCAGGCGTTGTTTTTGCGTTTCAGGAATATAACCATCGGGATGCGGTGCAACATTTAACAAGAGGCAGCCATTTTTACTTACAATATCAACAAGGTCGTCTATTAAGCGGTTGGTTGTATAACATTCCAAGTCGGTTGACCAGGTCCACGAAGTGTTCGATACCGAATTGTCGGTTAACCAGGGCTCCGGGTAAATTTCAGGCATACGCGCACGCTCCAGGTCAACTGTACCGGTGCCCAACGGAAAATCAGGACGTTTAAAAGTCAATACAAATTCCTGCTGCTTTTTCTCGGCATGATTGTAGGCATAAGCCATCATCTGGCGGCGCACTTCCTCCGAAAGAATCTGTATGCGGTTATCAAACCAGAGCAAGTCGGGCGAATAACCATCAACCACTTCTTTCACTTTTTCAAGCCAAACGCGCTCAAAATCAGCACCTGGCATCGGACTTACCTGGTAATAATTTTTCGAATCTTTTGTTTGCCAGGCCGTTTCAGGCACTTTTTCGCCATAAAACGAGGCATTGGCTGGGTCGGCACAATCGGTGTTGGAGTCCCAAACCGGAAACCAGCCCCACAACCACGAATGATGCAAGCTTACCACGTATTTCAGACCACGTTTTCGAATGGCCTTTTCCATCTCAGCCACAATATCGCGTCTTGGTCCTTTGTCTACTGCATTCCACGGATTTACATCCGAATCCCACATGGCAAAGCCATCGGCATGTTCGCCCACCGGGCCTGCAAAACGAGCCCCTGCCTCTACAAATAAATCGGCCCACTCGTCGGCGTTAAACTCTGGTGCAGTAAAAAGCGGCACAAGGTCTTTATAGCCAAACTCATCCACAGCCCCATAAGTTGCAACATGAAAAGTATTATTGGGATGCCCCTCAACGTACATATTGTGGCCGTACCAATCGGGAGTACCCGGGCATTTGGCTGTGGAATACACCCCCCAATGTGCATAAATCCCGAATTTGGCATCCTGGAACCATTCGGGGCATTCGTATTGTTTTAACGACTCCCATGTAGGTTCGTATGTTTTTTGCGCCCGGGCAAAATAAAAATTGAAGCAAATAATTGCCATCGTAATTGCTGCTGTCAGTTTTTTCATTGCAAGCTTTTTAAGTTTTAATTTATTGATTTGAATTTTCGCAGTAAAACAAAACCGGAAGCGCTACAATTTTAAGGGATAGTTACCGTGCTCTCTTACCAGTTTTATTATAAAATCGTATGTTGAGCCTGAAACCTGGCTCGTTACCGAATGGTCGGACTGAAAAATAAAACTACCTCCTCTGGCAGCCTGCAGTTTTTTAAGCACATCGGCTTTAATCTGGTTTTTATCACCAGTTTCCCAATCCATAACGTTGTTGTTGCCACAAAAACCAATTGCATGACCATATTTTTCGCGCAGGCAATTTACATCCATATTCGCTTTTGCTTCAAGGGGGTTATAAAAATCTACCCCCAGCTCAATGTAATCCCCAAAAATTGCATTTACGTTTCCACAACCGTGGTAAATCACCATCAGGCCTTTTTCGTGGCAATAGTCTACCATCTTTTTCACCCAGGGTTTAAAATGTTCACGCCAGTATTCGGGGTCGAAAAACAGGCCGTTTTTATAAGCCACATCTCCCCAAATTACCATACCATCGAGCAGGCCGTCTGCTGCTTCAACCTGCGCCTTGCAAATGTCAAAATAAAACTGCCCGATTTTAGCAATGGCATTCGGAAAACTGTCGTAGTGCATCATCGACCACAGCATGGCATTTTCCTGCCCTATTAATCGGGTAAGACACTCGTTAATTTCGCCAACACCTCCAAAAACAGCAAAATCGGGATAAAACGATTTTACGCGGTCAATCCAAGCCGGTATATTTTGCTCGAAAGTGTCGCCAACTCCATTAATATGGTCGTCGCCCGCCGCAAAATACCTGCGTTTATCATAGGGGTTATCAAACGTAAAGTCAAGTAATTTTTCAATGGTGTCCACCTTCCATTTTATCATTTCAGGCATCGGAAAATCGTGGCGTTTTCGCATTTCCACTTCGTAGCCCGTTTCCACTTGCACTTCCTCTTCGTTGTTAAACAACACTTTAAAGTTCTTTATGTGCGGATCCATATTCGGATTAACAACAATCCAATCCAAATCGTAATGATAATACGGATTGGCATCTTTTGGCAAGCCCAGTTCGATTCTCCAGCGATTGATAAAACTGTTCCAGAAAAACTCACCGATGGGAATACGGTCGGGTTCCTGGTGACCTGCTGCCATCTGCAGGCGCTTCACTTTTTTTTGTGCATTTTCGCTTCGGTCAAGCGAAGTTGATTTTCCGGTATAATTAAACATTGGTTTTTGGTTCTAATTCAAAACCAAAATTACTACCGGAAGCCACATTATTGTTTCACAAAACAAATATATAGTTGCACTTTTCAATCATTGTTAATTTTTAAGTCAATTATTTGCCGGGTTTTATACTATTTTTACTTTGTTATTTTAAAACACAGGCATGGATAGCTCAGAACTTTTAAAGAGCATAACTTTTAACCTCTCGTCAGTTGCCTACTGTAAGGTTGGCGCCGAATGGAATTATAAAAACATCATCAGTTCGTTTAGCCGGTTATATTTAGTTACCGCCGGAGAAGCGCACATTTTTACAGCAGATAAAAAAATCCATTTGAAAAAAGGCCACCTGTACCTGGTGCCCAGCTTCACCCCGTGCAGCTACACCTGCAAAGATGAAATGACACACTTTTATGCCACATTCACCATACAGCTTCCTAATCACCTAAGCATTTACCAGCTGTTTAACTTTAGTTTTGAAATTGAAGCTACCGATGAGCACTATGCCTATTTTAAGCAACTGTGGAAGGCAAATCCGAATATGGAACTGCCTGCCAAAGACCCAAACATTTACCAACGCCTAAACAGCAGGTGTTGGAACCATGGCCTAAAAGATGTTCAGCGCAGTTTGGCATCATCGGGCTTACTTTACCTCTTGCTATCAAAATTTATTGGTGCCGCAAAAATAGATTTCGGGACCAGCGATTCAGGCAATATTTTATCTGCAGTTACATTCATTCACCGTCATTTAAACGAAAACCTTGCGATTGAAGAACTGGCAAATATGGTTCATTTATCACCTGCACATTTTACCCGAAAATTTAAGCAGCTAACGCATTTGACACCTCGCGATTACATTAATACCCAACGTATTGAAAAAGCACAGTTGCTTTTAAATACCACATCGCAATCGTGCATTGAAATTGCCGAATTGTGCGGCTATAAAAGCAATGCCTATTTCTGCAAAATTTTTAAAAAATACATTGGTCAATCGCCGCGCGAGTATCGAAACAACCAGGTTTAGACTTTTCTTTTAGCGTACAAAACTTACTGCCCCTGCTGTGCAATAAAAAAAAGCTCCAACCAATGGCCGGAGCTTTTCTATCGTTAAAACTGCAATTTTATGCTTTATATTCATCCCAGCTTTTTACCTGAACATCATCCAGGTTGTACCTGCAAATTCCGTAAAGGAAAGCACTTGCCACACGGGCATTGGTTATAAGCGGAATGTTATAATCAATGGAGCTTCGTCTGATTTGGTAACCATTTTTCAGCTCTCGCTTGGTATGGTTTTTCGGAATATTAATTACCAAATCAATTTTCTTTTCCTTGATCATTTCAATGGTATTTGGCGACTGATCTTCTTCATCAGGCCAGTATATCAGGGTGTTCTCAATGCCATTTTCGCGGAAGAATTTGTGTGTTCCCTCAGTGGCAAAAATGTTGTATCCTTTTTCAACCAACATTCTTGCACTGTTTAGCAACTCCAGTTTACCACGAGATGGCCCCGAAGAAATAAGAATATTCTTTTTCGGGAAATTGTAACCTACCGATAACATGGCTTTCAGCATGGCTTCATAATATGTCTCGCCAATACAGCCAACTTCTCCGGTCGACGACATATCAACTCCTAAAACAGGATCAGCTTTCAGTAAACGTGCAAACGAAAACTGCGGTGCTTTCACCCCCACATAATCCAATTCAAAAAGCGATTTATCCGGCTTCGGCACATCAATTCCCAGCATCACCTTGGTGGCAATTTCAATCAGGTTAAGCTTCATAACCTTCGATACAAACGGGAAGCTTCGCGATGCACGCAGGTTGCACTCAATAACTTTAATATCGTTATCCTTTGCCAGAAACTGCATATTAAATGGCCCGGTAATTTCAAGGCCTTTGGCAATTTGTCGGGCAATTTTTTTCACCCTGCGAATGGTCTCAACATACAGTTTTTGCGGTGGAAAAACAATGGTTGCATCGCCCGAGTGCACACCGGCAAACTCTACGTGCTCCGAAATGGCATAAGCCACCATTTCTCCTTTATTGGCCACTGCATCAATTTCAATTTCTTTGGCTTGCTCAATAAATTCGGTTACAACCACCGGGTGCTCTTTCGATACGTTGGCAGCCATTTCAAGGAAATGTTCCAACTGATCGGGATTGGAAACCACATTCATTGCAGCACCAGAAAGTACGTACGAAGGACGAATCAACACCGGATACCCTACTTCATCAACAAACTTGTGAATCTCGTCGATGGTTGACAGACGTGCCCAGCGTGGCTGGTCTACTCCCAAATCATCAAGCAATGAAGAGAATTTCTCACGGTCCTCTGCATTATCAATCTTTTTGGCCGATGTTCCAAGAATCGGAACATTTTGCCCGTCTAATTTCATTGCCAGGTTATTCGGAATCTGACCACCCATTGAAACAACCACACCATGCGGGTTTTCAAGGTCGTAAACATCCATTACACGCTCAAAAGTCAACTCGTCAAAATAAAGTCTGTCGCAGGTATCATAATCAGTACTTACCGTTTCAGGGTTGTAGTTAATCATTACCGAACGATAACCCTGCTCTTTAATGGTGTTTATGGTATTTACACTACACCAGTCGAACTCTACCGAGCTTCCAATCCGGTATGCACCCGAACCAAGTACCATTACCGATTTATGATCGCCTAAATAAGTAACATCGTTTTCGGTACCGTTATGTGTTAGGTACAGGTAATTGGTTTGTGCGGGGTATTCTCCGGCCAGGGTATCAATTTGTTTTACCACCGGAACAATGCCGTTAGCTTTTCGGTAAGCCCTAACTTTTAACAAGTCTTCGTTAATGCTTGTCCCCTTACTGTTTAGAACCAGGCGTGCAATCTGAAAATCGGAAAAACCGGCTTGTTTTGATGCTTTTAATAAAGGAATTGGTAATTTTTCCAACTCGTTTATCTCCTGCAACTCCAGCTTTATTTTATGAATATTGCCTAGTTTCTGCAAAAACCATTTGTCGATTTTTGTTTTTTCATGAATCGCATCAATAGAGTACTCTTTATTGAATGCTTCGGCAATGGCAAAAATTCGTCTGTCGGTAGGATTTGTCAGCTCCTCTTCAATACCCTCAATGGTAATTTCTTCTTTATTGGCAACAAAACCGTGCATTCCAAGTCCAACCATTCGAATACCTTTTTGAATGGCCTCTTCAAATGTTCGTCCGATGGCCATAATCTCGCCCACCGATTTCATAGAGCTTCCGATGTTTTTTGAAACGCCAACAAATTTGCTCAAATCCCAACGTGGTATTTTAACCACACAATAGTCGAGTGCAGGCTCAAAACAAGCGGTGGTTACCTTGGTTACCGAGTTTTTCAGTTCGTGTAAACCATAACCCAAACCAAGTTTGGCTGCCACAAAAGCAAGCGGATAACCGGTAGCTTTCGATGCCAGTGCCGACGAACGTGACAAACGGGCATTTACCTCAATTACCCGATAATCTTCCGAATGCGGATCGAGTGCAAATTGTACGTTACATTCGCCAATTACACCAACACGGCGGATAATTTTTATTGAAATAGCACGAAGCTTGTGGTACTCCGAATTTGATAAGGTTTGCGAGGGCGCTACAACAATACTTTCACCCGTGTGAATTCCCAGCGGATCGAAGTTTTCCATGTTACACACGGTAATACAATTGTCGTGTTTATCTCGAACCACCTCGTATTCCACTTCTTTCCATCCTTTAATTGATTCTTCAATTAAAATTTGTGGCGAATAAGAAAATGCACTTCCGGCCAGTTTTTCCAGTTCTTCCTCGTTTTCGCAAAAACCAGAGCCCAGGCCACCAAGCGTATAAGCTGCTCGAATAATAATAGGAAAACCAACCTCTTTAGCAGCTGCTTTTGCCTCTGCCATGTTTGATGCGGCTATACTTTTACAGGTTTTCACATCAATTTCGTCGAGCATTTTGGCAAAAATGTCGCGGTCTTCGGTATCAATAATGGATTGAACAGGTGTACCCACCACTTCAACATTGTATTTTTCAAGTACTCCCGATTCGTATAGTGCAACCCCGCAGTTTAATGCAGTTTGTCCACCAAATGCCAGCAAAATACCCTGTGGTTTTTCTTTTTTAATCACCTCTTCAACAAAATGAGGCGTAACAGGCAAAAAGTAAATTTTGTCTGCAATATCTTCTGAAGTCTGAATGGTTGCAATATTCGGATTAATAAGAACCGTTTCAACTCCTTCTTCCTTCAGGGCTTTCAGGGCCTGAGACCCGGAATAATCAAACTCACCGGCCTCGCCAATTTTTAGTGCTCCCGAACCAAGAACAATAGCTTTTTTAATGTGTGTATCTATCATGATATTTTTAAAAATTTCGGTGAATGATTATTTTTTAGAAGCTTCAATATTTTTGATAAACTCATCAAACAAAAATTCGGTATCTACCGGCCCACTTGCTGCTTCAGGGTGAAATTGCGTAGAGAAAAACGGAAGGGTTTTATGCCTTATTCCTTCGTTTGTTTCATCGTTAACATTGGTAAACAATGGCTCCCAGTCGGCTGGCAGTGTTTCAGTTGCCACCGCATAACCATGGTTTTGCGAGGTAATGTAACACTTGTTGGTGCCTTGCAGCAATACCGGCTGATTATGGCTACGGTGTCCGTACTTCAATTTGAAGGTGTCGGCTCCGGCAGCACGTGCCAGCAACTGGTTCCCCAAACAAATCCCCATTATCGGCTTCTTATCGCCAATTACCTTTTTTATGTAGCTAACAGTAACATCGCACATCGCCGGGTCTCCCGGACCATTTGATATAAAGAGTCCATCAAATTCTTCGTTTGAAAAATCATAATCCCATGGCACACGAATTACGGTAGCTCCCCTGTCAATCAGGCAACGCATAATGTTGTTTTTTACTCCACAGTCGATTAACACTACTTTGTGTTCGCCATTGCCATAAACCTCACGCTCTTTGCAGCTTGCCACTGCCACAAGGTTTTCTTTATTCGGGTCGTAAAAGTCTATTTCCTCCTCAAATTCAATTTTGCCCAACATCGAGCCTTTCTCACGTAAAGTTTTTGTTAAGGCTCGCGTGTCAATATCAAAAATACCCGGAACATCATATTCTTTTAACCAGTCGCTCAAACTTTTTTCAGCATTCCAGTGACTGAATTCAAACGAATAATCAGAAATTATTAATCCGGAAATATGCAACTTATGCGATTCATAAAACTTATGTATCCCATTTTCTTTTTGATTAAAAGGAACACCATAATTCCCAATCATTGGGTAAGTCGACACCAGGATCTGGCCGGTGTAAGATGGATCAGTCAAACTTTCCGGGTACCCAGTCATTGCGGTATAAAAAACTACCTCTCCGGCTACCGCTTTCTCGCTTCCAAACGATTTCCCTATAAAAACGGTACCGTCTTCAAGAGTTAATTTTGCCTGTTTTACTTTATACATTTTCCGATTTAATAATTAAAAAAAATGCGCTTGCCCTAAAATAGTTCAAACGCATTTCAGTTATTCTTTATACTTATTTTCAAATACACTCTCGCAATCATAAATGTTAAGAACATGAATTAAATATCATTTCCGTCACAAAAATAGAAAATATTCTGAATTTCATACCTGCTTTTCTTAAAAAATGCATATTTTTGCATCATAAATGAATATTTATTCAATGAAGAATAAAATACAACGACAACTTGAAATCCGAAAAATAATTCAAAAAGGCAATGTACACAGCCAGGATGAATTATTGGTTGAATTAAAGCGCCGGGGCTTCGACTTAACGCAGGCCACCCTGTCGCGCGATTTAAAAGTGCTACAGGTTGCAAAAGTACCACATCCGGTTAAAGGCTATGTTTATACCATACCCGAAAACGGACTAACAGAAAAGCATAGTGCAGAACACATTAACCGCATTAATTACCTGGCCGACGGATTTCAGGATTTACAGTTTTCGGGCAATCTGGCCGTATTAAAAACGGTACCCGGATATGCCAGCAGCATTGCTGCGGTGATAGACACCGCCAGCCCCTGGGAGATTTTGGGAACAGTTGCCGGAGACGACACGATTTTAATTATTCAAAGGGAAGGAATATCGAAAAATGATTTGACCGAGGCATTATTTAAAATTATGCCAAAGCTAAAAGACAAATTGTAGATCGAAGGATGAAGAGCTTAAATAACATCAAAGTATTAATTGCCGACGAAAATCACCTGAAATTCATCGACGATATAAACGATGCCATCGATAGTGCATCGAAACAAAGAGGTACGGGTATTGCACGCCGAACCTTTGAATACCTTGCTGATAAAATGAAGCAGGGGAAAGCAATAATTGCGCTGGAAGAAGGTGAAGTGTTCGCAGGTTTTTGCTACATAGAAACCTGGCAGGAAAAAGGCTTCGTGGCCAACTCGGGGCTTATTGTTGCCGAAGATTACCGCGGAATAGGACTGGCAAAAGCCATTAAAAAGAAAGCCTTTGAGCTTTCGCGTAAGAAATACCCCAACTCCAAAATTTTTGGCTTGACCACCGGACTGGCCGTAATGAAAATCAATCACGAGTTGGGTTATCGTCCTGTTACCTTCTCGGAGTTAACCCTGGATGATCATTTTTGGAAAGGATGCACCGGCTGTATAAACCACGACATTCTGGAACGAACCGGCAGAACAAAATGCCTTTGCACCGGAATGTTATACGACCCGGCGTGGGAAAAACCAACTTATACGAATGGTAATGGCATTAGAAAAAGAAGTTTACTTGATTTGATACCGAAGCGAAAGCCGGGGGTAGCAAAAAAGAAAAACAAACTATTAAAGAAAAACAAGTAGAGTGACGGTAAATTATTCAACGGACAGCTACAGACTTAACTTGAATAGTATAAGGCCGTCACTCTTTTAAAGATATTTAGACATGAGTAAAAAATTGGTACTGGCATTTAGCGGTGGTTTAGATACCTCGTTTTGTGTAAAATACTTAAAGGAAGAAAAAGGATATGATGTTTACACAGCAATTGCCAACACAGGAGGTTTCTCTGACGAGGAACTAATAGAGATTGAAAAACGGGCACTGGCACTTGGAGCCGTTGAACACATTACACTTGATGTTACCAACGAATACTATGAAAAATGCATTCGCTACATGGTTTACGGAAATGTATTGCGAAATAACACCTACCCCATTTCGGTAAGTTCAGAACGCGCATTTCAGGCCATTGCCATTATTGAGTACGCCAAAGAAATTGATGCAAAATATATTGCACACGGCAGCACAGGCGCCGGAAACGACCAGATTCGCTTCGACCTTACTTTCCAGGTTTTGGCACCTGAGATTGAAATAATAACGCCTACCCGCGATATGCTTTTAACCCGCCAGTACGAAATCGACTACCTAAAAAAATATGGTTTTGAGGCCGATTTTACCAAAATGGAATACTCCATTAACCAGGGGCTTTGGGGCACCAGCGTTGGCGGAAAAGAAACGCTAACCACCAACAAAAATCTGCCCGAAGAAGCTTATCCAAGCCAGCTGAAAGCCACAGGCGAACAAACCATCGAATTGGGTTTTGAAAAAGGAGAACTGGTATCGCTCGACGGAGAATTTTACGAAAACGGTCCCGAAGTAATTCGTGCGCTGGAGACTGTAGCATCAAAATACGCCATTGGGCGCGACACCCACGTTGGAGATACCATTATTGGTATTAAAGGCCGTGTTGGTTTTGAAGCTGCCGCCCCGCTGATTACCATTAAAGCACATCACCTACTGGAAAAACATACCTTAACCAAGTGGCAGGCCTACTGGAAAGAACAACTGAGTAACTGGTACGGCATGTTTTTACACGAAGCCATGTACCAGGAACCGGTTATGCGAAACATCGAAGATTTTCTGGAATCGACCCAGGAAAATGTTACCGGAAAAGTAATCGTAAAACTTAAACCTTACCACTTTGAACTGGTTGGTATTGAATCGGAACACGACCTGATGAACTCGGGATTTGGAGAGTACGGCGAAACCGTTGAAGCATGGACAGCCGACGACGTTAAAGGGTTTACCAAAATCTTATCGAACTCCTTAAAAATCTACAACAAGGTAAATAACAAATTATAGGATGATTAAAGTTGGAATTATAGGAGGAGCCGGATACACTGCCGGAGAGCTGTTGAGAATTTTACTGAATCATCCGCAGGTTGAAATTGGCTTTATACAAAGCACGAGCAATGCCGGCAACCTGATTTCGGATGTGCACATTGATTTGTTGGGCGAAACGGAAATCACGTTCACCGATCAGATGCCTTTTGATGAGGTTGATGTTATTTTCCTTTGTATGGGACATGGCAAATCGATAGAATTTGTGGAAAAACACAATTTTCCTAAATATTTAAAAATTATAGATTTAAGCCACGACTTCAGGCTAAAAAGAGCCGGTAACGACTTTGTGTATGGCTTGCCCGAACTAAACCGCGAAGAAATTGAATCGTCAGAACGCATTGCCAACCCGGGCTGTTTTGCCACCGGAATTCAGCTGGCACTGTTGCCATTGGCTGCCAACAACTTATTGCAGGACGAAATTCATGTACAAGCAATAACAGGCTCAACCGGTGCCGGACAAAAACCAACCGCAACATCGCATTTTAGCTGGCGTAGCAGCAATGTTTCGGCTTACAAAATTTTCGAGCACCAGCACGAGGGCGAAATCATCCAAAGCCTTACACAATTGCAAGCTGGTTTTGAAAAAGACTTCAACTTTGTGCCCATTCGTGGAAACCACACAAGAGGTATTTTTGTGGCTTGTTATACAAAATTTGAAGGCTCGCTTGAAGAAGCCAACGAAATTTATAAAGAGTATTACGCCGGCCACCCCTTTGTTTTTATAAGCGATAAAAACCCGGGAGTAAAACAAGTGGTAAACACCAACAAGGGCGTACTTTACCTGGAAAAACACGGCACCAAACTGGTTATAATCAGTTTAACCGACAATTTAATAAAAGGTGCATCCGGACAGGCAGTTCAAAACATGAACCTGATGTTTGGGTTAGACGAAAAAGCCGGACTCAACTTAAAACCGGTAGCTTTTTAAAACAATTGCACAAAGATAGCGCAGATTAACACAGACAAAATCAGCGTTTGTCAGCGTAATCTGCGAGAAAGAATTGAATATGGAACTATTTAACGTATATCCACTTTTCGACATTACCCCGGTAAAAGCCGAGGGATGTTACGTTTGGGATGCCGACGGAAAGAAATATCTTGACCTTTATGGCGGGCATGCAGTAATCTCAATCGGACACAGTCACCCCTGCTATGTAAAAAAAATTACTCAGCAGCTTCAGCAAATTGGCTTTTACTCTAACTCAGTACAAAATCCGCTACAGACTGAATTAGCTGATAAACTAGGCAAAATTTCAGGATGTGAAGACTACCAGCTTTTCTTGTGCAACTCGGGAGCCGAAGCCAACGAAAATGCACTGAAACTTGCATCTTTTATTACTGGTAAAAAGAAAATAATCAGTTATAAAAAAGGCTTTCACGGTCGTACATCGGCAGCCGTTGCCATTACCGATAATCCGAAAATTATTGCTCCTGTTAACGAAACAGATAATGCTGTAATTCTTCCGTTTAACGACATAAAGGCTACCGAAGATGTTTTGAAACAAGGTGATGTTGCAGCAGTAATTGTTGAGGGAATTCAGGGAATTGGAGGAATTTACGTACCCGACACCGAGTTCCTTACCAAGCTAAAACAACTGACAGAAAAATATGTAGCAGTTCTTATTCTCGACGAAATACAATCGGGCTACGGACGAAGTGGCAAGTTCTTCGCTTACCAGCATACCGATATTAAACCCGACATTGTAACAATGGCAAAAGGAATGGGTAACGGATTTCCTATTGGAGGCGTGCTGATTCAGCCGGAAATTGAGCCGTGGTTTGGCATGCTGGGAACCACTTTTGGCGGAAATCACCTGGCCTGTGCTGCTGCCATTGCAGTTCTGGACGTAATGAAAGACGAAAAGCTGGTGGAGAATGCAGAGTCAGTAGGAAATTACCTGATGGATAAACTGGCGGAGATAGATGCAGAGTTTGAGATCAGAGGAGAAGGATTAATGATCGGTCTGGAATTTAAACAACCAATTGCTGATATTCGCCGGAAACTGTTGTTCGATTACGGAATTTTCACCGGTGTTTCAGGACAAAATATCATACGGTTGCTGCCTCCGTTAAGTCTTACAAAAACACAGGCCGACGTATTTTTAACGGCGTTTGCAGAAGTACTTGATACCGTTGTTGAATAAATAAAAATCAGAACCACACTTTTTCTAAATTAGACCAAATGGAAAATAAAAAAATAGCAATTATAGGCGTAGGAAACATGGGAGGAGCCATAGCAATCGGACTGCTAAAATCGGGTTCGATTGATGCGGCCAATATCGCCGTTTCCGACAGAAAAGAAACCACGCTCAGAAAAATGAGCGATTTGGGAATTGCCACTTATCAAAACAACATTGAGGCGGCTAAAAATGCCGACGTAATTATTGTTGCTGTAAAACCTTACCATATTGAAGGGGTGATAAATGAACTAAAACCCGTTTTAGCACCCAATAAAATATTCATCTCAATTGTTGCAGGTGTAGGTATCGACGATTTAGGAGCAATGGCTGGAAACGACATTCCTATTTTTAGGGTAATGCCCAATACTGCTATTGCCTTGCAAGAATCGCTGACTTGTATTTCTGCCAACGGAAACACCGCCGCACATCGCGAATATGTAGTGGAGTTATTTGATAAACTGGGAAAAACAATTGAAATTCCGGAAGAATTAATGGCTGCTGCCACCGTACTTTCATCGTGCGGAATTGCCTACGCCCTGCGTTACATCCGGGCAGCCATGCAAGGTGGCATTGAAATTGGCTTTAGCGCCGAAATGGCACAACTAATTACGGCGCAAACGGTTAAAGGTGCCACTGAGTTATTGTTGCAATCAGGACATCATCCGGAACGCGAAATCGATAAAGTAACAACACCTATGGGCGTTACTATTACCGGCTTAAACGAAATGGAACACAAAGGCTTCAGTTCTTCACTAATCCAGGGAGTACTGGCTTCATACAAAAAGATAAAAGACAACTAAAACGTGCAGTGCCGATACAAAAAAATAACTGTTAAAGTTGGAAGCAATGTGCTGGCCAAAGCCGATGGAACACTAAACGTTTCGCGCATAGCCCATCTTGTCGACCAAATTGCGCTTCTGCATAAAAATGGAGTTGAGGTGGTTTTGGTATCATCGGGGGCTGTAGCTGCCGGCAGAGCCGTAATGAGCGAAACAAAAAAATCGGACGCCGTTTCGCAGCGCCAGCTCTGGGCTGCACTAGGGCAGGTAAAATTAATTTCGCGTTACTCCGATTTCTTTCAAGAGGATGGTTTAACCTGTGCGCAGGTGCTAACTACAAAAGAAAATTTCTCGAGCCGCGGTCATTACCTGAACATGAAAAACTGCATTACCACGCTGTTGGAAAATAAAGTCATTCCGATTGTAAACGAGAACGACACCATTTCGGTAACCGAACTGATGTTTACCGACAACGACGAACTTTCAGGCTTAATCGCCTCGATGGTTGACTCGGAGGCCCTGATTATTCTTAGCAACATTGATGGCGTTTACAACGCACATCCCGAAAGTGAAGGTGCAGAGTTGATTGAACGCATAGAAATAACAGAAAAAGGGCCCAAAAATGCCATCTCATCGCAGCGCTCAAACTTTGGGCGTGGCGGAATGCTAACCAAGTTCCGAATTGCCAAAAAAGTTGCCGGCGATGGAATTGGCGTGCATGTGGCCAACGGCACCCGCCCCGATGTGCTCATTGACTTACTCGATAAATCAAAAAACCTAAAACACACCTTCTTCGTACCTAATAAAAAACCATCAAGCGGTGTAAAAAAATGGATTGGCTATTCCGATGGTTTTACAAAAGGACAAATTGTAATAAACGAAGGCGCTGCAAAAGCGCTGATTTCCGACAAAGCGGTTAGTCTGTTACCCGTAGGAATTGAAAAGATTGAAGGTGAATTTAAAAAAGGTGATCTGATAAAAATAACCGATACAAATGGGCTTCTTGTTGGAATGGGAAAAGCTTCGTACGGATCGGACAAAATTGATAAAGAAAAACAAACAGAGAAACAAAAACCAGTAATACATTACGATTATTTGTACCTGGAAAACAGAACAAACAGTACATAAATATATATAGAAACAAAAACAGCTCAGAGTAACTCGTAACTAGCGTTTGTCGGCTCCGGCAAACACCCTTACTCCCCTTTTTTTTGATGCCTTAATTTAAACTTATTCTGAGCTCCCTCTCCCTCCCCCGGGAGAGGGTTTTTTCTTTTTTTAAAAAACGTTAAAAATGAAAATAAAGGAACAACTGCAAAAAACACTTGAAGCTTCGCGAAAGTTAAATCTGGTTGAAGAATCAACCGTTAGCAACTTGCTGCTCGAACTGGCCAAACAGGCTCGTGAAAATTCAGCATTTATTCTAACCGAAAACCAAAAAGATCTGGAAAGAATGGATCCTGAAGATCCTAAATTCGACCGATTAAAACTTACCGAAGAGCGAATTGAGGGCATTGCATCCGATATGGAGAATGTGGCAAGACTGGAAAGCCCTGTTGGCCGAACACTCAAGGAAACATTACGGGACAATGGATTAAGAATAAAGAAAGTATCGGTTCCTTTCGGCGTAATTGGTATTATTTACGAAGCACGCCCCAATGTTACGTTCGACGTGTTTGCCTTGTGCCTGAAATCGGGAAATGCCTGTGTGCTAAAAGGTGGCAGCGACGCCATTTATTCCAACCAGGCCATTGTTTCCATTATTCGTAAGGTTTTAAAACAATTTAAACTTGATGAAAATACGGTTACACTGCTTCCGGCCGGTCGCGAAGAAACCAACGAAATGTTACGTGCGCATGGTTACATCGATTTAATTATTCCACGTGGCAGCCAGGGACTTATAAATTTTGTACGCGAAAATGCCACGATCCCGGTAATTGAAACAGGAGCAGGAATTTGCCATACTTATTTTGATGAATTTGGCGATGCCACCAAAGGTTGCGAGATAATTTTTAACGCAAAAACCCGACGTGTTTCGGTTTGTAATGCGCTGGATTGTTTGGTAATTCATAAAAACAGACTGACTGACTTAAGCAGCTTTGCCCAAAAACTGTCGGAAGAATACGTGGTAATTTATGCCGACGAACCAGCCTACGAACAAATAAGAGCAAGTTATCCAACTGATTTGCTTTTTAAAGCAACAGAAGAATCGTTTGGCACCGAGTTTTTATCCATGAAAATGTCGGTAAAAACCGTTGATACTTTTGAAGAAGCTTTAGCGCACATCAATAAATACACTTCAAAGCACAGCGAAGCTATTATTTCCGAAAATCAGCAACGCATTGATATGTTCCGCAAAATGGTAGATGCCTCATCAGTATATTCCAACACGTCAACAGCCTACACCGATGGTGCTCAATTTGGCCTTGGTGCCGAAATTGGCATCAGCACCCAAAAACTGCATGCACGCGGGCCAATGGCCTTAGAAGAGCTTACCAGCTATAAATGGATTATTGAAGGCGACGGCCAAACCCGTCCAAGATAAAAGGAGTAAAAAACAGGCAAAATATAAACAATGGAAGCTAAAACATCTATCGTAGCACTTCCATCTTCAAACTTATAACAATGAAAAATTTCACATCCGTAAAAGATATTCCGGGCATTGAAAAAGCCCTTGCAACCGCTTTTGAAGTAAAAAAGAACAAATTTGGATTTCAGCACCTTGGCAAAAACAAAACCATGGTACTGGTATTTTTTAACTCAAGCTTGCGCACCCGTTTAAGCACTCAAAAAGCAGCCATGAATATGGGCATGAATACCATGGTGATGAATGTAAACGAAGACAGCTGGCAGCTTGAGTCGGAAATGGGCGTGATTATGGATGGGAAAAATGCCGAACACCTGCGTGAAGCCATCCCGGTAATTGGAAAATATTGCGACGTTATTGGCGTACGTGCTTTTGCCAAATTTGAAAAACGCGAAGACGACTATTCAGAGAAAATACTGAGCCAGTTTGTAGAGTTTGCAGGTGTTCCGGTAGTAAGTATGGAAGGAGCTACCCGCCATCCGCTGCAAAGTTTTGCCGATCTGCTTACCATTGAAGAATACAAAAAAGTGGAAAAACCAAAAGTGGTGTTAACCTGGGCTCCTCACCCTCGTGCATTGCCTCAGGCAGTGGCCAACTCGTTTGTTGAGTGGATGCGCGAAACAGATTATGAACTGGTAGTTACTCACCCAAAAGGATACGAACTGGCACCCGAATTTATGGGCGATGTAAAAGTAGAATACGACCAGCAAAAAGCATTTGAAGGAGCCGATTTTATTTACGCAAAAAACTGGGCCTCATATTCCGATTACGGGCAGATTCTTTCGAAAGACATGAGCTGGACCGTTGATGAAGCAAAAATGGCACTGACAAATGATGCCAGATTTATGCACTGTCTGCCGGTACGAAGAAACATGGTAGTAAGCGATGCAGTTATCGACAGCCCGAATTCAATTGTGGTAGAACAAGCATACAACCGCGAGGTTACGGCACAGGCAGTATTGAAAATGATTCTTGAAAATGCCTAATTCTTTTACCTTTGCGCCCTCGCATTATTGCAAGCAATAAAAAGAAATATGACCAAAAAAATAGAAATAATACCTGCCATCGACCTGATTGACGCCAAATGCGTGCGGCTTTCGCAAGGCGATTACAACCAGAAAACGGTGTACAACGAAAACCCGCTGGAAGTAGCAAAAATGTTTGAAGAAGCCGGAATTACACGTTTGCACCTGGTTGATTTAGATGGTGCCAAAGCCAAACACATTGTAAACTACAAAGTGCTGGAAACCATCGCCACAAAAACCAACCTGGTAATTGATTTCGGGGGCGGTTTAAAATCAGACAAAGACCTTGAAATAGCTTTCAGCTCGGGAGCTGCCATGGTTACCGGCGGAAGTATTGCTGTAAAAGAAAAGGATACTTTTCTGAGCTGGCTGGAGAAATTTGGCTGCGATAAAATAATTCTGGGCGCCGATGCCAAAGACGGCAAAGTGGCAGTTAGTGGCTGGTTGGAAACTACAGAATTAGAAGTAATCGATTTTATTTCAAGTTTTCAGAAAAACGGCATCAGCAAAGTAATTTCGACCGATATTAGCCGCGACGGCATGCTTAGCGGCCCGTCGTTTGAATTGTATGCCGACATTATGAACACACTGCCAACAGTGGAAATTATTGCCAGCGGTGGAATTGCTACCATGAGCGACATATTAAAATTAGATGAAATGGGAGTGCCGGGCGTTATTACCGGAAAAGCCATTTATGAAAATCGCATAACTTTGAAGGAAATTGAAAAGTTTATTGCGTAACAGCTACGCTGTCAATTCGAAACCTGAGGAACGAAGCTGAGAAAACTGTGGCATTAACAACAGGTTTCTCCTCGCATACTCGTCGAAATGATAAAACAAAATAAAATATGCTTGCAAAACGAATTATACCATGCCTCGATATCCGCAACGGACAAACCGTTAAGGGAATCAACTTTGTTGACATCAAAGAAGTAGGCGACCCGGTTGAACTGGGAGCAAAATATGCAGCCGAAGGTGCCGACGAACTTTGCTTTTTGGATATTACTGCCACACACGAAGGTCGGAAAACTTTTGTAGAACTGGTAAAACGTATTGCAGCACACATTAACATTCCGTTTACCGTTGGAGGTGGCATTAGCGAAATTGGTGACGCAGAAAAGCTGCTGGCTGCCGGAGCTGACAAAATATCCATAAACTCGTCGGCAGTTCGAAACCCAAAGTTAATAGACGAGCTGGCCCTGAACTTCGGAAGCCAGTTTGTGGTAGTGGCCATTGATGCACGCGGCGACGAAAACCAACACTGGACGGTAACCGTTAATGGTGGTCGCATTCCAACCGACAAAGAACTGTTTTCGTGGGCAAAAGAAGCCGAAGACCGTGGTGCCGGCGAAATACTTTTTACATCAATGAACCACGACGGCACCAAGAATGGTTTTGCCAACAAAGAGCTGGCGAAAATGGCCGATATGCTAAAAATACCAATTATCGCATCGGGAGGAGCAGGCGCTAAAGACCATTTTGTAGATGTTTTTACCAAAGGTAAAGCCGATGCCGGGCTGGCGGCCAGTATTTTTCATTACAACGAAATCCCGATCCCGGTTCTTAAGAAATACTTAAAAGAACAGGGCATTGTTGTTCGTTAGTCAATCAAAATAGTAAATTCGCAGCGCTAAAGCAGAATTAAAAATTACGCCGGACCAAAGGCTCCGGAATTCATTCAACAGATATGAGACAGCTTACAGATATTTCGCAAATCGATTTCGAAAAAACCAATGGCCTTATTCCTGCTATCATTCAGGATGCCGAAACACAAAATGTTTTAATGCTTGGTTACATGAACGATGAAGCTTTTTCGAAAACACAGGAAACCGGAAAAGTGACCTTTTTTAGCCGCACCAAAAACCGTTTGTGGACCAAAGGCGAAGAATCGGGAAATTTTCTGAACCTTGTTTCAACAGCCATTGATTGCGATAACGACACGCTGCTGATAAAAGTAAATCCGGTTGGCCCTGTTTGCCACAAAGGCGACGATACTTGTTTTGAAGAAAGCAACACCGCAAACGACATCCAGTTTCTGAGCTACCTCCAGGATTTTATCGACAAACGTAAAGCTGAAATGCCTGAAGGCTCATACACCACTTCGCTTTTTACAAAAGGTACACGAAAAATTACACAGAAGGTTGGCGAAGAAGCCGTTGAAACCATTATTGGAGCCATGGCCAACGACGATGAAAACTTTATGTACGAGGCCGGCGACCTGTTGTACCACCTTATAGTTTTGCTAACACACAAAGGTTACCGGATTGAAGATGTAGTACGCGAGCTTAAGAAAAGGCACAAGTAATTCCCATTTTCAGTACTTCCAAACCAAAAACCACCTAGTAAAAAAGTTTTACGCTTCACGCTGCTTTCACTTAGGTGAATGCCTGCTTTTTATATTCTATAACATGCTTATGAAACATAGTTCCATAACATAATTATAAAACATTGTAAATAACCACTTTACAATTTGGTATTTTTAATTAGTAGTCCGTAGCTTTGTTATATCTTCTAACTACAAAATACCGCATTTATGGAAACATTAACCATTTGTCCTACCAGTACGGCAACTATTTTAGCGTGCCAGGAAATCGCGAAAACCTTTAAAGAAAACATTTACGAACTGTCCATTCTGCGCAAAGACTGGGATCCGGAATTTGCCACCTCGCTAAGTGTATGGATTGAGGATACGATAGACAAGCACTATATCGACAGTCTGGAAGTTCTAAAAGACGAACACTACCGCGAATGGCATCAAATAATGGTTGAAGGGCTTCAACACCTGAAAGTACTTAGGGCTTCAATTAAAGTCGATTTCAAAAAAGACAAAGGTTTTCTTAAAGAGTTTTTTCAAAATACCGGCTATACCGACTACTTCAGCGATGCTAAAAACGGCGACCACTTAAGTCTTTTCAAGTTTCTTAAAACCTTTGCTGCCAACCTAACAGAAAGTACAAGACAGAAAGTGGTTGAACATGGAACGCCTGATGTTTTATTTGATAAGATACTAATGTGCGCCAACCGTGTAAGTCAATTTGAAGATTGTTTTGTGGCATTGGAAGGGGAAACTGAACTTGATAATTACGGGAAAAAAGAAGTTGCTGAGATTTATGAAACCATTCAGGATATTTGCCGTATTGCTATTGCTTATTATCAGTTTGATCCGAAAATGAGATGCAAATTCAACTATTACAAAGTGATGGTAAACCTGTAAGGATTTTTTGTCAACTACTTAATAATTTACTTAAGAAAAAGCCTGTCGGTATTATTCGGCAGGCTTTTCGTTTTTATATTATTCTACTGCTTTCTCGCTATCGTCAGTATCAGTTTCATCAGCACCCGACTCAGTCTCAGGTTCTTCCTCAAACGGATTTACACCATCAGTAAATATCGGATTCTTCTGTTCCTCTTCGCTATTTTCTACCGGCACATAACCTTCAGGAATTTGAGCTTCCTCAGGATTATACGGAAAAACATCTACAATTGGGCTAACAGCCAACGAAGTAACAACGTATGGAATAACCAGGTATTCCAGACTTTCATCCAGGCGGGCCAATGCTTCTTTTATATCATCGGCCATTATCAGATAATTAGTTTTTATCTTTTTCTCTTTGCCGGCATCCTCGTCAATTGTAACCAGATTGATGGCTGCTTTAAACCACCACTCGCCATTTTCAAAAGGAAAAACTTCGGCAATACGCGACTTTTTTATGTCAACAATCTGAAACTCGCCACCGCGAACCATCTGCTGCATTTGGCGAATAATTCTTGTTTCAGCATCGGTGTACGACACGGCATCCAATAAAAAGTTTTCGGTTACCATGTTTTCGGCTCCACTTTCAGAAACCTTCATATATTTTACTTTACTTTCAAACCAGGTCTGCATCATAACAACTAATTTTTAGGGCAGCAAAAATAAACAAGCCTTTTATACTTTTCCTGCAAAGCTGTAATTTTTTTCAACAAAAAAACCGGCTACAAATTGCAGCCGGTTACCGATTCTTTTAATCTAACTAAACTAACTATAAACTCCCTTGACCTTAATTAAACGTAAAACGAAATAATTGTATAGTTAATATCTTTGTTCTCTTTTTGCCAGAAGTCGTGTAGTTGAAAAAAGGCCCCGCCCAGCGACGGGGCCACAAACAGACAGCTACAGACTTAAAAGCTGAAGAAGATTAGTTATAGGCACTCTCACCATGTTCGTAAACATCGAGTCCTTCTTCTTCAATGCGCTTAGAGACGCGCAATCCTATGGTTGCTTTTATAACCTTAAAGAGAATTAATCCTAATCCGAATGCCCATACAAATACAGCACCAACGCCAATTGCCTGAACACCTAATAAGCTTGCTCCACCGCCGTAGAATAAACCACCATCGGTAGCAAATAAACCTACTGCCAATGTTCCCCATGCACCGTTTACACCGTGTACTGAGATTGCACCAACAGGGTCGTCTACTTTTAATTTCTGGTCGATAAATTCAACACTGAAAACAAGTATAATACCGGCAATAATACCAATAATTAAAGCGCCGCCAGGGCTAACAATGTCACAACCGGCAGTAATACCTACCAACCCGGCCAATGCACCGTTTAATGCCAACGATAATGAAGGACGCTTATATTTCATCCATGAAGTAAACAGGGCAGCCATTGCACCACCGGCAGCAGCCAGGTTGGTTGTTAGAGCAATGTGTGCAATTGCAACAGCATTGTCGTTACCGGCAGCTCCCAACTGAGATCCTGGGTTAAAACCGAACCATCCGAACCAAAGGATAAATACACCTAAGGCACCTAATACAAGGTTGTGACCCGGTATCGCTTTTGCTTTACCATTAACATATTTACCCATACGAGGTCCGAGAACGATAGCACCAGCTAAACCAACCCATGCACCAACAGAGTGAACAATTGTAGATCCTGCAAAATCAAGGAATCCAAGTTGATCAAGCCAACCGCCACCCCATTTCCAGTGACCAGAAATTGGATAGATAAATACGGTAATTACGATTGTAAAAATAATATACGCGCTAAATTTTGTACGCTCAGCAACTGCTCCTGATACAATTGTTGCGGCAGTAGCAGCAAACACAGTCTGGAACATTAAATCGGTTTTGTTGGCATAGTCGCCAATACCGTTATCGTTAATAAACAAACTTGGCATTCCGATAAATCCGCCAATTGATTCGCCATACATTAAAGTATAACCAATTACCCAGAACAAAATGGCACCAACCGAAAAGTCTACCAGGTTTTTCGTTAAAATGTTAGCCGCATTCTTTTGTCTGGTAAAACCGGCTTCCACCATTGCAAATCCTGGCTGCATAAACATCACCAAAAAGGTGGCAACCAAAACCCATATATTGTTAATCGACATCGAAAGTTCTTCCATGATAATTCAATTTTTTCTCGTTATTATTCTTCTTTTCCTTTTATGTAAAGCGATTCATCTCCTGCTTCGCCCGTGCGGATACGGAATGATTCTTCAATTGGCAGGATAAATACTTTTCCGTCACCAATTTCTCCTGTGCGTGCAGATCCTAAAATGGCCTGAACAGTTTTGTCAACATTCTTATCACGAACAATAATGGATAATTTTATCCTTTCAATAGTACTGGTGTCGTATACAACTCCACGGTATACTCTACCCTGGCGAGCCTGGCCAACTCCTCTAACATCCCAGAAAGAGAAGAATTCAATGCCTGCTTCATAAAGAGCATCTTTTACCTCTTCAAATTTTGTTTTGCGAATTACTGCTTCAACTTTTTTCATCTTATTTAATATTGTTTGTTTTTAAAGGATAAGATGTAACGAGTTCGGAATTAGCGAACTCGTTTCATTTTTTATAATATTCCGGATTATAGTGAAATACCAACTACAACATGGAATGACTCATAAGATGGATTCAGGATAACTGCTCCTGACAAAGGAAGAGAAAACGACTCCGAAAGTTTGATCTCTTTTGAAGTAGAAATTCCAATATTACAGATATCAAATCCGGCATCATCTTTCATAGAATATGCTCCGTTACCACCACCTAAGGTAATATCAACCGGACCGGCTGTTACTGCGGCTTCAACATACAAGTCGCCTGAAGCATCACCGTCTTTTCCGGCACCATCATAAAACATATATGCTGCTGAGAATGAGAATGCACCTACACCAAGTCCTACCATTGGCTCAAAAAAGTGATTGTCACCATCTGTCCACGATACTGGATCAGCTGTAGTTCCGGGGAAATAGTAATCGGTTAAGGTAAAGCTTAAGGATGCATTTTCGCCTAAGTCAAAACCATAACTTGCATACAAGTCAGCTTCTGCTGCTTCATTATCCGAAACACAGTACGACCCCCATGCTCCAATGGCAAAACCACCGGCACTAAATTCAACCCATGGCTGGAAGGCTGCACCTTCACCAAATTTAATACCACGCCATACATAACTGCTGTAAATGTCTAAACCTGCATCTACCTCTTGTGCTTTTACTGTTGGTGCCGTAACGGCCACTAAAAGTAACATGCTTGCAAAAATCAGTAGTGTCTTTTTCATAATTGTAAATTTTAAAAGTTAAACTGCTATTATTTTATCTTCTTCTGTCGTATCCCTATTTTAAATGGTGTCTAAAAAATTTTTTATGCTTTTATTTTATATTGACCCCATTATTTTTTGTTTTCGATTCAAATTAATGCACTTTTTTTCATTCACACCCCTATTTTTTATTTTAAACACAATTCACTTAACAAATTATTAATATCCGATGCAATATCATACCTTTTTGATATGTTTTTATCGTTTTTACTGCCGATTTTACACTTAAATACAAAATAAACAATCATAAATATCAAATTCATTCAACATCCACATAAAACGCGAACTGAATAAAAAAGGGGTAAAAACGATAAGAAATGAGAAATACTTCCCTGAATTAGTTGAAAGCAGGGAAAATATGAACCAAGTGCATATTTTTTAAACGACTATGGCGTGTTGCAGGATTTATAAATCCCGGGGTGAATCCTGAAAGGCTACGATGTTTAAACGACTCAACCAACTCAAAACCTGCTCCGCTTTCAGCAATTTGCTGCAATCCTTCATCGTTAGTATAAATCCAAGTACTTTTTTGCCTGGTCAGGCACTTTTTCAAATCTGCTGAATCATAGAGAAAGTATCCGGGCGTTTTTGCATAAAAAAACAATTCGCGGTGCTGCGAAAGATAGGAGTTCAACATTTCTCCTTCTTTTGCCCTATTATTAAATGTATTGCATGCAGGTATAACCGATTGGTATTTAAATACAGCCGGAAATAAATGCGCATTAATTGAAAAACTTAATGCAACTATTGCAATTACCGACCTGAGCATTATTCTATTTATTTGGGTTTGTGGCAAGGGCAAAAGCATGGGCACCATCAAAACAATCAAGCCTCCCCAAAACAAAAAACTTTTCGACGGAAAAGCATACAGGCAAAGGCCTAATATCAACACCCACATAAATACAATAGTTATATACTGTATAACACTAAGAGCCTTTTTCATACCCCTATGACGCTCTGATTGTAAAAAGAACACAAGCCACTTGGCTGATAAAACGGCCATAAAAGGCGACAACACCATAAAATAATGAGGCGACTGAGCCTGTGCAACCGAAATAACAATCCAGTAAGGCACAATAGCACCTAAACTATATAACTCTATACTCTTCTTTTTCAGCAGCGACTTAATTTCGAAAAACCACGATAGAAAAAATAAAATTCCCCAGGGCAGAAAAATGTACAAGGCCGTATGGAAATAAAAGAAATAATCCACACTACTTCCTTTAATTCTTCCTGAAATACGGCCCGCATTATTCTCCCAAAAGAAAAACCGGAGTCCTTCCCAGCCAAACTGATTATACAATCCGGTTAAACCAAGGGCGAGTATCAGTAAACAAAGCAGGACACCTGCAACTATTTTTAAGTTAAACACATCTTTTAGGCGGCGGGTATAAATAAGATGTGCAAACACTGCAGTAACCGGAACAAAAACGCCAATTGGTCCTTTTGAAATAAGGGCAAGGCCAATACCTAACCCCGCCAACAGCATATTAATCAACCTTTTTTGTTTAAAATAAGCCGCCAACTGCCACATGGCAAAAATTACGTTGGCCGTTAGTAACACATCGGTATGAATATCGTTGTGAAAAAGAAAATAAAATTCGGAAGTAGCCAGCATAATTGCAGCCAGCCGTGCTGTTTGCCTGCTGTAAAATAATCGTGCAAAACGATAGGTAGAATAAATGGCAAGCACCGAGTACAAGAGCACCGGCAATTTAAAAGCAACTTCCGATGGCCCGAACAAGAAATAAAACGGTGCAGTAATCCAAAAAAGCAACGGAGGTTTTTGAAGATAAGGCTCAAAATGAATGGTGAGATTAATCCAGTCCCCCGTTTCATAGATAATGCGGCTGATTGCAGCATACTTACCGGCATCGCTTGTTACCGGCACAAAAAGTCCCAAAATGTAGGTTAGCATCAAAAAAACACCAATTACCAGCGATGTTATCTTTTCCCAATTAATCTTTCCGTTGTTAATCATATCGCTTACACAGCTTTTCAAACGGCCACTACCCTTAATCCAAAATACAACAGTTGTCAACCGTTACCATTTATACTTTGGTTAATAGTACACTTTCTTTTTCATTATCGGGCTCCACAAAAACCAACATAAGCATCACAACAAACAGGGTCTCCCACAACTCCCAGATTCGAAGGTCGGGAATTATCAAAACAACACCTGTGCATACCAGCATTATAACGCTATGTTTAAATTTGGGGATTTGAACACCAAATAAATCAATTAAATTTCTGAAGAAATTCCAATTTCGATACAAGAGCAGCGACAGTACGAAATAAGAGCCAAAAACAAGCACCATGCCTTGCGAAAAAATCAACTTGTTAATTTTTACTCCATTTATTTCAAGGTTGTGCAAATTTGTTTCGTTTTGTAAATTATTCTGCGTAAAAAATTCACCTGATTCGATTGAAAAAATGCGTTGCCCCCACGATATCTCTTCACCGAAACCAAAAAAAGCACCAATAATTATCAGGAGATTTAAAAGAATCCAGTATTTATTTCGTGTGCGCCAGGTTTTTAGAAAACGTACTAAAAACAACACTGAAATTCCCAGCAGCACAAGGGCTGTAACATTTTCAAAAATGCCGTCTTCTGCAACAAATTTATGATAGAGCTCTTCGGCATAATAAAAGGTAGAAGCAGCTATTAAAACCGACATTATTATAATGTATGACACTCCTCTTAACAGTTTACTCATCATAATCCTATTGTTTAGTGAATATTTATTCAATTAAAGAAACTAGCTGCAACTACAAAAGCTACAGAAACAACGCACAAAAATAATAAAAGATAACTATTTACGAGGTTTGCCAATCAAGTACTTCTTTCCATTCTTTTTCGCATCAGTAATAAGTTTCACCAATTTACCCGGAAATTTATTTACAGGAACTGCTGCAAGTGTTTCAGAGCCGGGATAAATATCATACCCACTTAAATCGAGTAGATGCCTTTCATTTTCCTTAAAAGCGATCAGGTGGTTTGGATTTGCAGGCATGATATAAACCGAATCCATGCTAACAATATTGAGCGCCCCTCCGCTCTGCACCCTAACATTAGCCGGAATTCCAATATGACCGTAAACATAAACCGGATCATTTTTTTCTTCAAGTAAATTTGAGATTGAAACAACTAACTGTTTGGCGGGCACAGGCATTAGCACACTGCTTAGCAATACATGACCACTAAAATAAATCATCATAATCAGGTTGGCTATTATTACTTCGGCTCGAATATTTTTTATTAGGCCCAGAAAATAACAAAGATTCACAAGCGCAATTACAAGCAATAAAACAAACCATAATATATTAAAGGAAATAAAAACCTGATAACCTAAAGCCAGCAGCAATGCCACTAAATTTATACCGCCAAAAACCGCTAACACTGCCTTTCTTGCCCGAACAACACTGTTGTCAATTAAATAAGCAAGTGCCATTGCAATTAAAGGAATACCCGGCAAAATATACCTGTCGTAAAATTTAAAAACCGAGGCGGCCATCACAACAATTAACAATATCCAGCCTAATATAAATCCAAGAATTGCTTTATCCTGCCTACCTGATGCAGCAACAACTGCCCGCACTTTTTTGGGCTTTAAAACCACCATCAACACCCAGGGAACAAAAAACAGCACCAGGTTTACAATCCCAAGCATGCCATTCCCGAATACCTGTGCAAATTTTGACGACACCCGTTCCCCAACCTGATCGGCAAAAAAGACATCAAGATAAGCAGAGCCATGTAGCACGTACATGATAATAAACCAACTCAAAGCTACCACAAGCGAAACAACAATTGGCAGCGGCTTTAACAATTTACCAGGCCCAACACGCCGCCACGGATTAACAGCCAAAAACAACATACTTAATCCGGCAAATGCTGCCGCCGGAATTCCTTTGGTTTCAAAAGCCAATGCTGCCCCCAAATATGCCATCCAATAAAAACGCCGGGCAGGCTTGTCGCTTACCATTATTTCAATGAAACCCCAGGCACTTACCGTTAAAAAGGTGACAAGCAATATATCCGGAATTGTTCTGCTGGCGCTCATCAAAACCAAAGGATTCGATGCTACAATAAAGGCAGTAAGCACTGCCGTTTTTCGATTTTTAAACAACGAATAAGCCATAAAATAGCTAATAAGCACTAACAGCGCACCTGTTAGCCAGAAAAACAAACGAGCTCCAAATGGTGAAATTCCAAAAAGTCTGAAACCACTCATTAAAACCCAGTAGGTTATAATTGGCTTTTTAAAACGTGGCGTTTCTCCATCCGCTTGATAGGGCGTAAAACAATCCCCTTTTTCCATCATAAAAACAACGGCATCGGTATATCTTTTTTCGTCTGCATGAAAAAAAAGATAGTCCAAAGCACTTGGTGCCGAATAAAACAAAAATAAAACCGGGATAAGAATCAATATATATTTCTGAAGTTTCGAACTGTTCATTTTATCTATTGTATAAGACCTAAAAACTGGTTACTTACTATTGTATTGAAAAACGCTGTGCAAAAATCGTTATTTTTTTAATAACACGAAAGCTCCGATCAACAAAGCCCGGCTCTCATTTCAATTGAAATCATATCTTTGCCTTTTTAAAACAGACGAAACAAGCAAACGATGTCGGGAATTGTGCTTCAAGGTATCGTTTCCGTCTTCCAACTCATAAAAAATGAAACTCTGGGATAAAGGAACACCTGTAAACAAGGCAATCGAAGAATTTACTGTTGGCAAAGACCGCGAGCTGGATTTATACCTGGCAACGCACGATATTTTAGGATCGATGGCACATGTTACCATGCTCGAATCGGTTGGCCTTATTGAAAAAGATGAACTACCCGCATTACTGGCAGAACTTAAAAACCTATACAAAATAGCCGAAGACGGAGATTTCAGCATCGACGAAGGAGTGGAAGATGTGCACTCGCAGGTCGAATTTTTACTTACGGAAAAACTGGGTGATCTGGGCAAAAAAATACATAGCGGGCGCTCGCGCAACGACCAGGTTTTGCTCGACCTCAAGCTTTTTACCCGCGACGCGATTCGCGAAATTGCAGAAACAACAGCCTTGCTTATCGACGTTTTATTAGCGCGTGCAGCCGAAACTAAAGATATTTTAATGCCGGGCTATACCCACCTTCAGGTAGCCATGCCATCGTCGTTCGGTCTCTGGTTTAGCGCCTACGCCGAAAGCTTATCCGACGACCTGGAGATTTTGCAGTCTGCATACAAAATCACCAACCAGAATCCATTGGGCTCAGCAGCCGGCTATGGCTCATCATTTCCACTAAACAGGCAACTAACAACACACCTGCTGGGTTTCGAAAACATGAATTACAACGTAGTGTATGCACAAATGGGAAGAGGCAAGGTGGAAAAAATTGTTTCATTCGCCTTAGCTAACCTGGCAGCAACACTTTCAAAGCTGGCCTACGACGTATGTTTATTCATGAGCCAGAACTTTAATTTTGTAAGCCTGCCAACCGCATTTACTACAGGCTCGAGCATTATGCCGCACAAAAAAAATCCCGATGTATTTGAACTAACACGCGCACGCTGCAATAAACTTCAGGGGGTTCCGGCACAAATTGGTTTAATAATTAATAATTTACCAAGTGGCTATTTCCGCGACCTTCAGATGGTAAAAGAGGTTTTTCTGCCTTCTTTTAAAGAAATGAACGACTGCCTGAACATTGTAAATCTGGCAATCGATAAAATGGAAGTCAACAATACCATTTTAAACGACAATAAATACGACTATCTGTTTAGTGTGGAAGAAGTGAACAAGCTTGTTCTTCAGGGCATCCCTTTTCGTGAAGCCTATAAACAAATTGGCGAACAAATTGAAAACGGCAACTTTTCGCCGGAAAAGAGCGTAAACCATAGCCACGAAGGGAGCATCGGGAATTTATGTCTGGATAGTATTACGAAAAAGAAAGAAAAAATCATGGACAAATTTCTATTTAACAAAATAGATGAAGCCAAAAGTTCCTTACTGAACTAAAACGCCAAGTTGCTGAAAATGTGACAAATGTCACGTTTTTCAAAACACAGGCAGTTAAAGACTGCTTTTTCGATCATTTTCTCAAGGTTAATTGTATGTTATTAAACACAATTTGCCCATATCAGGATTGCGAATACACACCCGTTTGTTTATTTTTGATTTCACTTCGTAAGTAAAATATGGTTTTCGCTTACAGTTTTGCAGCAAGTTGGTAACGACAGCACCAATGCTGCTTTAGTGCGAATTTTAAAGAGAAAGGAAAATATGATGCAGACAAAAAAACCTGTAGCAAAGGGATTGTACCGCCCCGAATTTGAACACGGGAGTTGTGGTATCGGGTTTGTTGCAAACCTGAAGGGCCGAAAAAAGCACAGCGTAATATCTGATGCTTTATCAATGTTGGCTCGAATGGAACATCGCGGGGGTACCGGGTTTGATATTAAAAGTGGCGACGGTGCAGGGATATTATCGCAAATTCCACACGAACTTTTTATGGAAGAATGCCCAAAAGAAGGCATAAAACTTCCGCAGTTTGGCGAATATGGAGTGGCGATGATCTTTTTCCCAAAAGAAGATCGAAAACGTTCAGAATGTAAAGACATTATTACCAGAAACCTAAAGAAGTTTAACCTTCCATATCTGGGTTATCGAAAAGTACCTGTTGACAACTCAGACCTTGGTCGCGATTCGTTGGCAACCGAGCCGTACGCACAACAGCTTTTTATCGGCAAACCCGATGGAATGAGTCTTGAGGAATTTGACCGCAAGCTTTTTGTATTCAGAAAATACACCGAACGCCTTGCTCGCGAGTCGGTTAGCGGCTTGGGTTACGATGGGCTCAACATCATTTCTTGTTCGTATAAAACCATTATTTACAAAGGTCAGTTAACAACCGAACAAGTTTCGCTCTACTTTAAAGACCTCACCAACCCATTGGCAGTAAGCGCAATTGCACTTGTTCACTCGCGCTTTTCAACCAACACTTTCCCTTCGTGGAAATTAGCACAGCCTTTCCGCTTTATCGCACACAACGGTGAAATTAATACCAACAAGGGAAATATAAACTGGATGCGGGCGCGTGAAGTACTGCTGGAGTGCTCGGCATTTACCCGCGAAGAGCTGGAAATGATTTTCCCAATTTGCGACCTGAGAGATTCTGACAGTGCCAACCTTGACATGGCCATTGAAATGTTGGTATTAAGCGGACGCTCGTTACCGCATGTAATGATGATGCTAATACCTGAAGCCTGGCAAAATGCACCGGATATGGATCCGAAAAAGAAAGAATTTTATGAATTCTATTCGGCCATGATGGAACCATGGGATGGTCCTGCATCCGTATGTTTTACTGATGGTGTTTTAGTAGGGGCAACACTCGACCGAAACGGTTTACGCCCATCGCGTTATTGCCTTACCGACGATGATACACTAATAATGGCATCGGAAACCGGAGCAATTGATGTTCCTCACGACCAGGTGGTTATTCGTGGACGTTTGCAACCCGGAAAAATGTTTGTTGCCGATTTAGAGCAGGGACGCATTATTTCGGACGAAGAAGTTAAAGCTGAAATCTGTTCAGGCCAACCCTACGGCGAATGGGTAAAAGACAATATGACTTATCTGGATGATCTTCCATCAATTCCTGATTTGGAACTAAAAGATCCGGATACAAAAACACTTTTTAAACGCCAGAAAGCCTTTGGTTTTACGCACGAAGATCTTGAAGTAATTTTAAAACCAATGGCAGCAAACGGTGGCGAAGCCCTGGGCTCAATGGGTGCCGACAATCCCCTGGCCGTGCTTTCTGACCGCCCAATTCATTTAGCTCACTACTTTAAGCAGTTGTTTGCACAGGTTACCAATCCACCAATCGACCCCATCAGGGAGCGTATTGTGATGGACCTGAGAACCTATGTGGGTGGTTTTAAAAATATTTTGACTGAATCGCCGGAACATTGCCGACGTATTGCCATTCCTCAGCCTGTGCTTACCAACGAACAATTGGTAAAACTGGCTTATGTGGATCATACACATTTCCAAACTAAAAAAATCAGTATTGTTTTCCATGCCAACGGAAAAGAAGGAACTTTAGAAAACAAACTGGAGCGTTTGTGCCAGTATGTTGAAGATGCGATTGACGAAGCTTATTCAATCATTCTGCTTTCCGACTTTGCCATTAGCACCGACCATGCACCAATTCCGTCATTACTAGCAGCATCCGCCGTTCACCACCACTTAATTCGTGTGGGTAAGCGAGGAAAAGCCGACATTATTATGGAAGCTGGAGATGTTCGCGAAGTGCATCATTTTGCCACATTACTGGGCTATGGAGTCTCTGCAGTAAATCCATATATGGCCATCGACACCATTAAGCACATGGCAACTGATGGAAAACTTGGTGATTTATCGAAAGAACAAGCGATTCAGAATTATGTGAAAGCCATCGGTAGTGGCCTCCTGAAAGTATTCTCTAAAATGGGAATTTCTACGCTGGCCTCGTACCAGGGCGCACAAATTTTTGAAGCAGTTGGATTAAAGCAGGAAGTAATTGACAAATACTTTACCGGAACAGTAAGTCGTGTTGAAGGCTTAAGCCTTGATGACATCGCAAAAGAGGCAATGATGCGCCACCGGCAAGGATTCCCAACGCGCCAGGGCGGAGCCAAAGTTCTGGAGCCGGGAGGAGAATACCACTGGCGAAAAGATGGCGAACGCCATTTATTAAGTCCTGAGGCAATACAACTAATTCAGGAAGCCACAAGAAAAAAAGATTACGAGAAATACAAAAAATATTGCACCGTAGTTGACGAGCAGGCTGAAGCAGCGTTTACCCTGCGCGGACTGATGGACTTTACATCAGAACGAAAGCCTATTTCGATTGACGAAGTAGAACCGGCAGAAAGTATACTTACCCGCTTTGCCACAGGTGCGATGTCGTTTGGTTCTATCTCGTGGGAAGCACATACAACATTAGCCATTGCAATGAATCGCATTGGCTCCAAGTCGAACTCGGGTGAAGGAGGTGAAGACCCCGTGCGTTACACTAAATTACCCAATGGCGACGACATGTGTTCTGCAACCAAACAAATTGCATCCGGACGTTTCGGCGTTAACAGCTACTACCTGAGCATGGCAAAAGAGCTTCAAATTAAAATGGCTCAGGGTGCAAAACCAGGAGAAGGCGGTCACCTTCCGGGACATAAAGTAAACGGATGGATCGGACGCACTCGTAACTCAACTCCCGGAGTAGGCCTTATTTCGCCTCCTCCACACCACGATATTTATTCGATTGAAGATTTGGCACAGCTGATCTTCGACCTGAAAAACAGTAACCGTGATGCACGCATCAATGTGAAGCTGGTTTCTGAAACAGGTGTAGGTACTGTTGCCACCGGTGTTTGTAAAGCCAAAGCCGATGCAGTTCTAATTTCGGGATTTGATGGCGGAACCGGAGCATCTCCTATTAGCTCGATAAAACACGCAGGTTTACCTTGGGAGCTGGGCTTATCGGAAACACACCAAACCCTGGTGCGTAACCGTTTGCGTAACCGTATCGTTGTGCAGGCCGACGGACAAATGAAAACCTCGCGAGATTTGGCTATAGCTACCCTGCTGGGTGCTGAAGAATGGGGTGTTGCAACTATGGCTCTTGTGGTTGAAGGTTGTATAATGATGCGTAAATGCCACAGTAATACCTGCCCTGTGGGTGTGGCAACACAAAATGAGCGATTACGCGGTAAATTCAAAGGAAATCCGGACCATGTGGTAAATTATTTCGAATTCCTTGTTGAAGGACTTCGTGAAATTATGGCCGAGCTTGGTTTCCGTACCATTAACGAAATGGTTGGACAATCGCAATGCCTGAAATTTAAAGAAGATATTGACCACTGGAAATATAAAGGTCTTGACCTTAGCCCAATTCTATACAAAGAAACCGCAGGCGAAGAAGAAGGTCTTTACTGCAGCAAAGCACAAAACCACCAGATGGAAGAAATTCTGGATTGGAAATTTGTGGAAACAGCAGAAAAAGCGATCAAAAATGGGGAGAAAGTAGCGGCTGAATTTGAAATTAAAAACATTAACCGAAGCGTTGGAACAGTGCTGTCGCACGAGGTATCTAAAGTATACAAAGGCGAAGGACTTCCTGACGGAACCATTCATTTTAAATTGAAAGGCTCGGCCGGACAGTCGTTTGGTGCATTTGTTTGCAAAGGAATTGAGCTGGAAGTAGAAGGCGATGCCAACGACTATTTCGGAAAAGGACTGTCAGGCGGACACCTTTCAATCTATCCGGCTAAAAACGTGCAGTTTATTCCGGAACAAAACATTATTGTTGGAAACGTAAGTTTCTATGGCGCAACTGGCGGCGAAGCATACATTCGCGGAGTTGCCGGCGAACGCTTCTGTGTACGTAACTCTGGAGCAAAAGTGGTTGTTGAAGGAATTGGCGACCATGGCTGTGAGTACATGACCGGTGGGACAACAGTTGTACTGGGTAAAACAGGTCGCAACTTTGGTGCAGGTATGTCGGGAGGTATTGCATATGTACTTGATATCGATGGAACTTTCCCTGGCCTTTGCAATATGGGAATGATCGGACTTGAGAAAGTTACGGATAAACAAGAACAGGAAGAACTAAAAGCAATGGTTGCTAAACACCTGGAAAAAACCGGATCAACTGTTGCCGAGTATGTTCTTGCCGATTGGGAAGAAACAGTAGGCAAATTTGTAAAAGTAATTCCAACTGATTACAAACGCATGCTGAACTACATTGAAGAAGCCCGTAACACGGGTAAATACGACAAAGAGTCTGATATTATTGATGCTGCATTTGATATGCATCTGGCCAACTTGTAATTTTTTATAGACGTTAAGACATGGGAAAGCCAACAGGATTTTTAGAATATAAAAGAGTTTCCAATCCTACTCGCAAGGTAGAAGAACGCCTTAAAGATTGGAACGAGGTATACACGCTACGCAATAAAGAAACGTGTGAGAAACAAGGAGCGCGCTGCATGGATTGTGGTGTTCCTTTCTGCCATCGCGGGGCACTATTGCATAATGGAGCATCGGGTTGCCCGGTGTATAACCTGATACCCGAGTGGAACGATTTGATTTACAAAGGACGTTGGAAAGAAGCTCTTGAAAGGCTTCATCACACCAACAATTTTCCTGAATTTACAGGAAGAGTTTGTCCGGCACCTTGCGAAGCAGGCTGTGTTTTAGGAATTAACGAACCGGCGGTAACAATTCACGATAACGAAAGAACAATTATCGACAATGGTTTTGAACAAGGTTGGGTAGTTCCGGAGCCACCGGAGTGCCGCACCGGAAAAACCGTTGCCGTTGTAGGTTCAGGACCGGCAGGACTGGCATGTGCCGCTCAGCTTAACAAAGCCGGGCATACGGTAACCGTTTTTGAACGCGACGACCGTATTGGCGGCCTGCTGATGTATGGTATTCCGAACATGAAGCTGGATAAAAAAGTGGTTCAGCGCCGTGTTGATATTCTGGCTGATGAAGGAATAATATTTAAAACCAATACTGAAGTTGGTAAAGATATTCGGGCAAAGAAAGTGCTGGATGATTTTGATGCGGTTGTGTTAACAACAGGCGCAACAAAACCACGCGACCTGAATGTGGAAGGCCGGGAACTGGAAGGAGTACACTTTGCCATGGAGTTTTTGGCAGCCAACACCAAAAGTTTGCTCGACAGTAAACTGGAAGATGGTAAATATATTTCAGCTAAAGATAAAAACGTAATTGTAATTGGAGGTGGTGATACTGGTACCGACTGTGTAGCCACATCGTTACGCCACGGGTGCAAAAGTGTAACCCAGCTGGAAATTATGCCTCAGCCACCAAAAGAGCGTAACCACGATGGAAACCCATGGCCCGAATGGCCGGGTAACGAAAAAACTGATTACGGCCAGTACGAAGCAATGATTTCAAAAGGCAAAGATCCGCGAAAGTATTCGGTAATGACCACTAAAATTGAAGGCGAAAATGGAAAAGTAAAAGCCATACACACCGTTCAGGTTGAGTGGGTAAAAACAGAAAACGGCGGTAGAATGCCACAAGCTATTCCGGGAACCGAAAGATACGTAAAAACCGACCTGGTGCTTTTGGCAATGGGATTTTTAGGACCGGAAGACAAAATTGCTGAAGAGCTTGATATGGAACGAGATGCGCGTTCGAACTACAAAGCGGATTATGGGGAGTTTAAAACCAGTATAAAAAAGGTTTTTGCTGCCGGCGACTCACGGCGCGGACAATCGTTGGTGGTGTGGGCCATAAACGAAGGAAGAGCCGCTGCCCGCGAAGTAGACACCTTCCTGATGGGAGATACCGTTTTGCCCTAATTGGCAAACAACTATTTGCCAGGCGTAACCCGGCAAACCGTTTAAAGTAAAAATTAGCAATAGTCTTTTATATTGACTATGTGATTTTATAGTGCAGTTTTTTCAGGAGTTCCGGCGGGAGGAGGAAATATTATTATCCGAAACAAAATCACTTTCCCTTGACCAGAACGTGAAACGTCGGTTCTCCTTTTTTTGGCAAAATTTTAATTCAGATAAGGGGTTCCCGTTCGGGGAGCCCTTTTTGTTATCTACCAAATGCTACAAAAGAGAATAAGTACAAGAGAAGTTTATCATTGATGAATCCGAATCCATTCAACTGATGAATCGGGTTCAAATTTTACCACCATAAACTTGCTATGCAGTGGCCAAAAGAACAATCGTTCCTGCTTAACCAGGTAATAAATATAATCTTCATTGCTACGGTCGGGTTGCCCCAACAAATCAATAATTTCGGTTTTTTTCAAACTTCTGATGGTATCGTTGTAAACCACATCGTTAAGCATTTTATCTCGATACGGATATTTTTTTCCGTTTTTTTCAAGCCATAAGGTTTTGTCAAAAGTCAGTTCGCTGGGCGGTTTTTCAGTCATGCCCTTTTCGTAATTTTCCAGATCGGTACTACAAGCCAGACCTAAAACAAACACAATAATGCTCAGTAATTTTAGTAGTTTCATTTACCTGAATTTTTGGCTTACAAAAAATGGTTACACGGTGAGTTCTATATCCTCAGGGCGCTTATGCTTCCAACGGCGGTGCGACCAAAGGTAAAACTCCGGAGTTTCACGTATAACTTCTTCCATTTTTCGGATGTAGGTAAGCAAAATATCTTTTGATTCAACCTTCGAAGGATCGTCGAAAAGCAAGGAGAACTCTGCTTCGTAGCGCCCCCGTCCTGTTTTCTTCAAATGCAAAAAGAAAATGGGCTGGTTTGTTTTTATGGCAATCTTTTCAGGGCCGGTAAAAAATGGCGCTTCCCGGTTTAAAAAGATGGTCCAGAACGGCGAATTGGCTGGTGGAGTTTGATCGGCAGCCAACCACAAAACCGCAGGCTCACCTCGCTTAACATACTGAATGGCCGTACGTGCCGATTTATGCACCGGAACCGACTCACCCCCCCATCGTCCGCGCGAATGTTCGATAAACTTTTCAAAGGCGAAATTGCCCCGGATAGGATTTACAATCATCAGTAGTTTATGGGCCGCTTTACGTTGAATCGAGCTGCACCATTCCCAGTTATTGTAATGAAATCCAAGCAGCATAATGCTTCTGCCCTGTTTAGCATATTGCAAGGTGGGCTCCAAACCTTTAACCACCAGCCGCTTATCCATTTCTTTCGCACTGATACTGTGTAACTTTATGGTTTCCAACGAAAAATCGCAAAAATGGCGGTAATAACGAGCCATAATTTGTTTAATCTCTACTTCGCCTTTTTCAGGAAAAGCATGCCGCAGGTTATCAAGAATTACCTTTTTGCGGTAACCAATTACGTATCTTATAATGACATAAAAAAAATCGGCGATACCACAAATTATCCAAAAAGGCAACAAAGCCACCAACTTTAGCACCAATACTAACAGACCATTCACCAGGCGTTTAAAAAATCCCTCGTGATACCGTTTATCTTTTTTTCGTAAACTTTCATCAACCATGCCAACCAAGTTCTATTGTATTAAAGCTGTGCCCTCCGGGCGTTTGTGTTTCCATCTTTTGTGGCTCCAAAGATAATACTCCGGTTCATTTTTTATTACTTCTTCCATTTTTTCAATGTAGCGTAACAAAATCTCACCCGATTCGATTTTTGCAGGTTCTTCGGCAATCAATTCATAACAGTATTCGTACCTGCCCCTGCCCAAGCGTTTTGCATATTGAAAAAATACGGGGTGATTGGTTTTTTGCGCAATTTTTACGGGTCCGGAGAAAAAAGACGCCTCGCGATTAAGAAACCTTACCCAGTACTGCGAACTTTCCAACGCACTCTGGTCGGCAATCAGACCCAATACCACCGGAATATTTTCAGCAACATACCGAAAAGCCACTTTTGCTGCACGTCCCATTTGCACCGCTTCACCTCCACATTTTTCGCGCGACTGCAATAAAAAAGCATCCATGTACTGATTATCGCGCATTTTATTATAAACCATTAACAGTTTGCAATCCAGCTTTAGCTGCAGGGCGCTCGACCACTCCCAGTTACCATAATGAAAGGCCAAAAGAATAGCCCCATTATTTTGGATGGCTCGTTTATTTAAATCTTCTACTCCGGAAAATTTCAGTCGTTTTTCCAGTTCGCCTACTGAAAGGCTGTACAGTTTTATACTCTCGAGTGTTACATCGCAAAAGTAGCGGTAAAAACAATTTCGTAAGCGTCGGATTTCTTCCTCTGATTTCTCGGGGAAAGCAAACCGCAGATTTTCGGTAATTACTTTACTGCGGTACTTTATCAGGGTTTTAAGCAACAAATATAACACATCAGAAATGCCGTAAAGCACGGCAAATGGCAAACGGGCAGCTGCTTTTAACAACAGCACAACCAGCTGATTACCTGTCTGACTGAAAATACTCTTTTTGTTGGTGTTTTTACCCATTAATTCACCTGAATTGCCTGTTAAAATAGCTTAAAAAACAGTTTCAAAACTACACTTTTAAGCTTACATTCGCTAAAAATATTTCTATATTCGACTGACGAAAAACTAGAAACATGAGAACAGTAATTTCACTTTTATTTCTTTTTATTGGAATAAATACCATGGCACAGAACACGTTTATCGCACATCGGGGAGCATCGTACCTGGCACCGGAAAACACGATTGCGGCAGCTAAGCTGGCCTGGGAATTGGGAGCCGATGCCGTTGAAGTTGACGTGCATCAGTCAAAAGACAACCGGGTTATGGTAATACACGATAAAGATACAAAAAGGACCTGCAACGGTAAGAAAAATCTGGAAATTGAAAAAAATCCATCAATACTATTACGTGATCTGGATGCAGGTGTTTGGAAAGGAGAAGAGTTTAAAGGAGAAAAAATTCCATTCATCACCGAAATAATCGAAACCGTTCCGGAAGGCAAAACACTGGTGATAGAAATAAAATGTAATGAAGAGGTGCTACCGTCATTAAAACGTTGTATTAATAAAAGTGGCAAAGAAAGACAAATTGTATTTATCAGTTTTAGCTGGAAAACGATCTTAGAAACTCATAAAGAATTTCCACAAAATAAATGCTATTGGCTGAGTGCCTTAAAGCCAGGGTTAAAGAAAAAAATGGAGCAAGCTGCTGAAGAAGGGCTTTCCGGAGTAAACCTGAAACATTCAATAATCGATGAAGAAATAATGGCCCATGCCAAAACACTAAACCTGGAGGTACTTACCTGGACCGTTGACGACCCAGAAGAAGCCAAACGGCTTACTGCAATTGGAGTTACCGGGCTAACAACAAACCGCCCCAAATGGTTAAAAGAGCAAATGGATAAATAAAACAATCGAGCTTACCAGAGATCAACAACTAATTTCAACGTTTTCTTGTATCCCCTTATTAATTGGGACTGATTTAACGCGTTATACTTTCATGAAAAAAGGAGCCTCGGCAGCTGAGACCCCTATGGCAATCATCTTCAATCACTTAAAGGTGATATTGCCTATTGATTGATGCAGTACTTTTGCAAATGCCGCTCCAAATTTTGTTAAGCGTTACTAACAAAGTGGAACAAGTGTTAAGACGGGCATAAAAAAGGGCTGCCTCCGCTAAAAGACAACCCATGTTTCTGACGTTTTCTGAATACTGTTTATTGTACTCATTCAGCTTTCATTTCCTAAGCACATTTCAAAAATAAAGGATAACTCTGTTAAGACGGATTAACAAAGACAAATTATTGTTAAACAAAATTTATCAATGTTAAAAGTGTTAATTCCTGGTTATGGAAAAAATGAACTTACGCCTTATGATTTTGTGCACGCACCAATTGAAAAGCACCTTTCCCGATATGTTTCGATCGTTGAAGAGTAAATCCATTTTCCGGCAAAATAGTTGCCAAACCTCCAGCTTGTGTGTAGCTTTTAAAGTTTCGGTTGTGTTCTGCACCCGCCATAAACTCAGCAATTTTACTTCCCACACCCGCATAATTTTTTGGTAAGGGCACAGCATAATCCAGCATAATAATTTTATTGGCAATCTTTTTAATTTCGGCAAGAATGGTTTTATGCAGATGGAGAGGGAACTGGTGAAGAGCCATGGACAAAATGGCTACATCGAATTGTTGCTTGTAGAAGTAGCTCAAATCGGTGGCATCGCCTACCACAAACGAAACATTTTTTAGCTGTTGTTTTTCGGCTTTTCTGTTCGCAAAACTCACCATCGATTCGGAAAGATCAACACCGGTTACCCATTTTACTTTTGCCGACAGCTCCAACACTTGTGCCCCGGTTCCACAAGCAATATCAATTACCGTATCGCCATATTCAATTTCAAGCGCCAGGCGTTTTCGTAAATTACCCAGCAGCGGATCAATAATTGTACTGTATACAAAACCTGTTTCTAACATCTATTTCTACTTTATTGCTTTAAAAAACGACCATATTTCGTCACAGCCATTCATATCCTGGTTCACATTACCAATAAATCTTTTAGGCAGATACTGTCGGGTTCCCGGCCAGGTGTGTCCGCCGTTTTCAATACGAATGTTTACCACCTGAATAGCTGAATTATCGGGGTTTTTCCAAACAGTTTTATGAACTGTACAATCATCACTCGTATTTAAATCGGGATAATCCGTTTCTTCTGCCAATACAAGGCAGCTGTTTTCTTCTTTCCAAAACTGAATGCTTTCGTGTACACTTAGCACCTCCCCTCTTTGCTGATTAAAAACGGTAACCGGCCCACCGTTGTACGGAACCAGGGGGTCGGCTGTTCCGCAAATAAAAATTACAGGCACAGGCTGCTCCAGGCTCATAGCCTGCTGATCTTTACTCATATTTGCAGCTACCACATCAATTGCTTTAAAAATTCGGGGGCGTTCAAGGGCCAAACGCTGCACCATAAAACCACCGTTTGAAATACCACAGGCAAATATACGCTCTTCATCAATCGATAGCTGCTTTTTAAGATCGTTAATCACCACATCAAAATAGCGAACATCATTAATTTTTAATCTACGTGCTTCCGTAAGCGTATCGCGCTCGCCATCGTTCCATCCCTTTTTATAACCATTCGGGTAAACAGCAATAAAACCATCGCGTTCGGCCAGCTGGTTAAAACGGTACTTTGTAAATCGCGGCATCCGGCTGGCTCTTCCTCCGCCACCGTGCAAAATAAAAACCACAGGGTGGGCTTTTCCTTCAGAATAATTTTTGGGCACAAACAATTCGTAGTTCCGTTTTAGTCCTTCAACAACCACCGGCATAGTTTCCGTCCATCGTTGTGCCAAAGCGAGTTCAGCAAGAAAAACAAGCGTTATTGAAAGTAGCAATTTGTTCATTCCCGGCGAAAGTATTTACTTCATAAACTCAATGAAGTTTTTTTTGTTGTTATCTATGTCTAAAAATAATCATAATGAAACGAGCATGTAAAACATTACACCCGAGAGGATTATTAAAATACGTGCGAGTTCCATACTATACAGCTAAGAACAAATAATTTTAATAGCATGAAAAACTATCTGATTCTAAGTATTCTCGCTCTACTTTTATTTTCCTCGTTTAAATCCGACAAGCCCGCTTATAACCTTTACAACAAAGAAGGGAAAGCTGTGAGATACGAAAAAATGCTAAAAGTGCTGGAGGATGCCGATATTGTTTTATTTGGCGAACTGCATGATAATCCGATTTCGCACTGGCTGCAGCTGGAGATAACAAAAGACCTGTACCAACAAAATGGTAAAAACCTGGTTTTGGGTGCTGAAATGTTTGAAAGCGACAACCAGGTAATTATGGATGAATACCTGACAGGAAAAATTTCGCAACGGAATTTTGAGGCTGAAATTCGCTTATGGCCCAATTATAAAACTGATTACAAACCTTTGGTAGAGTTTGCCAAAGACAGTGGCCTTTATTTTGTGGCCACCAATGTTCCGCGTCGTTATGCAGCCTTGGTAAATAAACAAGGATTTGAAGGGCTGGAAGAGCTTTCTGACGAAGCAAAAGCATTCTTGCCACCACTTCCGCCTGCTTACGATTCAACATTGGAATGCTATGCCAGCATGATGAAAATGGAAGGAATGGGCAGCCATGTAACTCCGAATTTCCCAAAAGCGCAAGCCATAAAAGATGCGACTATGGCACATTTTATCCTGAAAAACTGGGAGCCGGGAAAAGTACTTTTGCATTACCACGGTGCTTATCATTCGCAAAATTTTGAAAGTATTTACTGGTACCTGAAACATGAAAACCCGAGTTTAAACATCGTTACTATTCACAGTACCATGCAGAAAGATGTTTCGGAATTAAAAGAAGAAAATACGGGTCTTGCTGATTTTACGATTTGCGTAGATGAAGATATGACCAGAACGAGGTAATTTGCTTTTTATGCAATTTTTATGCATTTTTGGAATTGAATTCCATATTTGCATAATATGATACAACGAGATATTGGAAATAAAATACTTGAAATCAAAGATAAAATGCCGGTAATTTGTGTTACCGGTCCAAGGCAATCAGGCAAAACAACCCTTGTAAAATATCTCTTCCCCGATTATAAATACTACAATCTTGAATTTCCGGAACACCGACAATTTGCCCAAACCGATGCAATTGCCTTTTTGGCAAACATTGAACAGGGAATAATAATTGATGAAATTCAGCGTGTTCCTGAATTACTGTCTTCCATTCAGTATTTTGTGGATGAAAGAAAATTAAATGGCAGGATAATTATTACCGGCTCCCAAAATATTTTATTAATGCAATCGGTAAGTCAGACACTGGCTGGCAGGGTTGCTCTTTTTACTCTTTTACCTTTTTCTTTTTCGGAACTTGAGGGGACAAATTTTGAAGAAAAAGAATTTGAGAGCTATATGGTAAAAAGTTTTTTCCCCAGGATTTACGATGAAAACCTTGATGTAAATACCTGGCTTCAGGATTATACAAATACGTATATCGAAAGGGATGTCCGGCAAATTACAGCAGTGAAAGATTTATCGTTATTTACCAAATTTTTACAATTGTGTGCGGGGCACACCGGGCAAATTATTAATTTTTCAAGTTTTTCGAACAACCTGGGAGTTGATGTTAAAACCGTTAAAGCCTGGATGTCAGTTTTAGAAACCAGTTTTATCGTTTTTCTACAACAACCTTATTACCGAAATTTCAATAAAAGAGTAATAAAATCGCCACGTTTGTTTTTCTATGATACAGGACTGGCCTGCAACCTTCTTGGGATAAACAAAAAGGAAGATTTACTTTCTCATTATTTAAGGGGGGGGCTTTTTGAATCGTTTATTATCTCCGAGTTACATAAAACAATCTTCAATCAAAAAAATAACGGAAAAATCTATTTCTTCCGTGATTCAAATGGAAATGAAATAGATGCCCTTATTGAAATGGAAGGGCAATTAAAAACAATTGAAATTAAATCGGGGAAAACCATAATTCCTGACTTTTTTAAAAGCTTCCATTATTTCAATAAACTTTTTTCTGAATTAAATACACAGAATTTTTTGGTTTACGGCGGTGGCGATTTTCAGCAACGAACTGCTGCAACAGTTGTTGGCTGGAAATATTTGAATAGGATATTTGAGTAAGTTAAGATTCAGGGAACCGTTCTCTTTTTAAAAGAATGGTTCCTTAAAACTCAATCCGTTTTATTTATAGGGTGAAACAAAGAAATATTAGAGGTAATAGTATCTCAAATAGAGAAATATGTTTTTTTTGAAAATATGGTACCGATTACTTTAAAAGGCACGGATTGCAAATACGCGCCAGCGAGGGGCAACTGGAACTCACCAAAGATATGTACGAAAAGAATGGGCAAGACCTGATATTGGGTGCAGAAATGTTTGAAAGCGACAACCAGGTAATTATGGACGAATACCTCTCGGGAAAGATTTCGCAACGGAATTTTGAAGCGGAAGCACGACTTTGGCCCAACTACAAAACCGACTATAAACCCCTGGTTGAATTTGCCAAAGACAGCGGTTTATATTTTGTAACCACGAATGTTCCCCGACGTTACGCCGCTTTAGTAAACAAGCAAGGTTTCGAGGGTTTAGAAGAACTTTCGGATGAAGCCAAGACATTTCTGCCACCATTACCAGTTGCTTACGACTCTACGCTAAACTGCTACAAAAGTATGTTGGAAATGATGGGAATGGGCGATCATGTTAATGAAAACTTCCCAAAAGCACAGGCCATAAAAGATGCTACCATGGCACATTTTATTCTGCATAACTGGAAGCCAGGCAAAGTGCTTTTGCATTACCACGGCGCTTATCACTCGCAAAATTTTGAAAGTATTTACTGGTACCTGGAACATGAAAATCCCAACCTAAAAATTGTTACCATTCACTCTACTCTTCAAAAAGACGTTTCGGAACTGAAAGAAGAAAACACAGGTTTAGCTGATTTTACAATTTGTGTAGATGAAGATATGACACGGACCAGATAAAGAAAGCAGGATCCGGAGTCCTGCTTTATAAATTTCGTGTGACCGGAGAACTTCTTAATTCTCGTTTTTGCATTTTTTTAAATGCATCCGCAAGATACTTTAGTATGAGAAGAAATTAAATACCCTATTTTAGGTATTTTTTACGTATCTTGAGTCTTTATGGCAAAAGAGATGAATAGAACCTGAGAATGGATGAGCAAAGTATTGATAAAATAAAAAAGGCTTGGGAGCCCAACAAAATTGCGCACCCTGTAAAGAGCGAATTATACCTGAACATCATTGAACAAGTGGCTAATTTATTCTCTGCCGGCAGTTTCTACTATTACATCATGAATTTTGCAAGCCTGCAAATGGAACATGTTGATCCACGAATTGAGGATGTTCTGGGTGTAAAACCAAAAGACTGGAACCTCGACAAAATGTTTGAACTGGTTCATCCTGAAGACCTGAAACAAATGCATAACAAAGAAGCCAAAGCGGTGGATTTTATTCTGAACCACCTGAAAACTCAAGATATTTTAAAGTATAAAGTGGTTTATGTATTGCGCCTGCGCCATATCAACGGAACCTACAAAACTATTCTTCAGCAATCCAAAACCCTTACCCTTTCTGAAGATGGAAAAGTACAACAGGTTTTGGGCATACATACCGATGTTACCTACCTAAATATGCCGGTTGACCACAAAATTTCATTTATTGGCGATGGGCTCCCATCATATTACTCCTTATCAACCGACAATGAATTCAGGCCAGAAAAGCTGGATTACCATACACTATTCACTGCACGAGAGAAGGAGATTCTGGCCAATGTTGCAAAAGGAAGAACCTTTGCTGAAATTGCAACCATTCTAAACATTTCGCCACATACCATTAATACGCACAAAAAAAACATATTAAAGAAAACCGACTGCCACAATACTACCGAGCTAATTGCCCGTTGTGTTCGCGAAGGAGTAATTTGATTTATCGGTAAAAGTTCATTTCTTCAAGGTATTCCCAACTTTTTTGGGGAACAAAATGCCGAATATCTTTCCCCTCTTTTATGGCTCTCCGAATAAATGAAGAGGATATTTCCATTAAAGGAGCCTCTTTAGCAATGGTAATATTTTTATTGACCTTAACTTTTGCGGGGTTAAAACCTGGGCGGGGATAAACAATTATTCCATAATCCTCAACAATCGTTTCGAAATTTTTCCACTTATGAAAGTTTTCCAGGTTGTCAGATCCCATCAATATTTTAAAATGATAATTGGGATGCTTCTCTTTTAGATAAGTCAATGTGTCAACCGTATAGCTGGGTTTCGGCAAACTAAATTCGATGTTTGAGGCCCGGAAGCGATCGTCGCCATCAACAGCCCGATGTACCATTTCAAGGCGATGATAGTCGGCTAACAGATTATTCTTTTTCTTGTGTGGATTTTGCGGCGAAACCACAAACCAAAGCTGATTGATATTGGTATACTCCACAATGTAATTGGCAATGGCCAAATGCCCGATATGAATGGGATTATAACTTCCGAAATAAAGCCCAACCTTCAATTTAAGATTGGTTTTTGGAGCAAGTATGTCAGTTACCAGGTTATTCATAAATTTCTTGGTCTCCAAAATCAATTTTCAGATTTATAAACTACTCCTCACAAATTGATTTCAGGATAATTCTGAACTCAAAAAGTCGGCTAATACATTTTCTGCCTCAAGATAAGCATCATCCAGTTTATCGTTAATAATAACCACATCAAACTGCGGTGCAAAGCTCAGCTCATGTTCGGCTTTGGCAACCCGCATTGCAATTTTTTCTTCACTGTCAGTCGACCGGCCAACCAGGCGCTTACGCAGCTCTTCAACCGATGGAGGCTGCACAAAAACAGCCAAGGCCTCATCTCCGTAATATTTTTTAATATTCAGTCCCCCAACAACATCTACATCAAAAATTACATTTTTGCCTTGCTCACGAATCCGTTCCACTTCACTTTTTAAAGTTCCGTAGCTGGTTCCCTGGTACACCTCTTCCCACTCCAAAAACTCATCGTTTTTTACTTTTTCTATAAACTCGTCGGCCGATAAAAAGTAGTAGTCTTTACCATGCGTTTCGGTATGGCGTGGTTCGCGGCTGGTAGCCGAAATTGAGAATTCCAGATCAAAACCCTGTTTTAATAAATGCTTTACTATGGTTGTTTTTCCTGCCCCTGAGGGGGCTGAGAAAATCACTAGCTTTCCTTTCATTACTTCTTCCTTTTGCCTTTGCTACAACACGTTTAACAATTGCTCTTTTACGCGCTCCAGGTGGTCTTTCATTTGCACCACAATTCGCTGAATATCGCTGTGGTTGGCTTTTGAACCAATGGTATTAATTTCGCGCCCAATTTCCTGCGATATAAAACCAAGCTTTTTTCCCGAGGCGCCTTCTTGTTTTGCGGTTTCAAAAAAGTACTCGCAATGGTTGGCCAAACGAACTTTCTCTTCGTTAATATCCAGTTTCTCCAGGTAAAAGATAAGTTCCTGTTCAAAACGGTTCTGGTCAACACTACCGTTTAGTTTTAAGGCCTCCAGGTTATCGGTCAGTCGCACTTTTAGCGCATCTATCCGCTGTTTCTCAAAAGGTTCAACGTCTTTCAACAGCTTATTTATGCTTTCCACATTCCCAAGGATATCGGCTTCAAGCGCCTGGCCTTCTTTTTGGCGGAAATCGTTAATATCGTCGAGTGCAGCCAGAATATTGGTATAAATAGTCTCCCACTCCAGTTCGTCGAGTGTTTCGTACTCGGTTTTAACCACATCGGGTAAACGCATGGCGGCATGCAAGGTGGTATGGTCGGCACCAACTTTTAAATCTTTACTTATTTGTTCGAGATGTTTAAAATACCCTTTCAAAATGGGTTCATTAATTTTTGAATTGGTCTCATCTCCCAGGTTTTCCACATAAATATTAAAATCAACTTTACCACGTACCAGTTTTTCGGCAATAGCCTTGCGTATAATGATGTCTTTTTCGCGATAGAGTGCCGGCGTGCGTGTATTAATATCGATTTGCTTGCTGTTTAGTGATTTTATTTCGATGGTAACTTTTTTGTTGTTTACCTCGAATTCCGCTTTACCGAAGCCGGTCATTGATTTTATCATAGTGAATATTTTTATTCAAATTTAGTATAAAGTCTGTAAAAACTGCTGTTTACCCAAGTGATAGTTTCAGCCGCCAACCCAATATATTTTTTTACAGGTGGCTTAAAATATTTTTCTTTAGGCAATTACTCCCGAACCAATCAGTTCGTCATCGAGGTACCAGGCTGCAAACTGGCCCGAGGTAATTCCCCGCTGTTCTTTTTCAAACAAAAACCAGGCGCCATCTTCTTTCATGTGTATGCTTCCTTTTTCCAATGGCTGACGGTAACGAATACGAATATCGAAATTACGTTTTTCGCCAATTGCCATTTCCAGGTCAGGGCGTATCCAGTGCATCTCTGCTTTATCAACAAATAAACCTTTGCGGTAAAGCCCCGGGTGTTCGGCACCTTCGCCCACGTAAATAATATTTCGCTTTACGTCGGTGCCAATTACAAATAAAGGTTCTTTACGGCCTCCAATATTTAGTCCCTTGCGTTGGCCCACCGTATAAAAATGAGCCCCCTGGTGTTCGCCAATTACTTTCCCATTCCAGGGTTTATACGGAAACTGGAAACACAGTTTTTTATAGTTTTCCTCTGTAATTTCAAGATGTTTTTTCTTCTCCATAAATTTTGCAGGAATCTCGATTACATTTCCCACAGTGGGTTCGAGCTGTTGCTGTAAAAAGGTAGGTAAATCCACTTTACCCACAAAGCAAATGCCCTGCGAGTCTTTACGCTCGGCTGTTGGCAGGTTTTGGCTGCGCGCAATTTCGCGTACTTCGGGTTTTAGTAATTCGCCAACCGGGAACATTGCTTTTGAGAGTTGCTGCTGATTAAGCTGACACAGGAAATAACTTTGATCTTTGTTTGGGTCTTTCCCGGCCAGGAGTTGATGAATGGTTTTTCCATTTTTCTCTATTTCGCTTTTTCGGCAGTAGTGCCCTGTAGCCACAAAATCGGCATCAAATTTCAGGGCTTCTTCCATAAAAGTATCAAATTTAATCTCGCGGTTACAAAGCACATCGGGATTAGGAGTGCGTCCGGCCTGGTATTCGGCAAACATATAATCGATTACCCGCTTTTTATAGTCTTTACTCAGGTCTACAATATGGAAGGGAATATCGAGTTTTTTGGCTACCATTTTGGCAATCAGCGAATCTTCTTCCCATGTACACGAACTGGTTAGCACCCCTTCGCGCTCGCGGTAATTAATCATAAACAACCCAATAACCTCGTGCCCCTGCTCTTTTAAGAGCCATGCTGCTACGCTTGAATCAACTCCTCCGGAAAGACCTACGACTACCCTGCTCATTTGTACATTTTTAGGGCGGCAAAAATACAATGAAAAAGTGTAAAGGCAAAAGTAGCAGCGCAAAAGGCAAAAGTAGCTTTCCTCTTTTTTTCAAGATTTATGAACTGTAACGCCAGGCTCGCAAACTTAAGGCATATTTGAATAGCCCGGCAGTTTATTACTTCTGCGATAGCTTTTTAAGGTGCATATTTATGCTCTTATTGTTATGAGAGGGAAAATAGTTTGGAAATTTGTGCCAGCAATTCCTCTTTAACAATTGGCTTTGCCATAAAAGCATTACATCCTGCTGCCAATGCTTTCCGACTGTCTTCGGGCCTTGCAAAGGCGGTTTGAGCAATAATTTTTACACTGTTGTTAAAAGCCCGTATTTGCCTTGTGGCTTCAAAACCATTAATATCCGGCATTTTAATATCCATCAGAATAAGGTCGATATCGTTATTATTTTTGGCCATTTCAATAGCTTCGGGTCCATTGGTGCCTACCATAATTCTAATTGCATAGGGTTTTAACACTACCTTTAACAGTTCAACCGATACCCCGTCGTCGTCAACAATCAGAATATTAAATTTTCCATTTTTAATAGGCTGTCCATTTTCTGCCGACTTGGGCAAAGGATTTTCTTTTTTATGCGAGGGTCTTTTAAACGGAATTTCAACGGTAAACTCCGAGCCAAACCCAGGCTTTGATTTCACTTTAATTTTGCCACCAAGCATACTAACATACGATTGGGTTATGGCTAGCCCAAGACCGGCTCCTTCTTTGGCATTTTCATCGGCAATATCGGCCTGTACAAAGCGCTCGAAAATTGCCTCAAGCCGGTTTTCGGGTATACCAATGCCAGTATCTTTAACAACAAAAGTGTAGTTTTCGTTATTTACAGTTGCCTGCAGGTTAATTTGGCCCTTGTCGGTATATTTTATTGCATTTTTTAGCAGGTTGTTAAATACCGAGTCTAATTTTGTTTTATCGGTATAAACCAGTTTATAAGCCTCTGGTATATGCTGTTGCATTCTGAAATCGATATTTTTACTTGTTGCCTCGGGTTTAAAGAACTCGTAAACTGTTTGTAATTCTTCTACAATGTCAATTTGTTCGAAATTAACCTTTACCTGTCCGGCATGAATTTTCGAAATATCGATAATATCGTTTATAGTGGCCAGCATACGCTCGCCACTTTTCTGGATGATAGAAATGTAGCTTTGTTGTAGTTCGGTCTCCAGTTGTGGTTCCGACAACAATTCGGCAAATCCCATTATCCCATTCATTGGAGTTCGAATTTCGTGGCTCATATTGGCCAAAAATGCAGACTTCAGTCGATCGCTTTCCTCCGCCTGGTCCTTAGCCGCTACTAATTGCTCGTTTATGCTTTTTAGTTCCTGTTCCGATTGTTGAAGCTCGGAAAGTTTATTGGAAAGCTCCTCCTGCGTTTGTTTAATAATGGTTGTATCAACAATAGCCACAATACTTTTTGATAGTTTTTCAAAAGTAAAAACATAAAGAATTGCGAAAATTCGTTCGCCTGACAAACTCACATATTCGGTTTCCTGAATAAAACGCAATTTATTATTGGCCAGCGCAACAAGCAATTTCTTAAAAGTTTCCAAGGATTTCTTATTAAAAGTAACACTCAGGTTATTTTTAAGATCGTTTTTATTTTTTGCACCAAACAGTTTTAGTGTAGCTTTATTTATTTCGGTAATGGTAACAGCTTCGGCACATTTTTGAACAAACCCGGGGTTATCATCCAAGTATTTTGGAAGGTCTTCGTATGCACAAGGCACTTGTTTTACGCAGCTAATAAGTTCAGTAAAGTCTTCCTCCCACAACGATACCGGATTATTTTCGAATAAATGCCAAAAGCGTTTTTCATTCTCTTCCAGTTGAATTTGGGCAGCACTCAACTGTTCATTTTGTTTCAAATGTTTTTTATTAAGTGCTTCAAAATCTTTGTTTTGCTGCACCAAAATCCGTTTTATACGCTGTTGTTTAAAAAAACTATAACTAAGAACGAGGATAAAGGCTGTTAGCACAACAATAATAGCCAAAAACCACCCCAAAAAGGCTTTGTATTTTGTTATAAAACTAACCGGTTTATTTATAATAATGCTTTTATTGGGGAGTGTCCGTTCGGTTATCCCAAAGCGTACCAGTTGCTCGTAGTCGAACATTAAACGATTGGGACTCGTGCTGTTAACAGCTATCTCTTCAATCTTTTCTCCGAGCCACATACCTTGTAAAATTGTTGCTGCGAATTTTCCCTGCTCGTGGTGCGAAATTATTTTACCACCCAACACACCATCGCCTAAACCGTGTTCCCACAAATGAAACAAGGGGGCTTTCAGGTTTTCATTGAGCAGTTGCATACACTGCCCAAAGTCGACAACCTGACCGGTACTGTCGAAATAAGCCGAAAGCAAAAGCACCGGCGTTTCCTCAGGTATTGCCTGAAGCTGCTGTTTATAACTATTGTATGTGGTTTTATGTAGTGCTATTTCTTTAAACTCGACGTTTGGCATTGTTTCGGCCACTTTATAATAAGTTTTTAAATCGCCTTGACCACTACTGGTGCCATCAACAATAGCATAAACGGTCTTGGTATCCGGAAATAGGTTTACCATTATTTTAACTGTTTCTTTTAACGAAACGGCTTCAACAACCCCGGTAACAAGTGGATTGCTGTTTTGATTTAAGGCCACAGCAATATCGTTAACTCCACAAAAAACAACCGGAATACCGGCGAATAAACTATCCTGGTTGTCTACAACAAAATTCAGGGCATTATCGTCGGTAGTTATAATAGCATCATACGGAAAAGTATTGGCAAGTTTGTATTGCAGCAGTTCTTTAAACAAACGATTACTTTCTGCGGTAAAAAATCGTTTGCTATCCATACATTCAATATCAAGAACAACATTTTTGTCGTCGAGTACCGATTTAATACCTTCAACCTGCTGAAAAAAAGTGGGAAAACCGGAATTGTACGAACTAATTAAAAGCACATGTTTACTACCAGCCAAGGCACTCACGGCCATTAACAGCGAGAAGAATAACAGCAATAAAAAATTCCTCAGAAAAGGAGTTGAGCCCATAGCTGTTGTTTGTTGTGATGGTATTTTTTGAAGAGTATTCAACGGTTCTAATTTCACAGTTTAAATGTACACATATTTTTTTTGGATGATAAATAGGACAACAAAAATTATATTTTGCCTTTGTATTTAAATGTAACTACACATGGGCTTACAAGTGAAAAACCAGTGGCAATTTACCACTGGTTTTTTTACAACAAAATTCATGATAAGGTTATTGTCTGATGATCCTACTCTTTTTTTCTACTTATTATTTTAATTTCGCGAATTTTACTAATAACTCCAAAATGCTTTCCTTTTCAATTGGTTTTGATATAAAACCATCGCAACCATGTTGCAAAGTCAGGTTTTTATCGGCTTCTGTTGAATAGGCCGTTTGGGCAATTACCGGCACATCGGGGCAAATTTTCTTCACTTTTTGGGTAGCTTCATAACCATCCATAACCGGCATTTTTATATCCATGAGGATCAGATCAATATCCCTGTCTTTTTCGCAAGCATCAACTGCCTCTTTCCCATTTTTTGCATGTATAACCTCGCACCCAATATCCGCCACCGATTTTAAAATGGTTTCCAGGTATAAATAATTCACCTCTTCATCTTCGGCTACTAATATTTTACAATGTTGTTTTTTGGTGCGGCTCTTGCCTGTTGTTTGCTTATTGGAATCTGCCGGCTCTTCTAATTCGGTTTTAAACGGCAATATTAACTTAAACGTTGAGCCCTTACCTTTTTCCGAATCCACCGCTATTTCTCCACCCAAAAGCTGAGCATTTTCTTTTGCAATTGACAGGCCAAGCCCCAATCCTCCATGGCTTTGCGCAATGCCTTTGTTTTCCTGCGAAAAGCGTTTAAAAATCCGTTCCCGGTTTTCTTTTGATATTCCTGTTCCGGTATCTTTAACGTACAGTACAATGCTCTCTTTTTCGGGATAGTAGCCCAATTCCACAAAACCTTCTGAGGTAAATTTAAAGGCATTTTCAAGCAGGTTGCTAATAATTTTATTCAATTTGGTTTTGTCGCAAGTTATTGCACTTTCTTCATCAGCGAGTCCTTTTTTAACGTAAAACGGCAGCTTTCGGTCTTTTGCCTTTAGGTCGAAAATAGCAAACAACTCCATAACAAAATCGTTTAAAAGAAAACGCTTGTTAACCAACTGCTGTTGTTTGGTTTCAAGTATTGATATTTCGAGAATATCATCGATAATACGTAGCAACTGATTGCTGCTGTTTTGTATTATTGAGGTGTAATATTTGCGTTGTTCTTCTGATGTTTCCGGCTCTTCAAGCAAATTGGCAAATCCCATAATTCCGTTCATTGGTGTCCGGATTTCGTGGCTCATGTTATGCAGGAATTCCGATTTCAGGCGGTTGCTTTCTTCGGCTTGCTCTTTGGCTTGCAGCAAATCGTTTTCAAATTGCAGGCGCTCGGTAATATTGTGGATTACCCCATTTACTTTCACAGGGTTTCCATTGGCATTTCTTTCGGCTATCGCTATCGAATGTATACTGATTCTTTCACCGGTTTTCCGGTTTATTATTTCAAAATCAATATCGTACGGAATATCTTTTTCTATTAAATCCATCAGTGCCTTGTTGGTACGTGCGCTGTCCGGGATTTGTTTTTCAGCATCTTCCAACGACACAAACTCTTGCTCTAAATCAAAGCCATACATTAGTTTGGCTTCATCGGATGCCCAAAAGGTCTTGTTATCGACATAATATTCCCAGTGCCCCACTTTACCAATCTGCTCCGCTTGTTTAAAGCGTTTTTCACTATTTTTTAATTTATTTTCGGCTTGCTTTTGCCAACTTACATCTTCAACAAAGGCCATTCCGAACAGGGGCTCCCCTTCAGAATCCTGGATGGTTCCGGCATGAATTCGAACGTCGACCTCGGTTCCGTCTTTTCGAATATACTTTTTGTCGATGGCAAAACCCGGCGCCTTATTGCTGGCCATGGTATCAAACAGTTCATGGTTATTCTCCAGATAATCAGGATGGGTGATGTCAAAAAAACTCATCTCGAGCAATTCTTTTTCGGTGTAGCCAACAATTTTTTCGTATGCTTTGTTAACCGAAATGTATTGGCCCTGCATGCTGTTTAAACAAATTCCGAGTGGCGAGTTGTTAATGGCCAAGCGTAGTTTTTCTTCGCTTTGGCGAAGTTTATTTTCGGCAATTTTTCGCTCGGTAATATCGGTGTGTGTACCTACAATCCTGGTGGCTTTCCCGTTTTCATCAAAAAAGGCATCGGCACGCGAAAGGATTTCCACCCAATGCCCTTTCTTGTGCCTCATTTTAAATTCAATACGAAATTTATCGCGTTTTTTATTGATGAGCTCGTTCTGCATTTCCCACGAACGTTTAACATCTTCGGGGTCGGTGAGCGTTTCCCAAATAGAAAAGTCGTTGGGTAGTTCATAGTCCTGGTACCCCAACATGGCTTTCCAGCGTGGCGAGTAATAAATTTCGTTGGTTTTTAAATTCCAGTCGAAAAGGCCATCGGAAGTAGCCTCCATGGCCTTATTAAAGCGATCGTTAATTTCTTCTTCCCTGCTTATAGCATTATATAATTCGTCGTTGGTTTGACGCAATTCTTCGTTTAAGGCTTCGTATTCTTCGTTTTGGTCCAGAATTTTTTGCTCTGCTTGTTTTCGTTCGGTAATATCGTACGCGGCAATTAATATCGAATCTAATTTTTTCGCTGAAATAACAGGACTTGCCATAACATCGAGGTAGCGACTGGCTTCAGCACCACGTTCCAGTTCCAGTTCAAAATGATGGCGGTAGTTCGTATCCATATTTTCCCGGAATGCTTTTATCTGCTGGTTGTGTTCTGCTTTTGCACTATCTCCAATCAGTTCTTTTATATCCAGTCCAATCAGTTCTTTTTCAGGTACACCTAAATAGTTAAATGCAAATTTATTGGCGTAAGTTATTTCCCCATCGGGTCGGTGTCTTATAATTAAATGTTTGGCATTTTCTGCCAGCGTTTTATAATTTTCTTCTGATTTTAATAATTGTTCGTGATAAGCTTTTTGTTGCGTTATATCTTTGGCAACACCATGCAAGAGTTTTCCAGAGGTATTGAATATGGCAGACCACGCGAGGTTGATATAGTTCCCGTTTTTGTGTTTGTAACGGTTCTCGAAATAGAAGGTTGTTTTTCCGCTTTCCAGGTCTTTTAACTCATTAACAGTTGACTCTGCATCATCGGGATGGATAAAATCCATAATGTTTTTACCAAGGGTTTCTTCTTTGGTGTAGCCCAGTGTTTCTTCCCAGCCTTTATTAACCTTTAATATTTCCCCCTGGATTGTACCAATAAGGTGCATGTTCATGGGCTGGTCGAAGAAGGTATTAACAATTTCGTTGGCTCGTTTGCCTTCATGAATATCAATAACCAACGCAATGGTAAGGTCAACTTCACCCTTTGCATTTCTACGGCACGATATAGCTGCATCTAACCAGCGGTATTCACCGTTTTTCATCAATAACCTTTTCTCAAGGCGATAATGGTCGATTTCTCCTTTATGTAGTTGTTCAAATAAAGGCAATTCTTTAACGAGGTCGTCGGGGTGGGTAATTTCTGCGTAATTCAGGTTCACAAATTCTTCGCGGGTATAACCTGTTATTTTAAGGTATTCTTCGTTAACTTCTATAACTGTTCCTTTGGCAGAACCTAAGGCAATACCCACATTGGATTCTTCGAAAACGCCGCGAAATTTGGCTTCGCTGGCTTTTATTTTTTCTTCGGCATGTTTCTGTTCGGTGATATCCAGGATTATACCATTGGCGTATTCAATCATATTGGGATCATCCCCATAAGGAATGCCATTGGCACGTATCTCTAGCCATTTTAAACCTTCTACCGGATGATTATAACGTACTTCTATGTTCAATTTAAAAGGAGGGTTTATTCCGGCATTACTTGCTTCCATTAATTTTGGTAGGTCTTCGGGATGAACATATTGGAACCATTGTTGAAAATTTTCCCGATCCTCTTCGGATATACTTAATATTTCGGTACATGAAGGACTTACCTGCACAACCTCTATTTGTCCGGTTTCGCGATTAAAACGGGTTCGATAAATGATGTAGCCAACCGGATTTTCCACAAGAGAACTAAGATGTAATTCTCTGAGCCTGATTTTTTCCTCAGCGTCTTTACGTTCAGAAATATTAATAAAATTGATTATAAAATAGTCTTTAATAAGCGGAAAAGCTGTCACCCCCAGCGTACGGTCATATACATCAAAATACTGTTCGTAGTTAATTGTTTTCGAATCGGAAATAACTTCACCATATAAACGAACTAATTCTTTTAAGGTTTTCTCATCAACAATTTCTGAAGCTTTTTTCCCGGCAAGCTGTTCTATATCAAATCCAGTCTGTTCATTTACAGACTCATTTAGCTGAACATGTAAAAAGTCGACAAATTCATTCTCCTCATTTCGAATCATTTGGCATATTGCTATGCCAAATGGTGATTTCTCGTAAAGGTTTCTGAATTTCTCTTCGCTTTCAATAAGTGCTTCTTCTGCTTTTATACGTTCGGTAACATCCTGGAGTGTTCCTTTTACATATTTTGTATTGAATTCATCAGTATAAAATTCGGCTTTTGTGCTTATGTATTTGTATTTGCCCGATGAAGGCATATGGATTTTATAAATGAGCGAATCGCTCTCGCCTGTTGAAATTACATGCTGCAGCAAGCGGTTTAGGTTGTCAATATCTTCCTGGTCCAAACGTTTTGAAAATTCCTCAATGGTAGGAGATGGCTTATTGGCATCGAATTCCAGAATATGGTAGAGCTCCTCAGACCACCACTGTTCCTCGGTTTCAATATTGTACTCATAATAACCCATTGAAGCCATTTTTTGAGCTTCTTTAAGTCTTTTTTCGCTGTTTTGCAATTTTTGCCTGGCAAGTCTTTGTTCTGTTGTGTCTTTTACAAAGCCTAAGAAGCGAGTGTCTGACAATTTAACTGCTGCCACATGCCAAAACCTGTTTTCTCCGCTTTTGGTTACAAAACCAATTTCTTCATTGGATACTCCTTTTTCCTGTACTTCTTTAAAATGCCGGGCTCCTTTTTCCAGCTCTTCCTTTTGCAATAATTCAGGAATACTTAACTTGAGTAGTTCCTCGTTTGAGTATCCCGTAATTCGACAGGCGGCAGGATTTACTTCAAGATATTTGCCCTTTTCGTTAGCAATAAAAATACCATCGGGCGCATTGTTTACATACGATTTAAATTTTGCTTGGCTTTGTTTTATTTTGTTTTCAGCTATTTTTCGTTCGCTAATATCGCGAGCAATGCCATAATAATAAGTTTTCCCATCCAGCTTATATTTCTTCCCGCTTATCTCAATGGGGACAACCCGTCCTGCTTTATCAATATGAGTGGTCTCAAAAATTCGTGTTTCATCGTAAGGAATAGGATTCCAAAAAGCCAAAAATGCATCAACCGGGAAGTTGGGGTCGATAACTTCAACATTTTGACCGATAATTTCCTCCTTACTTTTTTCCAGCATTAAGGTAGCCTGATGGTTGGTATCAATAACAATCCCTTGTTCGTCAATCAGGTAAATGGCATCAACGGCAGTTTCTACCAACTGTTTGTAGCGGGTGTTGCTTAATTTTAGTTTTTGTTCGGTTGCTTTTTTTTGTGTGATGTCGTTCGTACTCGAAAGTAATGAGATTACCTCCCCGTTTTCATTACGTATCGCTTTTATACGGGATTCAACCCAGATTACACTTCCATTCTTATGAAATAAGCGATACTCCACTCGAACGTTATCTTCATTCTGTTTAAACTTCTCCACAACCTGTTTTAACAGATTATGGTCTTCCGGGACAACATTTTCTAAAGAATCAAATTTCAGATATTCATCGGCAGTATAACCGCTTAGTTCTTTAATATTTGGAGAAATGTAACTAAACCGGCCTTCAGGGGTTTGATACCGAATAACATCGGCGGTATTTTCTGTTAAGAAACGGTATAATTCCTCGTTTTTCTTGATTTCATCATGTTCTTTCTTCAGGTCTTGTTCCGAACGTTTCAGTTGGGTAATATCCTGATGTGTCCCAATCATACGAACGGCTTTATTCTCATTATCGCGAATAACAAGGCCGCGGCAACGTATCCAAACTATTGAACCGTTTTTATGGGTGTAGCGTACTTCCTGGTCGTAAGGGCGATTGGGGTTGGCCACATGTTTGTGAAAATTATCGAGTGCAACTTTTAAATCATCGGGGTTGATAATATCCTGCCAGGCACTGGCTTTGTGTGGCATTTCTTTGGGGTTGTAGCCCAAAACTTCCCAAAAACCAGGACTCATCCATTCATCTTCGGCATTTTCAAGGTCCCAATACCAGAGTCCGTCGAGCGATCCTTGCTGAATAAAGTCAAAAATAGTATCGTCTTTTTTTAAAAGCTCGTAAAGCTCCGTTTTTAGATAGTGCTCCATAGCAAAAATTATTTGCTTGAAGATAATAAATTATTGCTCATGGTCTTTGTGGAATTTGCAAAACTCATGGCATACATTTCCTATAACATGTTTACCTCTGATTTTAGCTGCTACCTTCAGAAACAGCACACTTAACTACCAGATAATCTGCACTATAAATCACTACCTCCAAACAATAGCTTTATGTATTCGCGATTGTGCATCTTCAATTCGAGGATAATTCTTTGGTAACACCAAGTTTCGAATCACCAATTTAAATGAACATAAGATTTTGTTTAGCACAAACAAAACAGCATGCTAATGCTGTGTTATTTGCTACAATTAGTTCTAAAATATAGCCAATTGAAGAGGCGTTTAAACAAACATTTAAATAATAAAAAAAAGAATCATGGTTGAAAACCGTTCCTTTCTACTTGTTATTTTTTCTTTTTCTGCTGGTAGTTTTTTCGGTGTTTGCTTTGGTTGTTGTTACGCTTGTATTTATGAAATTTGCCGCGTTGGTTTTTTTTCTTTTTTGTAGGTGTTTTCCATTCGGGACCTTCTCCAAACTGTTCGGGTAGTGGTATTTTAAACACTTCGCGCTCAATCAGTTCTTCAATCCTATGAAATTTGTACATATCATCTTCATTCACCAGCGTAAGTGCCACCCCTGTAGAGTCGGCACGAGCTGTACGCCCCACCCTATGCACATAATCTTCGGCATCGCCCGGCACATCGTAATTAATAACCAGGTTAATGTCTTTTATATCGATACCACGGCTCATTACATCGGTAGCCACCAATATTCGTATTCGCCTTGACCGGAATCCGTTTAATACATTCTCGCGTTCTTTCTGCTCTAAATCAGATGAAATTGCTTCAGCATCAAAACCTTTCTTTTTTAATTTGCGTGCCAACTCGTTGGTTACCCGTTTGGTAGAACAAAAAATAATAATACTGCTATACTCCGGGTTTTCTGTAATGAGGTGCGCAACCAGGTCGCCCTTTTGTTTATCGTAAGTAAGGTAAGCGGCTTGCAATACTCCTTCTGCCGGTTTCGACATGGCAATGTTTATCTGTTTAGGCTGGTGCAATATTTCGGAGGCAAGTTTACGTATTTTTGGTGCCATAGTAGCGCTAAACATAAGCGTTTGCCGCTTTTTAGGCAGGTACGAAATAATCTTTGTGATGTCTTCGTAAAAACCAATATCCAACATGCGGTCAGCCTCATCCAGTATCAGAAAATCAATTTTATCAAATTTTACATAGCCAAGATTGAGGTGCGAAATCAGCTTACCCGGAGTAGCAATAATTATATCGGCCCCTTTGGTAAGCGCCAGCTTTTGCTGCCCCCACTCGTCACCATCGCCGCCACCATACAATGCAATGGAATGTATCCCCATGGTGTAACCTATGCCCTGCACCTGCTGATCGATTTGCATGGCCAACTCTCGCGTGGGCACTATTATAAGTGTTGATGTTTCACCACCGGGTAAATCGGCAATCAAATCCAATATTGGCAATAAAAAAGCTGCTGTTTTTCCGGTGCCGGTTTGTGCGCAGGCAATCAGGTCGTAGCCATCAAGAATTACCGGTATTGCTTGTTCCTGAATAGGAGTGGCTTCTTTAAAGCCCATGTATTCTATGGCATCCAATAAATCGTAGTGAATACCAAGTTCTTCAAATGTCATTAAATTCTTTTATTAAATGCTACAAATGTAGTTAAAATAAACGCACAAATTTACTGTGGTTTTTTATGTGCGAACCAAACTATCAACAATTAAAAATATCATCATAAAAAGGTACAGGAAATTCAGTTTATAAAAGGAGGGCCTTACTTTAAATTCCTGTTGTGCAAATACCGCCAGGGTTAGCGATGAAAGTAAATAGAAAATATAGAAAAGAAGAAAAAACATAATAATCTTATTGCCAATTACAAAAAAGATAACCAAAAATGCCGATGCCAGGGTAGTTAACACCCAGGTATAGGTTACCCGTTTAATTTGGGCGTCGGTAAACAGTTGGTTCAGGCTGGGCATGTTGGCCAGTTTATATTGCTCGCCAAACATAAGCAGCAGTAGCCAAAAATGCGGTATTTGCCCGATAAAAAAGAAAGTGGCAACCAGCAAAATTACTTCTGAAGTCAGACTTCCTCCGGCTCCGGCCCAGCCAATCATTGGCGGCAAAGCACCTACCATTGAACCGGGTATTACCGCAAACGCCGATACTTTTTTTAACGGCGTATAAACCACATTATAAAAAAACAGGGTTAACCAGCTGATAAGCAAGGCCATTGGCGGATTACTAATCGCCAGTATTACTGTTCCGATAAGCGCAAACGCCAGGGCAAGCAAAAATGCGTTTTTCGGGCTAATCTTTCCGGTTGGTAGCGGGCGGTTTTTGGTTCGTGGCATTTTGGCATCAATATCGCGCTCTTGCCAATGGTTTAAAACACTTGAACTACATGCCATAAAAAACACGCCAATTGTTAAGAGCCAAGCTTGCGTGTCAACACTTTTTGTAAACAACACATAGCCCGTTAAAGCCGATAAGGCAATGGGTATGGAAATACGCACCTTACCCAGTTCATATATTATTTTTAACTGTTGTCTCATTTTTTAGAACCACATTCTACTCCCTACACGTTTTAGTTATCGTCATGTACTTCCGCTCAATTCTTAAGCCCTTACTTTCCCAAGAGTAGAACAAGCCTATTTCACCGTTTTCAGATACTCAATAATATTTCCGATATCGTCATCCGATAGCTGCCCTTCGTACGACAGCATGAGCCCTTTACTAAAACCATCCACCACATCAGCATTCGGATCGTAAATCGATTTTCTGATGTACTCTTCATCAACTGTAACCTGACGTGTTTCGCGCCCGGTTTTAACGGTATGTTCTGCGCCCCAAATACCTTTAAAGCTTGGACCAACGAGTTTTGTTCCGTCCAACGAGTGACAGGCAAAGCAACCAATATTTTGCATAATGCGTTTTCCGGTTGCCGCTGGCGACTCAATTTCAGCCACCGATCCGGAAACGTTAGTGGTATCGGCAATCCAGGTTTGAAAAGCCGAATCCTCCATTACCTTTACATACGAATACATATAAGAGTGTTGTAAACCGCAATATTCGGCACAATACAACTCGTAGGTTCCTATTTTTTGTGGTTCAAACCACATGTGGTTATCTTTTTTCCCTGGCACCATATCCTGTTTTACCCGAAATGCCGGTATATAAAGGCTGTGTAAAACATCCATTGCAACCAGGTTTAGTCTTATCGGCTGATCTTTTGGCAAATACAGGGTATCTGTTCTGCGGCCATTTTCATACTCAAAACTAAAATTCCACATTCGTCCGTAAACCGTAATTTCCATGGCATCTTTTGGTGCTCTTTGCATGGGTTTCCAACCGGCCCAGCCATAATAAAACATCAGCATGGTGAGTAAAAAAGGAACAACAGTCCAGATAATTTCCAGCTTTACGCTTCCTTCAATCTGGGTAGCTTTCGGGTTTCTCTTTCGGTTGTACTTGTAAATAAAAACAAGCATAACTACGGTTAGTCCGATAAGGAACAAAAATGAGATGCCCATGATGACCAGGAAAGCTGTATCAACTCCCTGCACAAAATTCGAGGCTTTGGTTATTTCTGAGCTATACATAGTTATACTCTATAGAGGTAATCTAAAAAGGTTATCACAATTACAACCACAAAAATTAGAAATACAAAGGCCACCATTATTTTTATGTATGGTTTATCGTATTTAAGGTGCATAAAATAAATGAGCACCAAAACAGATTTTACACCAGCCAGCAACAAGGCTCCGGCCACCGTAAATTTGCCCAATTCAATTTCAGTAATACCGATTGATGCAAAGGTTAGCGCCAGTAGCGCAACCAAAATAATTGCATATAAACGATAGGGAACAATATGATGATGTTTATCTTCAGCCATAATGACAGGTTTAATGGATTAAATAAAACAAGGGAAAAAGGAATATCCAGATAAGGTCGACCAGGTGCCAGTATAATCCGCAGTTATCGAGCAAGGATGGCCTTTGTGCATTTACTTTTCCGCTGCTGACTCCTTTTATGGCAAAAACCATAATAACAAGCCCCACAACAATGTGCAGTGCATGTAATCCGGTCATAACAAAATACAATCCGAAGAAAAGTATTTCGCCCTGACTCATTTCGTTTAGCATTTGCTCTGATCCGGGCCATATTCCGTGCGAGAATTTTACGCCCCATTCAAAATACTTATTCACCAAAAAAACCAGTCCGATAAGAAAAGTTACACTAACCAGCGCAATGGCTACTTTTTTATGCCCTTTTTGCAAAGCTGTTGTCGACATGGCAATGGTCATACTACTTACCAACAAAATTACCGTATTTAAGGCCCCAATAAATGTATTCAGTTCCTCAGCTGCCAAATGAAAAGCATCGGGATTAAGATAACGATATACCGAATACACAATAAACAAACCACCAAACAGTAATAATTCGGTAAAAATAAACAACCACATCCCAATTTTCGACGATTCAGGATCGTACATATCGGGGTGTTCTACATGATGTGCATGTTGATGTTCACTCATATTATTTGTAGTTATATGGTCCGTCATTCTCTTCCAAAACCGGTTCTTCGTCGAAATTTAAAACCGGAGGAGGCGATGGAACTGTCCACTCCAGTGTTTTACTGTGCCACGGGTTAACCTCGGCAGGTGCGCCTTTGCGAGCCGACCGAACCAGGTTTACAACAATGATGATAAAACCGGTAACCAATACCCACGAGCCAAAAGTGCTCAGGATATTTCCTCCATGGAATTCATCCAGGTAATCGTAATAACGTCTTGGCATCCCCATCATCCCGAGGTAGAACATGGGTGAATACAAGGCAAGAAAACCGATAAAGAAAACCAGCCAGCCAATATTGGCCCAGGCTTTATCATACATTCTTCCAAAAATTTTGGGAAACCAGTAATGCATTGCCGCAAAAAAGGCAAAGCCGGTTCCTCCGAAAACAATGTAATGGAAATGGGCTACAACAAAGGCAGTATCGTGCACATAAATATCGGTAGCCAGTGCCCCCAGAACCAACCCACTTAAGCCACCAACCATAAATACAAAAATAAACGATACAGCCCAGTAAAAGGGCGTTTGGATATTAATCGATCCTTTATACATCGTTGATATCCAATTAAAAACCTTTATTGCACTTGGGATGGCAACAATAAATGTAAGCAGGGAAAAATAGTATTGTGCAGTTCCGCTCATACCCGCCGTATACATGTGGTGTCCCCAAACCAGGTAACCCACAAATGCAATGGCCATGGTAGAGGCAATAATTGCTTTGTAACCAAAAATATGTTTTTGCGAAAATGTTGGTATAATCTCTGAAATTGCACCCATTGCCGGAAGAATCATAATATAAACGGCGGGGTGCGAATAAATCCAAAACAGGTGCTGGTACAATATTGGGTCTCCTCCAAGTGCCGGATCGAAAACACCAACGCCGAAGAAACGCTCGAGTGCCACCAAAACAAGGGTGATACCCACCACCGGCGTAGCCAGTAACTGAATCCAGGCCGTTCCGTACAAGGTCCACACAAACAATGGCAACTTCGTCCAGTTCATACCCTGACAACGAAGCCGGTGTATGGTTACCAAAAAGTTTAAGCCGGTTAATATAGACGAAAAACCCAACACAAAAGCCCCAAAAATGGCAGGCAATAAGTTGGTGCCCGTTTTAAAACTATATGGAGCGTAAAAGGTCCAACCAGTATCGGGTGCCCCCGAACCGAAAAGCAGCGCAGACAACACCAAAACTACCCCGGCAATATACAACCACCACGACAGTAGGTTAAGTTTTGGAAAAGCAACATCTTTGGCCCCAATCATTATAGGAAGCATTAAGTTGCCAAAAACAGCCGGCAGCCCCGGTACAACAACCATAAAAATCATTATCACACCGTGTACCGTAAAAGTAGCATTGTAGGTTTGTGCGTCCATAATGGTTTTCCCTGGTGCCAACAGCTCAAATTTCATGGCCAGCCCCAACAAAACTCCAATGGCAAACATACTTGCTATTGAATACAAATAAAGAAGACCAATTCGTTTATGGTCGGTAGAAAAAATCCATCCGAGCAAACCTTTGTATTTCCCCTGATAAGTGAGGTAGTTTGCTCCGTTAACAGCATTTGTTGTATGCATAAAGTTTAGTTTAAATTACTTTTTTTCTTTTTGGTTTTACCACCAGGTAGAGCAATAAAACCAACGCGAAAAACATAATTATGGTTCCGCTAACTTTGGTAATGTTTAATACGTATGTTTGTCCAACCGGATCGTAACTGTAACAAAACCGCAGCACTTTGTTTAATGTTGGCCCCGACTGACCTTTTGAAGCTTCCACAATAGCCATCTTCCATTCGAATGGCAAAAAATACATGCCATTTAAATACCGGGTAATTTTACCATCGGGGCTAACTACGGTTAATGAGGCTGCATGCAGAAAATCGTTACCGGTTTTTTTATACTTAAAACCTGTGGCATTGGTAGCTTTTATAATACTTGCGCTATCCGAAACAAAAAATTGCCAACCTGTTTTTGCTTCTTCCACCTTTTGCTCGTTGTTCATCAGGTTTAAGTAATTTGTTTTTTTCCGAATGCCAAGATCAATGGTTTCGCGCGGATCAAAACTAATGGTCAACACCTGGTAGTCTTCGCCAACCACCAACTCCGATTTGTCCATAACTCCGGCAACAGCTTCCATTAAAGGGCTACAAATTCCGGGACAGCGGTAATACACAAAATTAATTATAGTCGGCTTATCAATAATGTCTGCGAGCCACACATGTTCGCCCGCTTCATTAACTAAAGCAATACTATCGGGCAAATATTCGTCGAGATGTTCTACCACTCCAATCTCCACATCTTCGTCTTCAGCAGCCGGATTTATTACACTCTGAGACCATGCATTACATGTTAGAAAGATAAAAGATCCCAGAATTAGAGTGAGCTTATAGAATAAATTTGTTTTCATTTAAGTATGACCAATAGGTTAAGGTTTATTTAGTTTTTAAATGAATAGTACGTTTTAATTGCTAATTGGTTATCAAAAATTCTTATGAAACAAAAACAATAAATACCTTTTTACCTTCTTCCTTCATTAAACCAAAAAATACACTTAATGTTTATGTAAAACTTAACTTTCTTCTTTTTTTTGAACAAACCATTGGTGAACAAAAGAATCACCCCCATATTTAATGCATATTATTTTCGAAAAATACCGATTTTAACTGAAAAATTAGACGAAGCAAGCTGCTTAAAAACCGCTTTGGCTTATTTAGAATATGCTTTTCAGCATATTTCTTTGTAACTTTAGTCACAAAGACAAGGCACGCTTGCCAGGAAAAAACCAATTATAAACAAGCTCTACTACGTTTTGTTCACTGCTCCAATAAATAGTTTTTCTACACCAAACCCTATGTATTCATATATCAATAAATTATGAAATAATCAAAATTAAGTTGCAGCAACAAACCAGCGTAACTAACTCTGTCATAACTATTAAAGTCTTTTTAGTCTTTTATTTCATCCTTGCGCGACAAGTTTGCAGCTTCGGGCTTATTTTTTAAATTCGTAATGTTTAGAAACTAAATTTAGCTGAATATCTTCATCCCATTTTGGAATGATTGGTAAAAAAATAGTCTGTTTATGGAAAACAAATCGCGTAGAAACTTCATGAAAAAGCTGGGGGCATCAATTGGTGCAGCCGGACTTGTTGGGGGTTCAAGTTTTTTAAGTTCGTGCAACCAGGTTGAAACGGTTTCCGGAGATAAGATTAAACTGCTTACCTCGAGTGGAGAATTGGTAGAAGTTGATAAATCGCAACTAAAACCTGCCGACATGCCGGATCTTTCTGAAAATCAGAAAAGAGGCCGCGAGGGTCTGCCCGGACGTAAGTGGGTAATGGTAATTGATTTATCGAAGTGTAGAAATGCACGCGAATGTATGAAAGCTTGCCAAAATCACCACCAGCTGCGGCCCGAGCAACACCATATTAACGTGTTGCAAATGCAGGATGCCGACCACACTGCACCTTATTACATGCCAAAACCTTGTCAGCATTGCGATAATCCGCCTTGCACAAAAGTGTGCCCGGTAAATGCTACGTTTAAACGCGAAGACGGAATTGTGCTTATCGACAACGAACGTTGTATTGGCTGCCGTTTTTGTATTGCAGCATGCCCTTACTCGGCTAGGGTTTTTAACTGGTTTGAACCCCGCGATGCAGAAAAATACAAAGGTGTAACCTACAACATTGAAGCAAATGTGCCTCAAAAGAAAGGTACAATCTCGAAATGCTTGTTTAGTGCCGACCGATTACGCGACGGAAAACTTCCAACTTGTGTTTCATCGTGCCCGAATGGGGTTTATTGGTTTGGCGACCAAAACGAAGATGCTGTTACCAATGGTACAACCAAGGAAACAACAAGTTTTAGCAAATTAATAAAAGACAATGCAGCATACACCTTAATGGAAGAGCTGGGAACCAAACCCAGGGTTTATTATCTACCTCCCAAAGACAGGGCTTTCCCATTTCAGGGCGAAATTGATGAACACCACTCATAAGCAACTAAATTTTAAACGATGGAAAAAACAAAATCGCCGGAAGAATCCCGGAAATTATTGGATAAAATCACATTCGACCTCACCCGTTCAATCGTAAAACGCGATGAGTTAACCCATTTCTGGTATTTTTTACTCATCATGTTTGCTGTAGTTGGCCTGTGGGGTTGGTTTATACAAATCCGCGATGGGCTTGGCGTAACAGGAATGCGCGATTACGTGTCGTGGGGAATGTACATCGGGAACTTTGTATTTTTTGTTGCCGTTAGTTTAATTGGTTTCCTAATCAGTTCGGCACTTCACTTGCTAAAAATTCATTGGGCAAAACCGATATCGCGGGTAGCCGAGCAGGTGGCTATTGCCGCCGTAGCATTGGCCGGAATTATTATTGTAATGGACATGGGGCGCCCCGACCGTTTTCTCAACGTATTCTTACACGGCCGTTTTGCCTCACCTATCATTTGGGACGTTACAGTGGTAACTACTTACCTAACCATTTCTGTTTTATTATTTTATATTCCACTTATTCCCGATCTTGCGCTATTGCGCGACCGGGGTGGTTCAGACATCCCGACATGGAAAATGAACATCTACAAAATACTGGCTTTGGGCTGGAAAGGTAACGATGAACAATACCGCCTGGTTTCGCATGCTATGCGTATATTAATGATTCTCATTATTCCGGTTGGTCTTTCTATTCACACCGTAACATCATGGTTATTTGCAGCAACTTTACGTTCGGGCTGGGACACTACCATTTTTGGTCCTTACTTTGTTGCCGGTGCCTTTGTTGCGGGTTCGGCTGCCGTTGTAATTTTAATGTATGCCTACCGCAAACGCTACGGGTTAAGCGAATATTTTGCCGAAAAACAATTTGATTATATGGGTAAATTACTGGTTTTTGTTTGCCTGGTTTACCTTTATTTTAACGTAAACGAATTTTTGGTACCTGCCTATAAAATGAAAACTGCCGAGGCCATTCACCTGCGCAACCTGTTTACCGGTAGTTATTCAACCATGTTTTGGTTAACCCAGATTTTTGGCCTTATTCTACCTATCATTTTAATGGTCTGCCGCTTTTTCAGAAAACCATTACCACTAACCATAATTTCGGTTTTTGTTTTGGTGGCTTCGTGGTTTAAAAGGTATGTAATTGTAGTTCCAACACTGGAACACCCGTTTTTACCCGTACAGAATGTTCCGGAACACTTTAAACACTATCAGCCAACAAGTATCGAGATTATGATTACCGTATTCTCGTTTATGGCTGCACTGCTAATAATTACCGTATTGGCTAAAATGTTTCCGGTAATTACCATTTGGGAGTACGCCGAAGAAAAAGGTATTGAAAAAGAAATTCTTGCTGAACCGAAAAACTAAAAAACATGAAAATAAAATATTTACTTGTAGCATTAATTTTTCTGGCGCAGCACGGAATGGCGCAGGAATGGTTGGTTCCGGAAGATCAGAAGAACCTGATAAATCCTTCGGAATATAACCTTGAAAATGTAAAAAAAGGAAAAGACCTGTATTTGCTAAATTGTAAATCGTGCCACGGCGATGCCGGCAAAAACAACGGATTGCCATTGGTGCCACCGCCGCCTGATGTTACCAGCGATATTATGCAGGCAAATACCCCGGGCGAATTGTACTATAAAATTACCAAAGGACGTGGCGGGATGCCACAATTTGAAACAACCATTTCGGAAGACGATCGTTGGCGACTGGTAAACTACATTATGAATTACAACCCAGCCAATGAACCTGTATTGGTAGAAGCTCCTCCCAAAAATGCAAAAATACTGGCATCGGTTAACGAAACCGAAAATAAGGTGGAGGTTTTTGCCGAGGTAGAAGACGCCAATGGAAAATACCTGGCACTTGCCGAAACGCCTATTTCTATCGGAGCAAAAAAAGCTTTCGGCACACAGCCTATTGGAGAAGTACTTACCAATAAAGAAGGCCGCGCTGAATATCAAATCCCAGAGACCTTAATTGGCGATGAGCAGGGAATGGTAAATATTGTTGTTGAATTGGGCGAAGGTTTTATTACCGACCAGGTAGTACTTGATGCTGCACAGGTAGGACAACAAAAACCAACACCGGTACTCATTCAAAAAGAAGTGCTTTGGTCGACTAACGAAAACGTTCAAACCTGGTTACTGCTATCGTACCTTGCCGCCGTTGGCGGTGCCTGGGGCGCAATTGCCTACGTCGTTTTTCAGATTCTAAAAATTAAACGCGCCGGGAAAGAATAAAACATGAATATATTTTACCTGCTGATAGGAGTTAGTTTACTGGCTGCACTTATTTTTTTAGGCGCCTTTATATGGGCAGTACGATCCGGGCAGTTTGATGATAACGAAACTCCATCGATGCGGGTATTGTTTGACGATGACGATGTAGAGCAAACATCGGATAAAGAAGAAGAAAATAACAAAAAATAATTATCCAACTTATGGAAAATCAAAAATTTAATTACGACAACAAAATAGTAAAGCTTTTTATTCTGGCTACGCTGGTTTGGGGTGTTGTTGGCGTTCTGGTAGGGGTTCTTGCTGCGGCACAGTTAGCTTTTCCGGTGTTCAACTTCGGACTCGAATTTACCACCTTCGGAAGGGTTAGACCGCTGCATACCAATGCCATAATTTTTGCTTTTGTAGGCAATGCCATTTTTGCAGGAGTATATTATTCAATGCAAAAACTGCTTAAAACCAGAATGTTCAGCGACACGTTGAGTAAAATTCATTTTTGGGGCTGGCAAACCATCATTGTATTGGCAGCTGTTACACTCTTGCTTGGCATTACAACCTCAAAAGAATACGCCGAGCTTGAATGGCCAATTGATATTCTAATTACCATAATTTGGGTGGTTTTCGGATGGAATATGATTGGAACACTGATTGTTCGGAGAGTACAACATATTTATGCAGCCATTTGGTGGTACCTGGCTACCTTTTTGGGAGTGGCCATGTTGCACGTGGTAAATTCCTTCGAGCTTCCGGTTTCGCTGTTTAAAAGCTATTCGATTTACGCAGGAGCGCAAGATGCCGTAGTTCAATGGTGGTACGGACACAATGCCGTTGCATTTTTCCTTACAACACCGTTTTTAGGTTTAATGTACTACTACCTGCCAAAAGCCGCCAACCGGCCAATTTATTCTTACAAGCTGTCAATTATTCACTTCTGGTCGCTTATATTTCTATACATGTGGGCAGGGCCACACCATCTTTTATACCAGGCATTGCCAGAGTGGGCACAAGCGTTGGGAACAACATTCTCGATAATGCTTATTGCCCCGAGCTGGGGCGGAATGATTAACGGGTTGTTAACCTTACGTGGCGCCTGGGACCGCGTTCGCGACAGCGCTGCTCTAAAATTTATGGTTGTAGCTGTAACCGCTTACGGGATGTCTACATTTGAAGGGCCAATGATGTCGTTAAAATCAGTAAACCAAATTACACACTTTACCGACTGGACCATTGCACACGTACATATTGGTGGAATGGGATGGAATGGCGGCCTTGTTTTTGGTATGCTTTACTGGTTGGTTCCAAAACTGTTTAAATCAAAACTATTCTCCGAGAAATTAGCCAACACTCACTTTTGGTTGTCAACTCTTGCCATATTAATTTATGCTATCCCGCTATATTGGGCAGCTGTTACGCAGTGGTTAATGTGGCGTAATTACACCGACGAAGGTTTCCTTCAGTATCCAAATTTCCTGGAAACAGTTACGCAGTTGATACCAATGTATATGGCACGTATTGTTGCTGGTATTTTGTTCTTGGTTGGGTTTATTATTATGGTGTACAACCTGGCTAAAACAATGGCAGCCGGAAGTTTTGTTAACGACGAACCTTCAGAGGCACCGGCACTTGTTCTTGCCGGCTCGCGCAACCCATTGAAAGAAACCATACACCGTTGGATGGAAAGAAGAGCGGTTCGTTTTTCAATTTGGGTATTTGTGGCACTGGCCATAGGTGGTGCTGTTGAAATTATCCCGATGATATTTATAAAATCCAATGTTCCTACCATCGAGTCGGTAAAACCGTATACTCCACTTGAGTTGGAAGGACGCGATTTGTATATAAAAGAAGGCTGCTATGTCTGCCACTCGCAAATGGTTCGCCCCTTCCGCTGGGAAACCGACCGCTATGGCGAATACTCGAAAATTGGCGAATTTGTTTATGATTATCCATTCCAATGGGGATCGAAACGTACGGGCCCCGATCTGGCACGTGCCGGTGTAGTTGGCGGGCCAATGTATAAAAATGCAGCCTGGCACTACAACCACTTCATGGATCCGCAAAAAATGAATGAACAATCAATAATGCCAAACTATGCCTGGCTGGCCGTTAAAAACGTAAACCTTTCGCTAACCCCTAAAAAAATAAGGGCGATGCAAACGCTTGGGGTTCCATACGAAGAAGGTTATGATGAAAAAGCAGTTGACGACTACCTTACACAGGCAGAAGGAATTGTTGCTGACCTTAAAGCATCGGGAATTGAAACGGATGCCAAAAAACAAATTGTTGCCATGATTGCCTACATGCACAAGCTGGGCCGCGACATTTCGGAACAGCCGGAGGTTGCCCAGGTGGAATTGCATACTGAAGCAGTAAGCGAAGCTGCTGAAGAAAAAGAAGTTAAACTTTTGGAAAGTGCTGAAGACCTGCAAGCAGGGCAGAAAATATTTCAAACAACCTGTGTGGTGTGCCATGGTGCCGACGGTAAAGGCATTGCCACCTTCCCAAGCCTGGTTGACGATGAATGGATTACCGGGAATTCGCCTGCCGAGGTATACAAATCAATTGCCGAAGGAAATGTGGCCAAAGGAATGGTTCCATATAAATCACAGTTCTCTGAAAAGCAAATTACTCAGCTAACCAGTTACATCTTAATTACCTTACAAAACAAGTAACATGAAGATCGTAAGTAATTTATTAACCAGCATTGAAGGAATCCAGATTTTTTACATCATCGGATTACTGATTTTTGTCGTTCTCTTTATAGTAATTTTTATTCGAACCATGCGTATTCCGAATAAAGAAATGGAAGACATCAAAAATTCCATATTACTCGACAGTGAACCCGGAGACTTCAATAATTCAAATTAAACGTTTAGCTATGTCAGATAAAAATAAACAAATACTCGATCAGGATGAACACCTAATGGACCACGATTATGATGGGATAAAAGAGTTGGATAATCCTCCTCCGCGCTGGATTATGCTGATGTTTTACATTACCATTGGCTGGTCGATTTTGTATGGTGCCTATTATTTTTGGCTAAAGGAAGGTGACCACCAGGATGCCGAATACGCCAAAAAATCAATGAAACACGACGACAAATACCAAATTGCATCCTTATCGGCTGACGAGCTTACTGCATTTACCGACGAAGCTTCAATTGCCGAAGGAAAACAAATTTATACCGATATGGCTTGCATGGCCTGTCACGGAATGAATGGCGAAGGAAATGCAATTGGGCCTAACCTTTGCGACGAATACTCATTAAACGGTTGCGATTTTGAAAGTGTTTTTAACATCATAAAAAACGGCAACCCGGCTAAAGGGATGACTGCTTTTAAAGGCCAGATTAGCGATGAAAAAATTCAGAAAGTAGCCAGTTATGTAATGACCATGCAAGGCACCAACCCGGCAAATGCAAAAGAAGCACAGGGCGAAAAATGTGAATAACATTAAATACTACTTATGAAAAAATTGGGGAAAAGCATTCCCCACTTTTTTAGCACCAATTTGAACATATGGCAAAACAAAAACTCGATTTCAGGGATTACCCGATAAATATGAACGAACGAGGGGGACGCAAATGGGTATATGCCAAAAAGCCCTCGGGGAAATGGTTTAACCGACGTACCATTGTTGCCTGGCTCTTACTCTTGTTTTGGGTAGGTGTCCCATTTTTAAAAATCAACGGCAATCCTTTTATTCTGCTTGATATTGCCAATAGAAAATTTATCATTTTCGGCGCCATTTTCTGGGCACAAGATACCTTTATCCTCGCCTTGCTAATGCTCTCGTTTGTACTGTTTGTAGTATTATTTACTGTTACCTTCGGGCGGCTGTGGTGCGGATGGACCTGTCCGCAAACCATTTTTCTTGAAATGGTATTCCGCAAAATAGAGTACCTGATTGAAGGCGATTATCGCGAACGACACAAGCTGGATAATAGTCCATGGACGACAAAAAAGATTGTTAAAAAAACATTGAAGCATAGTATTTTTATACTCATCGCCTTAGCCATGACCAATGTTTTTCTGATGTGGTTTATTGGCAGCGACCGTTGGCTCCAACTCGTTCAGGAACCCATTCTCGAAAACATTTCAGGCTTTCTGGTGATGTTACTTGTTTCGGCCTTTTTTTACTGGGTGTATTCCTTTTTTCGCGAACAAATTTGCACCATGGTTTGCCCCTATGGCCGCATGCAGGGCGTTTTGCTCGACTCGAAATCTATAGCCGTTACCTACGACTACATCCGCGGCGAACCCCGTGGAGGACATGGCGGTGGCGACTGTACCGATTGTAAACAGTGCATTTCGGTATGCCCAACCGGCATTGATATTCGCAACGGTACGCAGCTTGAATGTATAAACTGCACAGCCTGTATCGACCAGTGTAACAAAATTATGCACGTAACAGGTAAAGCACCGGGCTTAATTCGTTATGCATCCGAGGCACAAATTAAAGGGCAGCAAAACTCCATCTGGAATGCCCGAAACAGAGCCTACTCGGTAGTGCTTCTGCTTATCTTCTCATTTTTTATTTACACCCTCTTTTCCAGACCCGTACTCGAAACAACAATATTGCGGACTCCGGGGCTGCTTTATCAGGAACAGGATTCAACACTATCAAATGTGTACAACATTAAAATTGTAAATAAAACACACGACGAACTTCCGCTTGAATTGCGTGTTACCTCTCATGATGGAAAAATCCAGATGGCCGGAAACACCATGCTTTTAAAAGATCAGGATATGTACGAATCGACCTTTATTCTTTTTCTGCCAAAAAGCGAGGTAACCAGCGACAAAACAGAGGTTGAATTTGGTGTTTTCAGCAATAATGAATTAATTGAAACCTATAAAACAACATTTGTGGGGCCGTAAAATAAAATGGGCTCATACTTTTTACAATAAACAGTACAGTATAACAACTAAGAAATAACGAATGAAATTTAATTGGGGGACGGGTATTTTTCTTTTTCTGCTACTTTTTTTATTAGGATCGGCAGTATTTATAACTTTTGCAGTACGCCAGCAGGTTAACCTGGTGCATAAAGATTACTACGAGCAGGGCGTTGACTATACCGAACAAATGCGGGTACGCTCCCGATCGAAAGCTTATGGCAACGCACTAAAAACCTCATCAAACGAACGGTTTTTTATTGTTGATATTGATGAAAGCTTAATCAGTAGAATTGACTCCGGAACCATTCACATGTTCCGGCCATCGGATTACACCAAAGATATCCAGTCTTCATTTCTGGGCAAAGAAAGCACTGACAACCTTCGTTTTGAATTTGACAAACAAGCATTAATCAGCGGGCGTTATATTTTAAAATTTTCCTGGTATGCCGGGGGCGTGAAATACGAAATTGAGCGCCCCGTTAATGTACAATAATCACCATTTTTGCTTATAGAATAAAACATATGCCATGACTATTTACCTATCAGCACTTATTTTAGGATTAATGGGAAGTTTTCACTGTGCCGGTATGTGTGGGCCAATCGCCATTGCACTGCCGCTTCACGGAAATACTGTTCCACAAAAAATCTTTGGAGGTACCCTGTACAATATCGGCCGGACCATAACTTACGGCATTATGGGGGCTATATTTGGCCTACTTGGGCAGGGTCTGCAACTAATTGGTTTTCAACAGAAGGTATCGGTTGTAATGGGCGCCCTCATGATAATTTCTGTGCTGTTCCCAAAACTGTTTAAAAACCAGTACAGCATGAACAAGAGCTGGTTTTCGGCTGTAGGAAAACTCAAAAAGAAAATTGGAGAGATGTTTTCCATCCGGTCTTTTCAAAGTTTATTTTTTATAGGTATGTTAAACGGCCTGTTGCCCTGTGGCCTGGTTTATATGGCTATTGCCGGTGCAATTGGCACAGGCGGCATTGCCGAAGGATCGTTATACATGATTCTGTTCGGACTGGGAACCATACCTATGCTGCTGGCCATTTCGCTGGCCGGGAACGTGCTGGGGCTTGCTGTTCGTAATAAAATCAACAAACTAATTCCGGTGCTGGTTGTTGTGGTTGGTATTCTTTTTGTACTGCGGGGCTTAAGCTTGGGTATACCCTACCTAAGTCCGCCAAAACAAAAAATAGAACAGAAGTTTGAGAAAAGCCTGGAAAGCGAGAGTGCTGATTTGCACAATGAAAGCAAAGGAGATTGCTGCAAAACTGATTAGGCAACAGAAGATCAACCGAAAAGAAAGATGGGAAAGAAGCAGGAGAATAGTTGTGTGCACTGCGGTGCCGATTGCGGCAATAGTCCGGTAATTTCGAATGATTTGAAATTTTGTTGCAACGGTTGTAAAACTGTGTATCAGCTGCTGAACGAGAACAAACTTTACAATTATTACAACCTGGAAGAAACACCGGGGATAAAAGTGGAAGCGACCACCGAATTTGGCAACAAGTACGCTTTTCTTGATAACGACGAGGTAAAAGCCAAACTCATTTCATTTACTGAAGGAAACATATCGAAAGTAAAATTTTATATCCCGGTTATCCATTGCGCATCGTGCATTTGGCTGCTCGAGCACCTGCAAAAACTGCATCAGGGCATTCGGCATTCTTTTGTAAATTTCACCCGAAAAGAGGTTGACATCACCTTCGACGAGACGAAGATTACGCTCCGTCAATTGGTAGAGTTGCTTGCTTCAATTCATTACATTCCCGACCTTTCGCAAAGTTTGGCCGACAAAAAAGAAGACAAATCGTACAAAAAGCTTTTGTACAAAATAGGCCTTGCCGGATTTGTTTTTGTAAATGTAATGACCTATAGCCTTCCGGCCTATTTTAATGGCGAGCCACTGAGCGAAAAACTACAATCGCTGTTTAGCATTTTAAGTTACATTCTGGTGGTTCCGGTAGCTTTTTACAGTGGCAGCGATTATTACATTTCGGCCATTAAAAACCTGTTAAAAAAGAATATCAGCATTGATTTACCCATTGCTCTGGGAATTATTGTCCTTTTTTTAGTAACCAGCTACGAGGTAATTTTTACAGGTGGTCCGGGTTACAGCGACAGCTTGTCGGGCCTTATTTTTTTCTTGCTTGTTGGTAAATGGTACCAGAGTAAAACTTACGAGGCGCTGTCGTTCGAGCGAAACTACAAGTCGTATTTCCCCATTGCAGTAACCAAAATAAACAAACAAATTGAAGAAAGTATTCTGCTGGAAAAGATTGAAGTGGACGACGAACTGATTATTCGTAACAAAGAACTTATTCCGGCTGATGCTGAACTAATTGATGGCGATGGACAGATTGACTACAGCTTTGTAACCGGCGAATCGGCGCCAGTTGCAAAAAAGAAAGGCGATTTTATTTATGCCGGTGGCCGTCAAATGGGCGGAATTATTAAAATCAGGGTAAAAAAGGAAGTTAACCAAAGCCACCTTACCAAACTCTGGAACCAGGATAAAACTTACGAAAAACCAAGCGATACATTAAAAACGTTGTCCGACAGGGTTAGCAAATATTTTACACTAATTGTTATAGCTATTGCCCTTGGCGGATTTAGTTTTTGGCTGGCAAAAGGCGATTCGCACACCGCCATTTTTGTTTTCACTGCCGTTTTAATTGTTGCCTGCCCGTGTGCCCTGGCACTTTCCATTCCGTTTACCTTTGGAAATACGATGCGCCTTTTTGGTAAAAACGGCCTCTATATAAAAAACACCGATGTTATTGAAAAACTCTCGCACATAAACACCATTGTTTTTGACAAAACCGGAACCCTTACCCAGCCCAACCAGAACAAAGTAAGCTATTCGGGGACAGCACTTAACAACACCGAGGAAGAAGCTATATTTTCCTTAACAAAACAATCTACCCACCCGTTAAGTGCTGCTCTTGCGCAATTTTTTAATAAACTGAATTACACAACCCCTGAGCATTTTGTTGAAGTAGCCGGGCGTGGCATTTTCGGAAAAGTTAATGGTATGGATGTCCGTCTCGGATCTGAAGAATATGTCACCGGTTCTTCGGTAGCCGGAGGAAATAAAACGTCGATGGTTTACGTGGCCATAAACAACCATGAAAAAGGCCATTTTACCATCAGCAACCAATACCGCGATGGTTTTGGGCGAGTGCTGAATACCCTTAAAGAAAAATTTAATCTGTTCCTTATTTCAGGCGATAACGATGCTGAAGCACATAATCTTTCCGGTTATTTTGATCTGAAACGCATGTTGTTTAACCAAAAGCCGGGAGATAAAGCAGCTTTTATAGAAGCACAACAACACAAGGGCAATACCGTATTAATGACCGGCGACGGACTTAACGATGCCGGAGCTCTTATGCAAAGCGATGTGGCCTTAACAATTGCCGATAAAGTGTATCATTTCTCGCCTGCCAGCGATGCCGTGCTTGAAGCAGATAAATTTCACCGGCTGGCTAATTTTATTCGCTTCACCCGAACCTCGCTCAATATTGTAAAACTTAGTTTCGCTATTTCATTCTTTTACAACATTATAGGCATTGGTTTTGCGCTAACCGGAAATCTATCCCCCGTGGTAGCTGCAATTTTAATGCCCATAAGCTCGGTGTCGGTTGTTGCTTTTGCCACTTTTGTTACCCGCCTTGCCGGAAAAATAAAACTTTAACCTGCAATTTTCTCTTTGCCATCTCCCCTCAATTCCATCGGCAGGTACTATTTAGAATCATTTTAATAGGTTTTTATTTTCAACATATGCTTATTATTGCGAAATTTGATTCATCACATTCAGTGAACAAAACGTATAAAATAGTTCCGTATGACATCACAAAATACGTTTACCAAAATTGCCCGTTTTTACATCAGTGGTTTTAAAAATCTTAGCAACTGGGGTAAACAGGTTTGGATCATAATTCTGGTAAAACTTTTTATCATGTTTGTAATCCTCCGAGTATTTTTCTTCCCCAATTTTCTGAAATCGAACTTTAGCAGCGACGAAGAACGCAGCAACCATGTTCTGGAAGTTTTAACAAATACAAAATAAAAACGCATGAATGAAATTGGAATTGCCAGCGAAGCATTAGTCAATTGGTCGAGGGCGCAATTCGCCTTAACTGCCATGTACCACTGGTTATTTGTTCCGCTAACACTGGGTATTACGTTTATTCTGGCCTTTATGGAAACCATTTACGTAAAAACCGGAAATGAAGAATGGAAGCGCATAACCAAATTTTGGATGACACTTTTTGGGATAAACTTTGCTATTGGTGTAGCTACCGGTATTATTCTTGAATTTGAGTTTGGCACCAACTGGTCGAACTATTCCTGGTTTGTGGGCGATATTTTTGGTGCTCCGCTTGCCATTGAGGGCATACTGGCCTTCTTTTTAGAATCGACATTTATTGCCATTATGTTTTTTGGGTGGAATAAAGTTGGAAAAAAAACGCACCTGGTAGCTACCTGGCTAACAGCTATCGGAGCCAACCTCTCGGCACTATGGATATTGGTTGCCAATGGGTGGATGCAGAAACCGGTGGGCATGATTTTTAACCCCGAAACGGCGCGCAACGAAATGAACAACTTCTGGGACGTGCTTTTCTCGCCAATGGCCATCGATAAATGGTTACATGCCACCTCGTCGGGTTTTGTGCTGGCTGCCATTTTTGTTATTGGCGTTTCGGCATGGTACCTGCTTAAAAAACGCGAAGTGGTTTTGGCTCGGAAAAGCATGTTGGTTGCGGCAATTTTTGGCTTGCTTTCGTCGGTTTACGTGGTTTGGACAGGCGACAATTCAGCACGTACCGTTGCCAACGACCAACCCATGAAATTTGCAGCACTTGAAGGTTTGTACAACGGAAGCGAAGGGGCAGGTTTAATTGCAGTGGGAATGTTCTCAACATCGGAAAATGACCCCAGCAACGAGAACCTAAAAGATATGACCATAAAACTGGAAATCCCGAATATTCTTTCGTACATGGCCTTTTTAGATTGGGATGCTTTTGTTCCGGGAGTTAACGATATTGTTCGGGGAAATGAGAAATACGGCATTATGTCGGCCAGTGAAAAAATAGAACGTGGCAAAGTGGCCATTAATAAACTTGGTGCCTTTAAAACAGCCAAAAAAAATGGCGATAGTCGATTAACAGAAGAGCTGAAGGCAGAACTAACCAGTGCTGATTTTCAGAACAATTATTTCAGGTATTTTGGCTATGGCTATTTTAAAGATGTGCAGGAAATGGTTCCGAATGTACCTTTAACTTTTTACAGTTTTCACACAATGGTTGGCCTGGGGTTTGCTTTTATTTTGGGCTTTATACTCGTATTCTGGTTTACCCTGAAAGGAACGATCGGCAAAAAGAAATGGTTGCTTTGGCTGTCGATTATTGCTATTCCGCTGGCTTACATTGCCAGCCAGGCTGGCTGGATTGTAGCCGAAGTTGGCCGACAGCCCTGGGTAGTGCAGGATATGATGCCCACAATGGCTGCAGTTACACGAATCAGCTCCGGGTCGGTACAGGTTACCTTCTGGCTTTTTGCCGTACTTTTTACCGTGCTTATGATTGCCGAGATTAAAATTATGATTCGCCAGATTAAAATTGGTCCACATCATTAAAACAAGGAGGAAACAAGATGTTTGAAAATTTATCGCATGTCGCATTACAACAATACTGGTGGATTTTGGTATCCATTCTTGCCGCGCTTTTTGTCTTTTTGATGTTTGTTCAGGGCGGACAGACTTTAATTTTCCAAATAGGAAAAACCGAAGATGAAAAAACAATGCTACTGAATACACTTGGTCGCAAATGGGAGTTTACTTTTACCACCCTGGTAACTTTTGGCGGCGCCTTTTTTGCCTCTTTCCCACTTTTTTATTCTACCAGTTTTGGTGGGGCCTACTGGGTTTGGATGGCTATTTTAATAGCCTTCGTTATACAGGCAGTTTCGTACGAATACCGGCGAAAACCCGCTAATTTCCTGGGACAAAAAACCTTCGAAATATTCTTGGTAATAAACGGAGTGTTAGGCACTTTACTGGTGGGTACAGCTGTTGGAACGTTCTTTAACGGTGCCGAGTTTTCGCTAAACCAGCTCAACCAGGTCGACTGGCAAACACCTTTCCGCGGGCTGGAAGCAGTTTTAACCTTCCATAACGTGGCATTGGGGCTAAGCGTTTTGTTCCTTTCGCGCGTACTGGGCAACCTGTATTTCATTTTTACCATTGATAACAAAACTATTGTTAATCGTGCCCGAAAAACCCTTCTGCGCTGTAGTATCGTTTTCCTGCTATTTTTTCTTTACTTTCTGGTAGCCCTGTTACTTAAACAAGGCTACGCAGTAGATCCCGACACCGGTAAGGTTTTTATGGAACCTTATAAATACCTGCACAATGTGCTGCAAATGCCATTAAATACCATCATCCTTTTGCTTGGTGTGGTAGGTGTTTTATGGGGCATTATTTCAACGGTTTTTATGAAAAGTAACAAAGGATTTTGGTTTGCCGGAGTAGGAACTGTTCTCACAGTTTTTGCACTATTTCTGCTTGCGGGTTTTAACAATACAGCCTTTTACCCCTCAAACTTCGATTTGCAGTCTTCGCTAACGATACAAAATGCATCGTCGAGTAAATTTACACTGGTGGCAATGGGATACGTTTCGTTGCTTATTCCGTTTGTTTTGGCTTACATCACTTACTTTTGGCGGGCCATGAATAAGAAGAAGATTTCGGATGAAGAGATGAAAACCGAATCGCACGTTTACTAATCAATTAAAGCTTTAAATATGTATACAGATGCAATAATAGAAATGCTCAGCTGGCCGATACTGATAATTGTTTCGTACCAGGTAATCAGAATTGTTTTAAAAAAGTATGAAAGCAAACTGGAGGAGAAAGATTAGTTTATAGTGTCATTTTACTTTCCTTTTGATAAGGTTACTGTACGTTTTTCCATTAATAACAAATGAATGCCATTCTTCAGGATATACTGAAAATGGCATTCATTTATATAATCACTTCTAAACAATAATTTCTGTGAATTCTTGTTATTTTTACGGCTCAAAACTGAAAACCGAATGATCAATAACAAAAAAGTTGTTGTAGTGCTACCGGCCTACAACGCTGCAAAAACACTGGAAATTACATATAACGAGATTGATTTTAACATTGTTGATGATGCAATTCTGGTTGACGATGTGAGCAACGATGAAACCGTAGAAGTTGGTAAAAAACTGGGGATTAAGCACATTGTTGTACACGAACAGAACAAAGGATACGGAGGAAATCAAAAATCGTGTTACAACAAATCCCTTGAAATTGGTGCTGATATAGTTATTATGCTCCACCCCGACTACCAGTATACTCCCATGTTAATTCCGGCAATGGCCAATTTGCTAGGAAACGGTTTATATCATGTTGTTTTGGGATCAAGAATTTTGGGAAAGGGAGCGCTAAAAGGAGGAATGCCACTAATAAAATACATTGCTAACCGAGGCCTTACTTTCATCGAAAACATATTACTTAATGCCAAACTCTCGGAATACCACACCGGATACAGAGCTTTTTCGCGCGAAGTACTCGAAGCCGTAAATTACAATGCCAACTCCGATAATTTTGTTTTCGATAACCAAATGCTGGCACAAATCTGGTTTGCCGGTTACGAAATAGCCGAAATTACCTGCCCAACCAAATATTTCGACGATGCGTCGAGTATTAGTATTAAAAACAGTACCATTTATGCGATTGGAGTATTAAAAACCGCCTGCCAATACAGGCTACACAGATGGGGATTGGTGAAGAATAAGATATTTAATTAACAAATAAACTGTTTCTCATTTTGCCAAAAAGGATTAATTATTTTATTATACTACTCCTGCCTGCTTTATTTCTTTGGGCAGGAAGCACAATTGAGTTGGCCAATTATGGTAACGATCCAAATTATATTTATTTAGCGAATGCAGCATCCATTTGCGACGGCAAGGGTGTTGGACATGTTGATAATCCCGGAACTACCGTTATGGAGATTGGTGCTATAGCAATAACGCTTAGGCACTTGCTCGATAATCCGAATAACGAAACACTTGTACAACATGTACTAAAAGAACCTCTTATTTTTGTCAATACCATCCATTTGGTTTTTGTAGTTTTTAATGCACTAATTTTATTTTTATTGGGTTACGTTGCGTTAAAAAAAACAGGCTCTATATGGGTTGGAATACTATTACAAACGACTACTTTTTTAAGTGCAAACACACTCGATCATGTCTGGACAAAAATATCACCGGAACCAATCCTGTTTTTTCTTACCTGCCTTTATGTTATTACCCTACTCTTTTTTTATACTTCAAAAGAAAGACTGACTATAAAATACTTATTAACTTTTGCGGCATTAACAGGAGCAGGCCTGGCAACTAAAGCCACTTTTTTGCCACTTGTACTATTCCCTTTTATTCTTTTCCCGGGAATTAAAAAGAAAATCATCTATTTAGGTAGCCTGGTATTCTCTTTTATTCTTTTTACCATTCCTGCAATACCGGAATATAAAAGAATGTTTTTCTGGTTTAGAAATATGCTTAGCCACACCGGTAAATACGGGCAGGGAGATAAAGGCCTTTTGGATATTTCAACCTATTTGCCAAACCTGATTAAAATAATTCAAAACAATCCTGTTTTTGGAGTGGTAACTATTATTTCAATCATCACACTGATTTATTACTATTTTTTTAATAAGAATAACCAGGAAAGGAACAAACAAGATATTGAAGCAAAAATCCTGCTGGGCTTAACTGCTACAAATATTTTCGGGATATTGCTGGTGGCCAAACAATACAGTGGAAACCATTACCTCATTCCGGTAATACTTTTAACAGGTATTTCATTACTTTTTAACATTAAACTTCTTATTAAATCGGATAAAATAGTTCTACCAATATTGGTTAGTTCCCTGATTATTCTTTTCATTTTCATACAGCCTAAGAAAATAAAATATGCAGAACGAGGGTACAGACTAACAAACGAAGAACTGCAATCAACGCAGGAATTAATTGATAAAAGGTATTCTGATTATACGCCTGTTTATTACTACCCATATTCGTTAAACAAATTTTCGGCGCTTAAATTTGGCGATGTACATACCCAACACCGGCTACTTCCCCATTTAAATGCCATCTACCCAAATACCTTTTTTTACAACTATGCCCACGAGATGTTTCAAAGCTGGAATTCAGAATTAACACTCGAGGAAATAGTTCAACAAACCGGAAATAAAATTCTATTTGTTGGAGGGCCAAGGAATGATGAAGGAGCTAACAAAATGATTCAATCTGGTATTCCTCTTGTAAAAATATATCAGGGAAGAGTACAGGGAGTTTATGAATTGGACTCTGTTAAATTTCAGCAAAAAAATACCAATTCGATTTTGCAAATTGCAGAAGAAATTGTTTTTGATGCTGAGCAACTAAGTATGGACAATCAGTTTTATCTGGGATCGGATAAAAATAGTTTTGGGAACGCATACAACAGAACAAATGATCAGGCACGTTCAGGAAAATATGCTGTAAAAATGGATAGCAGTGTTGAATATGCGGTTTACTATGAATTGAAAAATTTAAACGTAAACGAAGTTTACGAGATATCAATCTGGAGAAAAGCAGATAACAATAGTGGGCGATTGGTTGTATCAGCTAAGAATGATAAATCATTTTATAAATCGCAACACACAGGCATCTTATCCGACAAGCAGGGATGGGAGCTACTGCGGGTTAAATTAAATGTACCTCCTGAGCTACAAAATGACACACTAAAAATATATCTTTGGAATCCGAAAGGTCAGTTAACCTATTTTGACGACCTTTCAATTATCAAATATGTTTCAAACCAGTCTGTTTTATAAATGTTGTCTCAGGTGAATCAAATTTTTAATAAAATAAAAGATTACTTTTTTCTGCTTCCTCTGGTCTTTTTTGTGGTATTAACTTATCCCCGGTTGAGCCTGCCCTATTTTTGGGATGAAGCCTGGTCTTATTTCCCGGCAGTTTTTAAGATGTACGAAAATGGCCCGGGATTAATGCCCGGAGCATTATCACTCTGGGAAGCCAAAGGGCATCCTTTATTTTTCTTTTTCCTGTCATCATCGTGGATGCGACTGGTTGGCACGTCAGTATTCTGGGTGCATATATTACCCTTTCTTATTTCACTAACCACCTTAGGTGCTTTGTTTGCTTTAGTTAAAAAACATGCCGGTATCTGGGCTGCCAACATTTCCATTCTTTTATTCAGCGTACAATCGCTCTTTTTGGCCCAGGCAACATTTCTTTTACCCGAAATGCTTATCACGCTTTTATTATTATTTTCTGTACACTTTTATCTGGCGAAAAAATATTGGCTCTTTGCATTGTCAGCTTCAGTAATGGTATTAACAAAAGAAACAAGTATTGTATTTATTGCAGGGTTTCTGCTTTTTCATCTTTTTATTTACCTGAAACCAGGCAAAGAATCGCGTAAATACATTCTTGAGAGCCTGCTGATATCCATCCCAATTCTAATATACGCACTGTTCCTTGTTCTGCATAAAAAAGAATTTGGATCATTCTTTTTTCAAGAACACACAGGATACATTGAGTTGAGTTTAACATCAGTGTTGCGAAAAATAAAAATGGCAACAAACATTGTTTACAACAGTTATGGAAGAAAGTTTATTCTGTTTGCAGTAGTAGTTGCATTGGGATTTATCTTTATAAAAAAGAAAAAACTGGAGAACAAAAACGTTCTTGCATTGCTTCTTTTATTAAGCCTGTTGTTTATAATATTTTCTGCCTTTAACTTTTATACGCAGCGTTACATGCTTTGCATTCTGGCTCTTTTTATAACAATTACATCAATACTGTTTATCCAGGCTAGATTTAAGCAGTGGTACTTAAATCTTATAATAGTTGGATTAGTAACAGCAGCACCACTCTATTATACTTTAGCCAAAAAGACGAACAGTGACAGCGACCTTGGTTATGTTCATGTAGTAAAATTACACAAGGAAATGGTAAAATATTGCGAAGAACAAAATTGGCAGGACAAACCTATCTCAGCCAGTTTCAACTTAATCTTTTGTTTACGCAATCCCCATCTTGGTTATGTTTCTTCTAACGAAGGTTTCTCGCAGGTAATGAACCTGAAAAAATATCAGGAAGCTGAAATATTTTTAAACGATTGTACCTCATTTGGAGAGGAGACACAAATAGATTCTATTGCCAGTTTCAGCCGGGTAGCGAAAGAGTTTGAAAGAGAGCAAGCCTGGGGAAAAATTTACACTAAACTTCCGTAAGGCAAAGAATATTATTTAATGAGCTATCTCACTTCTGAAATGACTTAAACCTGAAACAAATTTTGAATTTTTATCTAAACGAAAAGGAAACTGATTACTGATTTGATCTGCATTTTCGTTATGCTCCTTATTATATTTTAGTTCAACAACCACTTTCAGGTCTTCCTTAAACGAATGTTGCATATGATTCCACGATGGCCTTAAATTGTAATATTCCATTTGGTCATCAACTGTTATTCTGAACACTTTATTAAGCGTTGTATAATAACTTCTTAAATATGTATTAAACAAAACCGGTTGCAAACCAGTAAGCTTTTCCCTTACGTCTGCCGGTAAAGTCGCGTTATCAAAAATACCTGTTAGCGCTCTTGCATGAAATTCTTTTTTATTAAAATAAAATGAAGGTACACTATATGATTTTTTTGTACCTACCAGCCCTTTTTTTATTTTAAATTCCAAGATAGGAGAATCTACCTTCCCAAATTCGTCGCCATACCATCGCAAACGTACCTTCCAGCGATTACCATTGCCAAAAAGATTATCAAAATAACAATCGAAACCCGGAGTATCAAAGTAGATGTTATTAATTCGTCGTTTTGAAAATGCAGAAATAAAAAATGCGTTGTTTTGTTTAATTATAGCCTCGGTAGCCAACCGGTTTAACGGATGGGTTACAAACTTTCGCTCGTACCTAAATGTATTTAATTCGGTATATCCCTGCATTTTTTAAAACGAATTATTATCGATAAAAGAAACCCGAACTCCTGGATTTAGACTATGAACTTTATCTTTAAACTGCTGTAAATCGGTGGCCTTACTTATTTCAACCCAATAAGCTGCCTCAATTAAATCTGAAGATTCATCGTAACGCACCAATTTCGACGATTTAAAAATATCCATTACCTCCGAATCAATGTTTTCCAGCTTAGGCTTTCCTTCTCCATTACTACTGATAGTTAAATACAGATTTTGTTTCCGTGTTTTTGATGAGCTCAAGAACCTCAACCAAATAATAGTCAGCAGGACAAAAGCTGCAATTACAGTTATTATTTGCTGGCTGGCTCCCAAGCCCAAACCAATGGCGATGGTAAAAAACAAATAGGCCAATTCTTCAGGCTCTTTTATTGCCGAGCGGAAACGAACAATTGAAAGTGCCCCTACCAAACCAAGAGATAGCGCCAACGAAGATTTAACAATCGAAATAATCAGCATAGTTGTAAAAGCAATCAAAAAGAAATTTGCCCCAAAAGCTTTTCGGCTCGATAAACTTTTTGCACACCTGGAATAGGTGTATTCCAAAATAAACGACAATACCAGTATTATAACCGAATTTATTACAAAATCTAATATCGAAATTTGTGCATTTTCAGTAATTAAAAACCGCTGAAACAGGTTCCATTTATCCATAATTAAGTGTTTATTGATATAATTTTTCTGCTATATTTTTTTCTCTTCCGTAAATTTTTTCTCCATTCAAGATCAATACAGACCCTTCTTCTATCTGGTGAAAAATCATATTATTTTTCATTCTCAAATTATTGATTGTAATTTGTGCCGCACCGTATTCAGGCTTTTTAACAAAAGCAACCAATCCATAAACAATATGGCTCATCTCTATTCTATCTAGCTCCAGTTCAGACATATCTTTTGATGCCACACCTATATTGGCTTTATCAATGATACATTCTGTAATATTCAAAAACGAGTGCTCTCCTCCGGAAATTGCTTTATCGCTAATATCATACATGGTGCACCCCGATATGTCTACATGGCTCCCCGAGAAATCAATGGCATCGTTACCAATCTTATTGAAAGTACATCGTACAACCTTGCCTGAGCAAAAATCAGAATCAAAAGCATCGGCAAACGTATTTTCAAACCGGCAATCTTGCACATGAAATTGAGAACGCACGATATTCAGAGCATCATCGCAATTAAAATTGGACGCAAATATACAGTTTTCCATTTCAACATCGGCTTCGTATAAAGCAACCGCAGCAGGCGACTGCCATCCTCCTTTATGCATGCTTCCCAATCCACTAAATTGAACAAAGTTCATTTTTGATTTTTCACCTGGCTGAATAACATTAAATCCTTGCGCCGAATGATCGCTTGAATATATTTTTATCGGTTTTTCTTGAGAACCCAGCATTTTTACCGGTGCTAGAGATATAAAAGCGGCTCCATGAACAAAATCCATCCGAGTACCTGCATTAAATTGAACTTCCTCAACAGTTTCTGGGATAAATATATCGTTGGAAAAAACATACTCCCCGTCAAAAATAATTTTTCCATCAACCAGAGTTAACTGCTGTGGTGTTTCTTCAAGTGCTTGCCGGGTACTTAAACCTTCCGAATATTTCCATGGATACACCTCTGTTTCCAACATAACCGAACCAACCGAAAACAATATTCTTTCTGGCAATTCATCAAGCGGAACGGAAAGGATTTTCATACCATCTGCCTTGTAGGCAGGAAGTACTGGCGCCGGATCAAAACTTTCGGGCATACGGTCTTTCATAAATGCGCCCAATACTTTTATTTCAGCATTGTGGTAATTCAGCAATTGCAAACTTTGTTTCTCACGATCGTAATAAGCATGAACCAACAATGGAACCAGGTTCTTATTCAGGTCAGAAGTGTTTTCATTACTATTCTCATTTACTACTTGCTGCCCGATTTTTTCTACATTTTCTTTTATTTCTGCTAAATTTTCCCGAACCCATTTGGCCTGTTCTGTTAAACTTTCAAAATTAAACTGATAATAAGGAAATTCTTTTTGAATAAGTTGATTTAACGAATCAGCCTGGTTTTTATAATTGGTAATTATGTCTTTAATGAATTCAGATGAACTGTATTTTTCAAGATAGTGAAGGTAATTGAGGTTGAACAAGCTATCTGAAAATACCTGCATAAGCATCAGCTCTTCTTCTTTTAAAGTGCTTATACTTTCGGGATTAAACATCCCCGAGACCTTCTCATCAAAACGTTTATAAACTCCTCCTTCTATATATCCATCAAAAGCAATTGGCTCAAGCAAACAAGTTACCGGGTTAAAATAAAAACGCTGATTATGCCAGGTAAAACCATGGTACGATTGGGTGATATCTACCAATGCGTAATATTGCGCCAATTTATCTAAATCAAAAATCCGTGAAACGGGCTTTGTCCTGTTTTTATATTGATACAAAAGTTTCTGACCCTCCTCAAGTTTTTCAAGCATAAGCGAGTCTGCGGTAACCTGACCAACTTTAAACGGAATTACCGGAGCAGCTCCAAAATAATCGATATTCCATTCGCGTCCTGTAACGTTGGTTTCGAGTACTCGCTGCCACATTAAGGTTTCATCAAAGCGCAGAATTGGCCCCTCGCGACGATTTCTACTCTCCACAAGTTGTTTCTCAAAATGTTCTTCCCAGGCATAAATGCCAAGCGAACGATTATTAATATTTACGGGAACAAAACCATAACGAGTAGTAAGTACATCTTCCTTCTCAAAAATCTGATGTGCCAGCCACTCATCCAGAAAATTTCGTGTTATTGGATTCTGAACCGAAAAAGTCTTGAGATGTTTCCAGGTAAATCCTTTTTTCAATTTAAATCGAAACGACCACTTATCTCCACGTATATGGTCGACCAAATCACCTTTCAGACGAAACTTTGCATCTAAAAAATCACTTCCGTCAAACAATACTACATTCGAATAATCCTCATCGTTATTTACCAATACCCCGGTTTCGAAAGCAATATACCGTTTGTCATTTAACTTTCTTAAATCGTTGTCGTCGATGTACAACTGCAAACCATCAGTTTTTTCATAAACGGGATAATCTTTTGTTTTCCTGTGTTCTATTTGAAGATCGTCGAAATAAACCGAATCAGGGCTATTATTCCATACAAATACCTTCACCTGACCTTTTGTGAAAGTGGGAGGGGTAAAAACTTCTAAAAATATTTTTTCCCAACCATCAGCCTTTTTCTCAACAACAAACTTACCGGCGTTGTAAAAACCATCTCCTCCATCGATAACAATTACTCCGCTATTATTCTGATTTTTCCGCCATGCTGTTACCCGAAGGTACTCATCGGGGCCTATCCCTTTTACATCAGTTGTAAAACCATAAGGGCTTTTAGGTATAAGTTTTATGCTGTATTCTCCTGATTGTGCTGTTTCGTTTGTGCGCCTGTCGATATTACCAAAGCCCTGTTTACTTCCTTTTGAATCGAGAAAGTGGTGTTTTGACTCATCCATACTTTCGGCATTGCATAAATAAACCTCGTTAAGTTCAGAAAGTTCTTTTGAATCGTAGGAACACGCGAATCCCAAAAACAACAAAAAAAAGACGATAATTTTATTTACTTGCAAATATGGCATAGACCTCAATAAGAATTCGCAAAATTAACAATTCAACAATAATCTTTTTAACTTCGCCTGATATTTATTTCATATGAATTGGGAAAAAAGTACGTTAATAATTTTAAGTATATTCCTTTCTGTAACCAGCTTCTGTGCTTATGGCCAGGAGCCATTACTTTTTGGATCGGAACAACAGGATTTTGGGCATTCGATAAAACTATACAAAGGAGCATATTACATTGTTGGTACAACCCGAAAAGATGCCCAAAGCGCTCTTGATTATTATGTATTAAAAATCAGGTCGAATGCTTCGGTTGAAAAAAAATATGTTTATGGTTTTCCAAAGCATGATGTTGCCAACCAAATCATTGTCGATGATGATGGTTTTTACATTCTGGGTAGCGCGTACGACCATGGCTTTCCTAATGTTGATATGCACCTGGTAAAATTGAAAACCAACGGAGATAAAGATTGGGAACAATACTACGGAACCGAGTTCCAGGACCAGGGAATGAATATGATCCGAACAAAAGACAGTGGCTTTGCAATGATCGGTTTTTCAAACTCCAGAACCGATTTCGGCGATATGTATATTGTAAAAACGGATAATAAAGGAAATCTGGAATGGCAAAATTTCTTTGGCCCTTCCTATGTCGACTATGGTTTTAGCCTTATAGAAAATCAGGCCGAAGAATTAATTCTCGCGGGAACTGAAAATGGTTTTTACAACCCAACACAAACCGATTTTCTAACGCATGACGCTGATATTTTACTGGTTAAAACAAACAAAACCGGAGAACAAGTATGGTATAAAACTTTTGGAGGAAACGGCCACGACTGGGCAAAAGATATTATAACATCAACAGATGGAGGCTACCTGGTTTGTGGCTCAACCCAAAGTTTCGGAGAGGGCAGTTTTGACGTTTTCTTAATGAAAATAAACGAGGAGGGGGAGCAAGTTTGGATTAAAACTTATGGCGGACAAGAGTTTGAATATGGCGAAAAACTGGTGATTGGTACTGACGGAAATATCTATATTTCAGCAACAAGTGCAAGTTTCTCCAATAATGGTAAACCCGATCATTATATCATAAAAACCGACATAAACGGTGAGCTTATCTGGAGTAAAACATTTGGCTCCAATGAATCTGATTATTCTACAGGAATTGTGGCAACGCCCGATTCAGGAGTGGTATTTACAGGATGGACAAATGTTGCCGAACTGGGTAAAACGGATATCGTATTATATAAGCTTTCAAAAGACGGTAACACCCAACTTATTTCCAGCATTTTACCCACCGACTCGGCAACCTCTCTTATTGTTTATCCAAATCCGGCTTTTCAACAATTTATTGTTGAGCCTGTCACCGCGAACAATACCGAATTATCTTTTTCGCTTTTTACTCTAAAAGGGGAAAAAATTCTGGAAAAGCCGATTCAGGCTAATACTAAAAACACAATTCAACTATACGTTCAGGACGGAACCTATATTTACAGGGTAGAAAGAGAAGGGAAACTTATCCAAACCGGCAAACAGGTTATTCATAAGTATAGCCGGTAAATTCATCAAAGTCTACAAACTCCCATTCGAGCCAACTGTTAGTTGGGACATGCTTAAATACTATTGCCCAATCAGGCGCTGCTTTTTTTCGTTCTTCAGGATCGGTATAATAACTCCGGCTTAATCCCGTTCCCAAAAAATGGATACCGTCATCCGATTCAATGTCGATCTTTTTAGCGCCCATATCTCCAAGAATGCACAATACTTCTATGCCCCTATTTTTTACCTCAACAAGGCGCGGATAAATTTCGTTTACAAAGGTACTTCCTTCCGAATAACAATTAAAATTGTAATAAACCAGATTGCTTTGTGCATAAGTTGACGGAGGTGGAAGTCCTGGCACCCCGGCCCAAATCCCATGGTGCATTAACAAAACCAGATGTGAAGAGTTTTTGATACTATCACATACATCAACAATTATTTTATATTGATCGTTTAGCTGTTCGCAATCATAAGGTGTTAGATTGGTATTTAAAACAATGTATGTTATGCCTTTGTAATGCGTTGTATAATATGTTTTTTTACCGGTAATTTCTTCAAGCCACACCCAGTTGCCGTTTCGGGTATCATGGTTCCCCAGAGCCCACATTGTTGTTTGTTTTTTTAAATCGAAAATACTATCGATATAGGCTAAAGTGGAATACGACATCAAACTTTCAGAACAAACATCTCCTCCCAGCCAAATACCATCATAAGTTCCAAGATCCATTTTTTCTATTCGGGAATCGACTTTATCGCCAGGTGTATGATATTGATAAGTATGCCCCATAAAAAGATAAGAAAGTGTATCTTTTTGAGCACTGGTGTTTATAAAAAAAGTAATTATAAACAGAAATATAAAAATGCCTTTGGTCATTTCGCTGGTTTTCTTAATTCGTGCCCAAAGTTAAGCTTTTATTCTTACCACAAATTTCCTTCGGGCTGATTGAGTGCAGACACCCACCATAATCAGAAATCTTTTTTATGTTTGTATTCTCATTTAAATCCAAAAAACCGAACAGGGAAGCCTAAAATCCAAAAAAAACATATTCCCTGTCTGCTACTGATTTTTTTTGGTTTGGTTATGTTTGCCATGGGGATACTAAACCATTACTTTTTTAGAACAGCCACCCATGATTATGGCAATTATAATTTTGCATTTTGGGATTATTCGCATTTCAAACTAAGTACAATCCCAACCTTCAGAGGCAATTTCCTGCAAGACCACTTTTCATTAACCCTCATGTATTTTGTGCCTGTTTACTGGCTTTTAAATTGGTTAACCCAAACCTATACTTTAATTATTATTCAATGCGCTCTGATTGTTATTGCTGTATGGTATTCATACAAAATTGTAAAATTAAGGTCTGAAAATATATGGTTGGGAACAGGTATTATGCTGTTTTATTTCCTGTTGCTTGGAAGGTACACCGCATTTTCTGCAGATGTTAACCTGGCAATTATATCGTCTTGTTTTATTCCAGTATTCTTATATTACTTTTTTACCAAAAAATACTTTCTGTCCTTTATCATTCTATTCTTATCCCTTTTCTCACGGGAAAATATTCCGTTGTGGTTTATTTTTATTTTTGCGGTCCTAATCATTGATCAGCGAAAAAACCAAAAAGCAGTATTAATTGCAACGGCAGGCATGGTCATTTCTGTGCTTTATTTTATTCTTCTGTTTAAAGTATTTATACCCTCGGTTGAAACGGAAGGAATAAGTTACAGCTTGTTTAACTATTCGGCACTGGGAGCAACTCCGGGCGAAGCACTTGCCTACATACTACGGCACCCTATTGATGCCATTAAATTATTCTTTGTTAACCATAAAAATAATCCGACATACGATTATGTAAAGGCCGAGTTTTATTGGGTTTACCTTATTTCTGGAGGATTGGTGCTATTTTTCAGGCCAAAGTATCTAATCTGGTTTATTCCCATTGTTGCCCAAAAAGTATTAAACGACAATCCTACCCGCTGGGGAATTGCATCCTATTATTCAGTTGAAGTTGTAACATTGCTGCCGCTGTCGGTGTTTTTAGCCATTGCATCGTTTAAAACAAGCTGGTTACAAAAAACGGTGATTATTATGGTTTGTGTTGGAACCCTTTTTATGACCATAGTAAAACTTGAGCCATCGAACCGCAGGATACCCTGGACCTTAAATACATCGAAAGAAAAGGTGTATAGCAAAGCTTTTTACACAACTCCTTATCATATCAAAGAGGTTAATAAGCTTATAAAGATAATACCGGCAAACGCAAGAGTAAGTGCTTCAAATTACATTCTTCCTCATTTGGCCCAACGAAAATCAATTTATTACTTCCCTAATATTAAGGATGCCGAATACATTGTATTTTCTGTATTCGACAATCATTACCTACTAACGCACATGCAAAACGAAAACGAACGAAACAAATATTTTTCCGATACTAACTGGAAACTTGTTGGAAGCAGTTTCCCTGTTTTTCTATTTAAAAAAGCTGAATTGTCAGTTAATGAGTCAAACAGCTGGGAAAAAGGGATATGGTCGGTACAAGACACCATATGGTGCGATTACGAAACTAAAGACTCATCTGGAAAGAATATTCTTTTTTCGAACGGAGAAAAAGCTGAAAAAATAGATTTACACTCCAAAGAACAATCCCGCTCGCTTGGCTACAGTATCAGACTTACTCCGGAAGCTCGCTATGGTTCCAGAATAAATCTGAATGTTGATAATAACGATTATTTGGAAATAAGTTTTTGGGCTCTTTGCGATGATGTTAAGCAGGTACATCTGGTTTCTGATTATGGAGACAGTCATCATTTTCATTGCAGCGAAAGCTATAATACTGATTCGCTGGGATGGAAAGAATATGTACTGAGTTACTGGATTCCACAGAAATCAGAATCTAATGATTGTTCAATGCACATATGGAACAGTGGAGGTGGTTCTGTTTACATCGATGATCTGGAAATAATTAAAAAGAACCGCTAAGTGAATAAAACCATTGGAAAACTAATGGGCTTTAACTTCAGCGTTCAAGCTTTTTACAAAAAGTTTTTTTCGATCTTTATTCCAAATATACATTTTAATAATTGAGGATTGGGGAATATCTGCCGAAAAACGTGTGTTAACAGTGGCTTTCTTCCAGTCAGAATCATCCTTACCCCATAGCAGCGATCGTTTTTCGTATCGTAAATTCTCCCTTTCATTTTCCACTGAAATAATTAATAAAACCTCCTTTTCAAAGATTTCGGCATCGCCCATAAATTCGATCGACAATTCAACATCAATAATTTCTCCGGAAGGGAGCTCATTCATAGCCACAATTATATTCGGACTATATTCGGTTGCGGGAGACATCTCCAGAGCATTTTCTCCATTATATTTTAAGATCTGTGGCGCATCAGATTCTGCAATTCCCAAATCTCTCACTATTGTTTCCGATCTGCCCGAAGCCACCCTGTTTTTAACCTTTTGGAAAATATAAACCCCGTAATCATGGCCTCCCAATACGGTTATTTTTTGTACCGGCAACAAGGTTTTTACCAGTTGAAGCGACGCATCGTTTTTGAGTGTAGCAAGGCTTGTTCGTCCTTCGTTGGGGCCAAAATGTGCATCCCAAACAATAATATCTCCATAATCCATCGAATTCGATGGCTTCAACTTATCACCTATTCCCCAATTGCTTTTCGTTTTATCGTAAGGATCCAAATCCAAATGAAAAACAATCATCGGGTTAAAATAATAGACTTTACCATTCAGCTGGTTTTCTTTCAAGAACCGGGCACTTTTTTCTATTAACTTATCTGTTTCCGGTGCTTTTACCGGCAAATCACTTTTAAATAAAAACAACAATAGCTGACTTGCCATAACAAAACCCGCAATTACCAGTATTGCTCTTTTTCCTTTTGTTTTATCAAGAATAAACTCCAGTCCAGCTGCCGCCGATAATGCAGCCAAAGGAAGCACTCCGCCAATAACACGTATTAATCCCAACGATCCGCCTCGACCTTGCCACCAGACATAACTATGCGCTGCAAAATAAGTAAGCCAGCTTCCAACGACAAGAATATAATGAATTGTTTTTGGGCTTGTCAGTGAAAACTTTTTTAACACATCGGTGGTCTCCACTACTAATCCAATCAAAATTAACGTCAACATAGGAATACCAAAAATTGTGTCGCTTTTTTTAATAAAGTGAAAAAGGCTTCCATTACCATAAACGCTTTCTCCGGTTGGATAAGGAAAACGGTTAATAATCCACAAAACATCGCCAAATGCCAAAAAGCCAACCAGCGAATAAAAAAGAGTTCCGGTTAGCAAAAACAAAACTGAACGATAGGCTCGACTCAAAACAAGTGCCGCAGCAAATACCGGAAGAAATACAATTCCTTCTGATCGGACAAAAGGAATAAATGATAAAACAATAGCTGAGAAAAGATATTTTTTAGCAAAAAAAAGGTAAACGGATATAATCAGCACTAAACCAAATAAAACTTCGGTTAGGCATGAAGTTGTAAGTACAAAATAGATAGGAGCAAAAGCAGCGAGTACTGTTATACTAAACGCACTTTTAGGGAAGTATTGTCTTGCAATTATATAAACAACATACAAAGAAAATACAGCAACAATAAGGTTAAAAATCTGCGCCAACTTAAATCCACCAAGTGCAAAAAATGACAGGAGTGTTGTATAAACGGGCTTTCCCCACAAATCAAGAAATAAATGCGGGTACTTAAATGCATATTTTGCAATATGATAATGCGAAATACTATCTGCTCCTCCAAATGTTTTTTCGTTGAGAAATATAAGAACAAGCTGAAAAACAACTAATAAAAAGAAAAACACATATAAACCCAGCTTCTCGGGATCCTTTCTCATGGTCGCATTATTATCGTGAAAAAATATTATACTTCAAAATACACCACAGCGCTCTCAGGCCATCTCTCCAGCCAATTTTCTTACCATCGGCATAAGTTCTTCCGTAATATGAAATACCTACCTCGTAAATTCGGATATTGGGTACACGAGCCACTTTTGCAGTTACTTCGGGTTCAAAACCAAAGCGGTTTTCTTTCAAAACCAGCGATTTTATTATTTGTGCATCAAATAGCTTGTAGCAAGTTTCCATATCGGTAAGGTTCAGATTGGTAAACATATTCGACAAAAAAGTGAGAAACTTATTGCCAATGGAGTGCCAGAAGAATAAAATGCGGTGCGGATTGCCACCCATAAAACGCGAGCCGTATACCACATCGGCAAAACCTTCGGCAACTGGCTTAAGTAAATGGTTGTATTCTCTGGGGTCGTATTCTAAATCAGCGTCCTGAATAATAATATAATTGCCTCTTGCCTCTTGTATTCCACGGTGCAAAGCAGCGCCTTTGCCTTTGTTTTCAGGCTGGTGCAGTTGACGTATTTCAACTTCCGTATGCTTTTGAATGTATTGATCAATTATATCGGATGAGTTATCAGTTGAACAGTCATTGATTAAAATAATTTCCTTTTCAAAATTATGGTTAAGACTTACATCAATTATTTTATTCAAAATTAAATGAATCGTTTTTTCCTCGTTATAAACCGGAATAATGACCGACAGTAGATTTTGGTTCATTCTTAAAAAATTTCCTTCAAATATAGGTTAATTTCCTTCGCTTACTTCTTTAGCTCTCAACAAATATATGAACTGAACACAGGAGTACTTAGTATAATTTTGCGCGAAAATCATTTGAAAATTCCAAATTATATTTCACCTTTAAAATTACAAACAGAACTAATATGGCAAAATCGCTGGTAAACACTAACGCCAAATTTGGCACCCTGCCGGTCTTTTTAACGGCGCTATCAACTATTCTCGGAGCAATTTTATTTTTGCGTTTTGGCTGGGCAGTAGGGCAGGTTGGCTTTATTGGTGTAATTGGTATAATTGTTTTAGGACATGTGGTTACCATACCCACCGCTTTTGCTGTTGCCGAGATTGCTACCAACCAAAGGGTACAAGGCGGTGGAGCCTATTACATCATTAGCCGGTCGTTTGGGTTGAATATTGGCGGGGCAATTGGTATTGCGCTTTACCTCTCGCAAGCCATAAGTGTAGCCTTTTATGTAATTGCCTTTGGAGAAGCCTTTGAACCGCTTATTAGATGGATTGGTGAGAGTTACAATTTTTACATCCCCGACCGTCGTTGGATTTCCATACCTACCATGGTGCTGCTATCGGTGCTTATATTAACAAAAGGGGCAAATGTTGGAATGAAAGCCCTTTATGTGGTGGTGGCTATTCTTCTCACTTCAATAGCCATGTTTTTTATGGGCGAATCATCTATTAAACCCGACAAAGTTGACTTTCATGTAACCATAAGCAATCATCTGCCATTCTTCTACGTTTTTACCATAATTTTTCCGGCATTTACAGGTTTGGCTGCCGGTCTGGGGCTTTCGGGCGACTTAAAAGACCCAAAAAAATCAATTCCTCGCGGCACCCTGTGGGCTACGGTGGTGGGTATGCTCGTTTACATTGCTGTGGCCTATAAATTCACAATTTCGGCATCGCCCGAGGACCTGGTTTCCGACCAGCTGATAATGAGCAAAATAGCCATTTGGGGTCCCATTATTCCGGTTGGCCTTGCAGCTGCATCGCTTAGCTCGGCACTGGGATCGATAATGGTAGCACCACGCACCCTGCAGGCCATAGGCTTCGACGATATTTTCCCCCAGGGGAGCCTTAACCGCTGGTTTGCCAAAGGCCGAAAAAAAGATAATGAACCCATTAACGGGTCGCTGATTACCATCATTATTGCATTTGTTTTTGTGGTTATTGGCGATGTTGATTTTGTAGCTCAAATAATCTCGATGTTTTTTATGGTTACCTACAGTGCCATCTGCCTTATTTCATTTCTTGAACATTTTGCTGCCGATCCGGCTTACCGGCCAACCTTCCGTTCCAGCTGGCATTTGTCGTTGCTGGGCACACTGGCATCGTTCTGGTTAATGTTTAAAATGAATGCCACCTATGCTGCTGTTTCGGTGGTAATTATGGCCATTATTTACTACGTTATCATGTTAAACAACGAAGAAAACCAGGGACTAAACAAATTATTCAGGGGTGTTATTTTCCAGCTAAGCCGGCAATTACAAATTATGCTTCAACGGGCCGATAACGAAAAAGACAAGGGCTGGCGACCATTTGGTGTATGCATTTCGCACGACACTTTTAAGCGGCGCTCAGCTTTTGATATCATGCGTTGGATTTCGTACAAATATGGTTTTGGCACCTACATTCATTTTATAAAAGGCTTACTGAATGAGAAAAATACCAGCGAATCAAAAAAAATTCTCGACCGATTGATTCAGTTGTCTGCAGGAAGCAAAAACAGGGTTTACCTCGACACAATTATTTCGCCGTCGTACACCTCGGCAATTGCCCAGGTAGTGCAGCTTTCAGGAATATCTGGCAAAGGCAACAATCTTATTCTTTTTGAGTTCTCGAGAACCGATCCCGGAAATTTAAAGGAAATTACAGCCAATTACGAAATTGTTGAATCGGCCGGATTTGATATTTGCATCTTAAATACCTCGTACAAAAGTTTTGGTTATAAGAATGAAATTCATATTTGGATTAGCCCCGAAGATTACGTTAATGCCAACCTGATGATTTTGCTGGGTTACATTATTTTAGGCCATCCGGAATGGAAAAAGGGAAAAATTAAAATTTTTGCACTTTACCCCAAAGAGGCTATTGAAGAAAAACGCAAACAATTAATGGAACTGATAAAAGCCGGCCGCCTGCCCATTAGCCCGTCTAATATTTCGATGGTACCATTTAATACCGGCGATCGCAAAAATGTAATCATGAAATATTCGGGCGATGCCGACCTTACAATAATTGGCTTTACAACTGATGCATTAAAAAATATTAAAGAATTTAGCGAAGGCTACAACGACCTGGGCAACATCCTGTTTGTGAGTTCTAACCGGGCAAAAGCAATAAACTAGCTGTTGCTTTCGTTTCTTCAACTGGCATTTTTAGCTAATTTTGAACCACATAAAAAGCTTCAACATGGAAAGAATAGCCATATTCCCCGGATCGTTTGATCCTTTTACCATCGGACACGAGTCAATTGTTCGGCGTGCCATTTCAATGTTCGATAAAATTTATATCATGATTGGTTTTAATGCCAATAAGAAATCATTCTTCCCCATTGAGAAAAGGCTGAAATGGATAAACCAGGTGTTTAAAAACGAAGCAAAGGTTGAAGTTAGAATGCACGAAGGACTAACCGTTGATTTTTGTAAAGAAGTGGGTGCCAAATACATCTTACGCGGTATTCGTACCTCTTCAGATTTTGAATACGAACGAGCCATTGCCCAGGTAAACAAAAAAATGCACCCTGAAATTGAGTCGGTATTTCTACTTACCCTTCCGGAGCATACTCCAATAAATGCCACCATCATCCGCGATATTGTTTCGCATGGGGGCGATGCAAGTATGTTTTTACCCGAAGGATTAGACATGAGCGAATTTAAAGTTGATTAGCCCATGAGCAGTATTCGTTTTTTTGTTGTTTTTTTTCTCGTTGTATCTTTTTTCAATTCTGCAGAAAGTGCTGAAATCAGGTGTTCGAACCCGGCATATGCCAACCAAACACTCCAGTTTTATGCCTATGCTGATCCGGTGTCGAATGAGACTCAAAATTTATTTACCCTGAAAATTGATAAAAACGGGAATGGATCTGTAAACATTCAACTATCGCAGCCGGTTTTTGCATTCTGCGAGTTTGGAATATACCGGGGCATGTTGTTGCTGCAACCCGAAACAAAAATAGGATTAAAACTCCCGCCCTTAAAAAAGAAATCCTTCTCCGACGAAAAGAATCCTTATTTCACGCCCGTCTCTTTTTGGTTTTACTCAACAGACGGGGCTCAGCTAAACGATAAAATAAGCAAGTTTGAACAAAAGTTAAACGAACTTACCGACAAAGATTTTAAGCGCTTGTACTTTCAGCAATCAAAAACAGCTTTCGCGGCACTTTCAACCCAACTGGATACTATCTTCCCGGAAACTACGCCCGCATGTTTTAAGCTGCACAAGTTACTTCGTTTAAAACTAATTGAGGCAGATATTTTTCGTTTGCGCCCCGAACAGTACAGCTCTGTTTTTCAAGATATTGAACCAGCGCTGTGGCAACAACAGGCATTTAACACCCTGTTTAACAAAACTTTCGACGAGCAACTAAGTTTTTCGGCCAAAGCCATTGGTGGAACAAAAATTTCGGAAGCTGTGGCAACTGAAAACATAAAGGCGCTGATTGAATTTATAAGCACCAAATATAAGCTTACCGGACAAGTGGCCGATTTGGTTTTACTAAAACTATTACACGATGGATTTTATTCCAATGATTTCTCGAAGAAAGCCATCAAAAATATGATTACCAGCAATTACTTTGCACAAAACAAAACACCAAAAATAAAGGAAACAGCAAAAAACATAAGTATCAAAATTACCTTTCTGGAAAAAGGAAGCGAGGCTCCGGCGATTTGTTTAGCTAATTTGCAAGGAGAAAAACATTGCACCAATGCCGGCAACAAAAAATTCAAATACATTGTTTTTGCTGATGCTGAAACGATAGTTTGCCAGGAGCATTTAAAATACTTAAGCCGGATTAACGAACTATTTGGCCGGCATCTCGATATTTTTATTGTTCTACGGAATACTCCCAAATCGGGCATCGATAGTTTTTTTAGCACCCATGAGATCCCCGGAGAAAAATTACTTGACACCAACGCAAAAGCAATTGCCGATTATAAAATCCGGTCGTTCCCTCAATGTTTTTTGTTCGATGAAAATCATCGGGTAGTTTTTAACGATGCGAAAGCTCCGCTAAATGGTTTTGAGCAGCAATTTGGCTCGTGGCTTCAAAAAGAGTTGTTTATGCGACAACGAAATCAAGCCCGGTAAATACGTATTAAAGCTTTTAAGTTTTCGTAAGTATTTTCCAAAACCAAATCGAGCTGTGCAGGCCGAAACCAGCGCAGTTTTGTAATGTTCTCATCCAATTGCGGTATTCCGTCATCTTGCCCCCGGTAGTCCATTTCGTACCAGAAAGTTTCTTTAAAAACCCACCTCCCCCGTGTGTCTTTATAAGGCGACTGGTAAATGTGGTAGGTTGATGGCAATTGTTTTATTATCGAATGCCCTGAAATACCACACTCTTCTTCCACTTCGCGCAAGGAAGCAGTTTCGCAGCTTTCGCCTTTATCAATTTTACCTTTCGGAAGGTCCCATTTGCCGTTTCTGAAAATAAATAACAGCTCCTCTCCCCGCCGCACTACACCACCGGCTGCATTAATTTGTAAAAACGACGACCGGAAATCCTGAAACAATTCCTGTGCTTTTAAATGTTCTACAACAGTTTCTTCCTCCTCCCCTTTTTCAAACTGTTGCAACCAGTCGGAAATGCTGTTCTCATGGCATTTTGCAATTAATCTGCTGCTTGGTTTACTCAATGTTATATTCGCGCCCGGCACAAATATTATCCTCTTTTCATTAAAAAAAACTTTATACTTTTGCATCGAATTAAAATTGCACATTATTATGGAATCTACTCAAATTGAAATAACTAAAAGATTATTAGAAATAAACACCATAAAGATACAACCAGATAATCCATTTACATGGGCTTCTGGCTGGAAATCTCCAATTTATTGCGACAACCGGAAAACACTTTCATATCCTGATACACGCTCCTACATTCGCGATGCGTTTGTAAAACTTATTCAGGCAAAATACCCCGAAGCAGAAGTAATTGCCGGTGTTGCGACTGGTGCCATTGCTATTGGTGCTCTTGTTGCCGATAAACTGGGGCTACCGTTTATTTATGTTCGCTCGAAACCAAAAGGACATGGTTTGGAAAACCTGATTGAAGGAGACCTGAAACCATTTCAAAAAGTTGTTGTAGTTGAAGACCTTGTTTCTACAGGAATTAGCAGCCTTAAAGCTGCCGAAGCCGTTAACAACTTTGGAGGAGAGGTTGTTGGTATGGTTTCTATTTTTACTTATAACTTCCCGCTGGCAAACGAGAATTTCAAAAAAGCAGGTATTGAGCTTACCTCTTTAAGCCGGTACCAGATTTTAATCGACCTTTCACTTGAGAAAGGCGACATCTCAAAAGACCAGGTGGAATCGTTAATGGAATGGCGTGAAGATCCTGCAAACTGGGGAAAATAAATCGATTTTGAATTAGCAACTAAATATGATCCCGCCTTTGCGCGGGATTTTTTTTCATTAGCAATATGGCACTTAATAAATACGTTAGCGAAGTAAAAGTTATTGATCATAACCAACAGATCGTTTTTAACTATTTGTCGAATTTCGAAAACCTGTCGACGTATCTGAACTCGGGCCTGATTGAAAAGATTACCGAGAAAGTTCCGCAAATTAAAATTACTGATTTCGAATCGGATAAAGATTCTTGTAAATTCAACATTACCGGGCTTGGTCTTGCCGAAATTAAAATTGTAAACCGCGAACCTTTTAAAACCATAAAAGTAGAGAGTTCGGGAGGCTTACCTTTGAGTTTTACTTTTTGGATACAGTTGTTGCCAGAGAGCGAGTACAAAACTAAAATGCGCCTGACACTGCATGCCGAAATGAGTATGATGATTAAAATGATGGCCGGCAGTAAACTCGAAGAAGGCATTAACCAATTGGCCGACACGCTTTCGAAACTGCCTTACCGATAAAATTAGCTAGTTCAAAAAAAAATTAAAGAACAAACTCTACCTCTTTAAACATAAATTCGCTAAGTGTTCCATCGCGCTTTTCGAGCCGAAGTTGACCAAAACTGCCAATACCGGTAATTTTTGCTTCAAACTCAGTAGCTCCTTTTTTATAACGGTGCCAACCGCTATTTCTGAATAAATTTTTACAATACGCCTCATCAATTTCATCAAACAAGCCACGGTTTAAAATATGCAGGTACTCATCCATCTGCAATAAAAACTCCTTCAAAATTGCCGTAATATCCTGTTCTTCATTCAGCAATTGTTTCAGAGAAACCGGATTGGGAGCATCCGACAAAAATTTTTCCTGGTTAACATTTAATCCCACTCCAACAACCGACGATTCCAGGTTATTTCCCTTCACCCAGTTTTCGATAAGCATGCCTGCAATTTTTTGCTCTCCAACATAAATATCGTTTGGCCATTTAATTTTTACCCCTTTAAGATATTGGCTAAGAACCTTAACCATAGCCAAACTAACAATTTTTGAAATATAAAACTGTTGGGCGGCTATTAAAAAATCAGGTTTCAGAATTAAACTAAAAAGCAAATTTTTACCCCTTTCGCTTTCCCACGAATTGCCAACCTGTCCGCGCCCACTATGCTGATAATGTGCCAAAACGACAGTACCTTGAGTTGCCTTTTGGGCAAGCAGTTGCTTGGCATAGTTGTTGGTACTGTCAAGCTCACTTAAAACAATAATATTTTTGTCAGTTAAAAACATATAAATTCAAAAGTAAACCATTCGCTTAAAAAATGGTTAATTGACAAAAAGATTATCTTTGTGAGGTACAATAATTTTATATGAAGAAAACGGAACAGTCAAAAGTTTTAATAGAAGCAATTCTTGAAGGAATACATCGAATAAAAGGAAAAGACATTATACACGTTGATTTGGAAAGCATCGATCATACCGAATGCGGACATTTTATAATTTGCCACGGAACCTCTTCAACACATGTTGATTCAATTGCACAAACGGTAGAAGCAACAGTTAAAGAAATAATTGGCGAAGATGTTTGGCATCGCGACGGCTACCGAAATGCAATTTGGATTTTGCTGGATTACGGCGATGTGATGTTACACGTTTTTCAGGAAGAAGCACGCCGGTTTTACAACCTGGAAGGACTTTGGGCAGATGCAAAAATTACAAAAATTGAAGACGAACAGTAAAAGACCATGACAGATACAAAAAATAAAAAAGACCAAAACAATCTGAACAACCCGTTCGGGAAATTAAATCCCAAGAAAAACGATGGTAAACCTCCAAAATTTAATGCTTACTGGATTTATGGAATTATTGCCGTAGTATTTCTTATTGTTCAGTTTTACATCAGCAACAGCCGTGGCCCGGTTGATACCTCGTGGCCACAGGTAAAACAAATGCTCCAAAACGGAGATGTTGAGCGCATTGTAGTTATTAACGAAAAAATTGCCCGTATTTACCTAAAAAAGGATCGGGTTAAAAATTACGAATCGCAATTTGAAGGCAACTTCTCGAAACCTTCAGACTTAGGACCACACTTTAAATTAAACACCGGGCCAATTGAGAAATTTGCTGAAGACCTTACCGTTGCGCAAGAAAGCACGCCCGACAAGGTTTTCCCGGTATACGAAGATGAAACAAACTGGGCACGCGACATAATTTGGTCTATCGGGCCATTTATACTTATAATTCTGCTTTGGTGGTGGATTTTCCGCCGAATGAGCCGGGGTGGTGCTGGTGGTGGTGCCGGTGGAATATTTAATGTGGGTAAATCGCAGGCCAAGGTTTTTGATAAAGACCAGCGCGTATCAACCAACTTTAAAGATGTTGCCGGACTCGCAGAAGCCAAACAGGAAGTGGAAGAAATTGTAGAATTCCTGAAAAGCCCGGCAAAATATACCAAGCTCGGAGGAAAAATTCCAAAAGGAGCACTACTTGTTGGCCCTCCGGGAACTGGTAAAACATTATTGGCCAAAGCTGTTGCCGGCGAAGCAAATGTGCCATTTTTCAGTATGTCGGGGTCCGATTTTGTTGAAATGTTTGTGGGGGTTGGAGCTTCGCGCGTACGCGACCTCTTTAAACAAGCCAAAGAAAAAGCACCGTGTATTGTATTTATTGATGAAATAGATGCCATTGGCCGTGCCCGTGGACGGAACCCGAATATGGGATCGAACGATGAGCGCGAAAATACGCTGAACCAGTTGTTAACCGAAATGGATGGTTTTGATACCAACAGTGGTGTAATAATTCTGGCAGCAACCAACCGTGCCGATATCCTCGACCGTGCATTAATGCGCGCCGGGCGTTTCGACCGTCAAATACATGTGGAATTGCCCGACCTGAACGAACGTGGCGAAATATTCAATGTACACTTGCGTCCGCTAAAATTAAGCGAAGAAGTTAAAGTTGATTTTCTGGCAAAACAAACTCCGGGTTTCTCGGGTGCCGATATTGCCAATGTTTGTAACGAAGCTGCGCTGATAGCCGCTCGTAAAAACAAAGATGCTGTTACCAAGCAAGATTTTCTGGATGCCGTTGACCGGATTATTGGCGGACTGGAAAAGAAAAACAAAATAATTTCGCAGGAAGAGAAAAAAACCATTGCCTACCACGAGGCCGGACACGCTACCATTAGCTGGCTGTTGGAACACGCCCACCCACTGGTAAAAGTAACCATTGTACCGAGAGGTAAAGCTCTGGGTGCTGCATGGTACCTGCCTGAAGAAAGATCGATAACCACCAAAGAACAATTGCTTGATGAAATGGCATCGGCATTGGGAGGACGTGCGGCAGAAGAAATTACATTTGGTAAAATTTCTTCGGGCGCACAAAACGATTTGGAAAAAGTTACCAAACAGGCCTATGCCATGGTAAGTATTTTTGGGATGAGTGAAAAAGTTGGAAACGTGAGTTACTACGACTCTACCGGCCAGTCGGATTATTCCTTCACTAAACCGTACAGCGAAAAAACAGCAGAACTGATTGACGAAGAAGTTAAAATACTTATCGATAGTCAGTACGAACGGGCCAAACAGGTTTTAAAAGACCACACTGAAGGTCATACAAAACTGGCCAACCTGCTGCTTCAGCGCGAGGTAATTTTTAGCGAAGACCTGGAAGAGATTTTTGGCAAGCGTCCCTGGGATAAAAAACATGTTATCTCCGAAAACGGCAACGGCGACCAGGTTGTTGATGCTGAAGAAAAAGCGCAGGAAGAGCCTAAAGCTGACGAGAATTCAGAAAAGGAATCAACAAAAGAATAAATGGCATCGGCACGGGAGGAAATACTAAAGCGGCTCGAAAATGCTGTTCATCCGGAACCGGAAATGCCTGATTTTGATGCTCCCGTTTACCACACTATAGATAAAGCTTTAGATCTCACCTTTAAAGCAAATCTGGAAGCAGTAAACGGGAGCGTTTATATATGTAAATCGCAACAAGAGCTTACCGAAAAGCTCAGAACACACCTTGAAAACATCGCTGATTCAGCTATATTCTGTGCAGAAAAAAAGCTACAAAACCTTTTAACCCAGAGCAATATTAAACATCAGAATTACCGTGAAGAAGCTACAACTATGGAAGTTGGAATTACTTCGTGTGAATTTCTGATTGCACATACGGGCTCGGTAATGGTAAGCTCGGCAATGGAAGGAGGTCGGCAAATGTCGGTGTACCCGCCCCAACATGTTGTAATTGCCCAACAAGAACAACTCGTAGATTACCTTGGCACGGCATACGATAAAATACAGCAAAAATATATCGATCAGCTTCCCTCGCAAATTACGCTGGTAACCGGCCCCAGCCGAACCGCTGATATTGAAAAAACGCTGGTAATGGGAGCACACGGCCCCCGCGAGTTACACGTATTTCTGTATTAGCTTCACTTTATTTAACTTATTCGAAACCATATTTTGTTAACTTTGCAGCATGGAACCAGGTTGGGAAGAAATTTACATGACGGCACATGAATACAAAGCCGAGATGGCCAAAGACCTTCTGGAAAGTGCAGGAATAAAAACAGTTTTACTAAATCAGCACGATTCAGCCTATCAGAATTTTGGAGAGTTTAGATTATACGTTGCAAAAGAAAACAGAACCGAAGCCATAAACCTAATCAAAGATTTAAAAGGTGAGTAATATTGTAAAACGAGCTTTAACGGGTATTATTTATGTTGCTATTATGCTGGGTGGAACACTACTGCATCCTATTGTTTTTGCAGTGGTTTTTGCAGCATTGTTATTTTTTACGCAATACGAATTTTATGCCCTGGTAGAGAAAGCCGGTCATCATCCATCGCGAATTATTGGAAGTATCTTTGGGGTCATCTTTTTTCTGGTTTGTTTTGCCCTTTCGAACGATTTTCTTCCACGTCAGTTTGGCTTTAGCTTCATCCCTATAGTGGTTATCCTGCTGATTGTTGAAATTTTCAGAAGCAATAAAAACACGCTTGAGAACGGAGGATTTAGCACCTTGGGGTTTGCCTACATTGCATTACCGTTTAGTTTAATGAATTTTGTTGTGCACACCACTGTAAACGGCGAAAACACCTTCTATCCGTGGATTATGGTAGGTGTTTATTTTATTTTGTGGATTAATGACTCGGGAGCTTACCTTGTAGGCACAAAATTTGGCAAACATAAAATGTGTAAAAATATTTCGCCGGCAAAATCGTGGGAAGGCCTGATTGGCGGTGCAGTGCTTGCCGTAATTATGGGCATAACAAATGCGGTACTGTTTCAGGCGGTAAGCATGATTAGCTGGATTGTTATTGCACTGCTTACCGTGGTATTCGGAACATTGGGAGATTTATTCGAATCGAAGATAAAACGCGAAATTAATGTGAAAGACACCGGAACAATACTACCCGGGCATGGCGGTTTTTTAGACCGCCTCGACAGCCTGCTGTTTGTTATTCCAGCCATTTTTATTTGGCTAATTTTTACCGGTAACGTTTAAACAACTCACTCATGAGATCAGTGATAAAACAAATACCCAATTTTATTACCACACTTAACCTCCTCTCAGGAATTATAGCCACTTTTTTTGCTATTGACGGACACCTGATTTGGGCCGGAATTTTTATCTGTGCAGCATCAGTATTTGATTTTGCCGATGGATTGGCAGCCCGGGCTTTAAAAGCTTATTCGGAAATAGGCAAACAGCTCGACTCACTGTCAGACCTGGTTTCGTTTGGCATAGCGCCCGGTGCCATTTTATTTACGCTCCTGGAATTTTCATTGTTTGAAACCAATCAGCCAATTCACGAAATAAGCGGCGAATGGTACGAGTGGCTCATCCTGTTTTCGGCCTTCCTGATTCCGGTATTTGGTGCACTAAGGTTGGCAAAGTTTAATGTACTGCCCGATAACGAACCCTTTTTTAGAGGATTGCCTATCCCCTCGAATGGTATTTTTTGGGCATCATTGGGATTAATGCTCGAGTTTCCTAAATACCACGAATATTTTCAAATTATATATTCCACCAAAAACCTGGTTATTCTGTGTGTTTTTATGGCAGGAATGATGGTTATTAACTTACCAATGTTTTCGTTAAAAGTAAAGAACCTTCGTTTTAAAGAGAACTGGTATCGCTACCTGTTTCTTTTGCTGGCCTTGGTTTTATTGCTTGCTTTTAACGTGTACGGATTGGCACTGGTTATTCTGCTGTACATCGTTTTAAATGTTTTCTTCTACCTGTTTAAAGTAAAATTTTAACAAAAGAAAAGCCTCTGAAAACGGAAGAAAAATATTTTCCCGAGGGAAAGATTAATAATACGCCATGACAAATTGACTTCCGAAACCAGAGGCTAATATCTTTTATTCATAACTTAAAACGCAGTTAAAAACTGCATTAGTTACATAATTAACAACAAATAGGGAAAGATGTTTGAGGGAGTATGTAATTAATTGAAATAAAACTATTTCAAAGGAGCTGCAAATTTGAGCACATCGCTGTCGTTAATCTCTTTATCGCAAAGAATAATCAATCTTTCGATAACATTTCTAAACTCACGAATATTACCTGTCCAGTTTATTTTTTGGAGCTCTTTTATTGCCTTTGCTGTAATTGTTTTCTCTTGCATGCCATACTCGTTACAAATTTGCTGAATAAAATGGCCGGCTAACAAAGGAATATCTTCAATGCGATCGTTGAGCGTTGGCACATGAATTAAAATTACACTTAAACGATGGTATAAGTCTTCTCTGAATTTATTTTCAGCAATCTCTGTCGCCAGTTTTTTATTGGTTGCTGCCACCACCCGCACGTCAACTTTTATATGCTTATCGCCACCTACGCGGCTAATAATACTTTCTTGCAATGCCCGTAATACTTTAGCTTGCGCCGACAAGCTCATATCTCCAATTTCATCAAGAAAAAGTGTTCCTCCGTTGGCTTGTTCAAACTTACCTTTACGTTGTTTTACCGCTGATGTAAAGGCACCTTTTTCGTGCCCAAACAGTTCGCTTTCTATCAATTCAGATGGAATGGCAGCACAATTCACTTCTACAAAAGGCCCAGCCGACCGATTGCTTTGATCGTGAATGCGTCGGGCAACCAGTTCTTTTCCCGAGCCGTTTGCCCCGGTAATTAAAACACGTGCATCGGTAGGAGCCACCCGGTCGGCCATCTCAATAATTTCAGTTATGGCCTTCGATTCACCGATAATCTGAAATTTCTTATTTACTTTTTTCTTTAAAATTTTGGTTTCAGTTACCAGGCTTGATTTGTCCATGGCATTCCGGATGGTTATAAGCAAGCGGTTTAAATCAAGCGGCTTTTCGATATAATCGAAAGCCCCCTTTTTTATCGAGTCAACTGCCGTATCGATATTTCCGTGGCCCGATATCATTACAACCGGAGTATCGGGCGCTAAAACTACAAGGCGCTCCAGTACTTCAATCCCATCTAATCCAGGCATTTTTATGTCGCAAAGTACGATGTCGTACTCTGCCGATCGTATTTTTTCAATTCCTTTCGCGCCGTCTTCTGCTAAATCTACTTCGTATTTTTCGTACTCAAGAATATCTTTTAAGGTATTACGGATACTCCGCTCGTCGTCTATAACCAGGATTTTTGACATGTATATTTGTTTTTGTTTCTGTTGTAAAAATAACTATAGCCGAGCGCTTAACAAAAATGATTCCAAATAAAAAAATCCTGAAGTTGAAATACTTCAGGATTTTATAGAATATATTGGTATTTTAACTACAAGCGGTTTACTAACAGCCCCCGGCTGCAATATTCGATTTTTTGCGTCGTCGCACCTCTACCGGTTTATTTTCTGAATCAGAAAAAAGTTCAGAACCTTCTTTGGGTGCAGCCATGTCGGCATAATCAAACTTTGGAAAGCCGCTATAATAAGCATCGTCATCCATCGTTGAATACAAATCATCTTTATGTTCGTTATAGTACTTATAACCACCCAATAAAAGTTTCATATTGTCGAATCCAACCTGATGAAAAAACAACCATGGGCCATTGGCCTGCAATTCATCTTCGCCGTACAGAATTATGGTAGTTCCCATCTCTTTAAGAGCCTTTAACCGTTCAATATTCTCGGGAAATGTTAAGGTGTTGGCCGATAAATTCTCGGCACCGGGAATGTGCCCCTGTCCGAAAACGAAGTTATCCCGGATATCAAAAATTACAATACTATCGGGTTTATCAGCAATAATTTCTTCAAGCTCCCACGGATAAACATAATCTTCCGACATCAGCAGGGCATCAACACTTTCGTTCATGCTCTTTTCGTAATTCAACAATGGTTTTGGCATGGTTAAAAAACCAATTAGCAGAATAACCACAAATATTGCTACTGCAATTAAAGTTCTCCACGGGTTTATTTCATGTATATGCATGGTAATAATTTTACTGATTTAGATATTAGCAACCTCCGGCTGCCACATTTGTTTTTTCTCTGCGACGCACCTGAACCTGAACATTTTCGCCATCAGGGGCAAGTGTTGCGGCACCGGTAAAATAAATTTGAGCACCACGGCGGAAAGCGTAGGCCTCAAATTCACTTTTTGGAGCATCTTCATTTGGTGGTAAGGGATCGATAATCGTTTGCATCCAGCAGTTGATACCGCCTTTTAATACATAGGTGCCTTTGTACCCCAGGCGTTTGGTTAACACCCAAGTTTGATCGGCACGAATATCGTCGTTTGAAACAAAAACTACTTTTACACCCGGTACACCAAAATACGACAGGTTTTCTTCATCCAGCAGGTTTTCGAGCGGAACATTTACCGATCCCGGCAATGCGTATTCCTCGAATTCTCCCTCCGGCCTTACATCAACCATTAATAACGAGGGGTCGCCCTGGATAATCATTTTTGCCACCTGATCGGTAGTAACATACCGGCTTGGTTGAATAATTTCCTGCAACAGCTCCTCGGGAGCAATCTGTTTTGGTTCATCGCTGGTGGTTAAAAATAAGGTTCCGGCTGCCAGCACCAGCATTACTATGGTTAGAAAAATATAATTTCGGTTCATGTCATTTAAATTATCAATTCTCAAATTGCGTGAATAGATTCAATTCGAATACTGCATTGCAGGTTTAGAATTTATATTGTTTCATGTTTTTCCGAACACGCTTTTCAATAAGCATGGTTCCCCAAAATGCTGCCAATGCCACAAAAGTAAATGCAAACGCAAACCACGGAGCAGGAATTCCGGTTAACTCGGTAAGTGTAACATTTCCAAGATAACCGCTATCAAAGAAACCCTCAAAAAGCGGGTAAGTTAAGGAGAACAGGAAAATTCCCACGAACAATCCTACCGTAAAAAATATCGCATCAAGTTTACCAATGGCTATTCCGGTAAAACTGGTGCCGGGGCAATAGCCTCCAATAACAAAACCAAAGCCCATAATTACTCCGCCAACAATCATTGGTGTTAAATAGGTTGGAAGTATAAATATTTGCGATAAGTCGAGCCAGCCCACATAGTCAAAATACATAAGTCCGACCATGGCAACAATAAGGGCGGTAAAAAACACACGCAAAACAACAAAGTTATATCCGTAAAAAACACCGGCAAGGTTACGTGAAGAAGAAAACCCGGATGCTTCAAGAATAAATCCGAAGGCAATGCCGAGTAAAATTGCAATTACAAAATCCCAGCCTTCGCCAATTATACCATTAGGAATTAAAGGTCCCATTTTTTCTAAATTTTTTGTTTGTTTATTATATCCAAAGTTTTCTGAAGAAATAAGCTACTGCATAGCCGGTGCCAAAAATGGCAAACATTACAATTACGCCACCTAAGGCAAATGTAGCGCTTCCACTTAGTGCTGCACCGCTGGTACATCCGCGCCCAAACTGGCTGCCAATACCAAATAATGCACCACCAATTACTGCTAAAAGAAGTCGTTTCCGGCTGGTAATTCGCGGACCATGATCGGTTCTGATTTTCTTCATACGACCAAAAACAATTCCCGAGAAAATACCTCCCAATAAAATTCCAAGCGATTCAAAAACCAGCCAGGTGTACATAGGCGAATGATCATCGCTAACAAATTGTTTCATGTAGGCATTAGCTTCGGTAGCGTTTGGAGCAACAGTATTTGCCGTTGTAACTACCGCACTTTTTACGGCACCACTGGCTCCAAGTCCGCGGCCGGTAATAAATACAGTTACAAGAATAAGTAATCCGAGTAAAACGCCTCCCAAATACGGATTAATGTATTTGGGTTGTTGTATTGTTGTTTTTTCTGAACTCATACTTTTTGTTTAAAAAATTTATCAATAAAGATATCGTGTTATTTGTCCGGCCTCAACCATTATAAAACGGAACATAAATCCGCCAAACAAGATCATTGCCGGTGGTAACCATTTGGGTACGTGTAAGCCCCATATTTCAAGCGTTTCAAAAAGTGCCGGAAAAATTAAACCGATAACCACCACAAATACCCAGAAACTTACCGTAAAATGTCCGCCAAGAAAAAGATTGGCTGCTTCAATGGCTGTTTCTGATCCGGCAAGGAACCCCATAAACAGGTGGATGATGAGGAAAATTTCGATGATGATTAAGATCAGGTCGATACGACTTAATTTTCTTCTTTCTTTTTCATCCTTACTTATCCAGATTATTGCCGCTAAGCCGGTTGAAAAACCAGAAACCAGGAACAAAGGCCCAAGGATACTGGTGTTCCATAACGGACGTGCATTAAAAGCCGATAATAGTATACCGGTGTACACTCCCAGAATAATTGATAAAATCATCATTACCCAGGCAAAAGCCACGCGTTGTTTTATTACCCAGGCTTCCATCTTATTTACAATCTCCAGCTTCCAATCCCAGCCAGGCACTAACTCTTTCATATAGCTGGCTACCCAAATAAACGACAACGGTGTTATTGCCATCAGGGTCCAGGCGCCCCAGCTCATTGGCGAATCTAGTCGAACGGTAGTATACAGCTGCCAAAAAAACAACTTGTGTTTTAAGTCCCAAAACAATGCACCCAGCCCAATTACCAATGCCAAAGGAGCAATTATTGGTGCCCATTTTACTGTGGCTTCCATTGTATTTTCCTTGCCACGTACTACGTAGTAACCGGCAAAAAACAATATTCCTGCCGCTAATCCTCCCAAAAACAAATACAAAGGAATTTGCCAATGCCAAATATTGAGGTAAGGATCAATGTTTGGTATATTTCTTCCACTTACAAATAATTCTTCTTTCATATGCTTAAAAGTGTTAGGTTAGAAAAAATAATTGTGGTTTTGTTCCGGCTTCCGGTGCCAGCACTTTCCATTTTCGATCTTTAATGGCCAGTGATACATCGCTGTTCGGATCATCAAGGTCTCCAAAATACAAGCACTTTGTCGGACAAACATCAACACATGCCGGAAGTTGTCCTTTTTGAACCCGGTGTAAACAGAAGGTACATTTATCAACATAGCCCTCGGGATGCGAATAACGGGCATCGTAAGGACATGATTGAATACAGGCACCACAACCGATACATTTGTTGTGCTTTACCAATACAACTCCGCCTTGCCCAATATGGCTTGCCCCGGTTGGGCAACACCTTACACAAGGAGAATTATCGCAATGATTACAACGTTCTGAACGAAACTCAAGACTCAAACTCGGATAAGTTCCGTCAACTCGTTCAACAATCCAGTCGCGACAGTAACCGTGCGGCACATTATTTTCAGTTTGACAAGCAACTACACAGTCGCCACATCCAACACACTTTTTGGTGTCAATTGCCATTGCATACCTCATGCTTTAACCTCCTTCCCTTCCACTTCAGGATTTTCTTTTAAAAATGTAATAAAGTTTCCTCTCATTCCGGTACCTCCCATAATTGGGTCAACCAAAACATTGGTTACCATTTCGGTATCGCTGGCTCCTTTTCCGAAAGCCCTCGAGAGTTTTTTGTTTTTATGTCCAAATCCGTGAACCATATACACCGAATCCCAACGAATACGTTCTGTTATCCGCACTTTTACGGGGAAGGAAGTAATTGCTCCATCCTGGTTTTTCAACCATACTTCCTGTCCGTTTTTAAGCTCCCATAAGTCGGCAACTTTTGGGTTCACCCACACACTGTTTTCGCTCATTAAATCTGAAAGATTCGGATTGTTTGAAGTACGGCTAAAAGTATGCATTGGTGCACGTCCGTATATTAAACGGTAGAAATCTTGCGGAGGCTCGGGGTGTTTGGTATAATTTGGAATGGCATCAAAACCATAATCAGCAAAATCAACAGAGTATAATTCTATTTTACCGGTTGTGGTATTGAAATCAAATGCTTCACCTTCGCCAAGGTACAACGGGCCACTCTTTCTCGGGAATTTCTTAATTCCAACTTTCTTCATTTCCTCTAAAGAGGTACCCAATTGTTTTAATTGCCAGTCAATTACCTCAGCGTAATCATTGTAGTTAAAAAACTCGTGCAAACCCAGTCGTTCGCCAAGTTGTTTGGCAATCCACCAGCCCGGTTTCGAGTCGTATTTCGGCTCGATAGCCGGCATGCGCAATGCAATATTTGGCTCGCGATTTGGCGATGCACGCAACACATCGTAGCGTTCCAGGTAAGTAGCCTCAGGAAACACCACATCGGCATAACCGGTAATATCCATTGGCATGGTATCCATAACAGCAATAAACTCTACTGCATCAGCTGCCTCTTTAAACAAAGGTTTATCGGGCATTGATAGTGGCAGGTTAGTACCAGCTACCAGCCAGGCTTTTACCTGATGTTTATAATTGTATCGCGGAATGGATGCTTTTAACAATTCGGTAGTAATACCCATTGTTGCCAGCGGATATTTTCCATCATTCCAGTCTTTCCAGGTCCATTTTGGTTCCGGAAAATGCGGATGGGGATAATGAGGAACAGAAACGCCTTCGGGAAAATAAAATCCGCCGCGTTTTCCCCACGAGCCCAACAAAGCGGTTAAAATAGCCATTGCTCTTCCGCGTTGGGTATCGTCGCCGTACCACACCACGTGGCGTCCGGGGTGAATAACCACTGCCGGAGCAGCACCAGCCATAGCCCGCGCTGTTTTTCTAATTTCTTCGGGTTCGATGGTAGTAATACCGTAAGCCCACTCCGGAGTCATGTGTTTTACATGATCCTTGAGGTAATCGAGTCCGAATGTATATTGTTCTACGTAATCTTTATCGTATAATCCTTCGTAAACCAAAACATGAATCCAGGCCATTAACAGGGCAATATCCGTTGCCGGCTTAATGGGCAGCCAGTGGCTTGAGTGCGCAGCTGCTGTTGAAAACCTTGGATCGACAGTAATGATTGTTGCCCCCTTGTCAATAGCATCCGACATTTCCTGTACCTGCGAATTATGCATGTTTTCGCCCAGGTGCGAACCAATTAAAACAAGACATTTGGTATCTCTTATGTCGGTACATTCGGGCGAACCAACATAAGCTCCAAAAGTTGAGAAATAGGCCGACGAGCGTGGCCCCCTGCAGTTGGCAAATGCAGGTTCAGCATTACTTTCAGAACCATAGGCACGCAACAAATGATGAAACTGTCCGCCAGGAGTTCCGTGATTAAACAAGCCAAATGCTTCAGGACCATGTTTCTCCTTTACTTCTTTCATTTTAGCGGCTACCAGATCTAGCGCTTCGTCCCACGATGCTTCGCGAAAATACTGGCTGCCATCTTTGCGTGTATCCCGGATAAGTGGTGTTTTTAAACGATCTTCATCGTAAACCATACCTACCCCACCTGTACCTCTCGGACATAAACGTCCGTTACAGTGCGGATCGTTTTTATTACCCAGTACTTTTCTAATTTTGCCGTTCTTATCAACATAAGCCCAGGCAGCACATTTCCAAAAACACACTTCGCAATAGGTTGGATACGGAGTAAGATCCTCATCACTTACCGGACCTTCAGTTTTTGGTTCAAAGAATCCGAAGCCCTTTGATCCAAATGCCTTTACGCTTATTGCAGCAGCACCGGCACCGGCAGTTGAAATTTTGATAAAATCCCGTCTTGTCTTCATTCGTTTATTATTGTTTGTTTTTATCGGTAACTTATTTAACTCGCCTAATCATTATCCTGTGTCTTTAAAAGAATTTTATTTGGCTCGTTTATTCAATTATTACAATTCGTTTTTTGTTACAGTAGCCAGAGCGCTATTTTAATCCCATTTTAAACTGACGATTGTACTCCTTTTTACAGTTTTCGTTCTTACTTATCTCACCTTTATCCACGCTAAACATGACATTTTTCAGCTGTTCATGCTTCCTCATTTACCTTTAACCAAACCCTGCGCCCTTTTAATAATTACCGTTCTATATTTTCTCATATATACCTATTTACATTTATAGATACCGGGCAAATATATAAAGGATTTTGTAGTTCGGTGCTTTCAGCTTCTAATTTGAAACTGATAAAAATAAGCCTGTTTTCGGACCATTTTCATGCCTGTCAAGAACGCGCTATAATTCTTATTTACAACTTATTAAACGCTGTAAAAAGAAAAATTAAAAGTACGGATAAATAGCAGGCTTCCATAATCAGAAAATAGGTTCTTTAACATGTACCCCCTACAAATACGTAAAAATTTCTTTGATTCATTTTGGCGAACTGTTTGATGTAAACCGACTACAAGAGATTACCAAAACCAGAGTTAGCATTTTTATTGCGTGCTATTTTCAGGCAGGTATTTTTTCAATTTATTACATTTGCCACAAATAGTATTCAGATGACAACAAAAAACCGACGGGCATTTTTAAAATTTGCAACGGCAGGATTGCTTGCCTTTTTTGTATACATCTGGAATAAACTAACGCTTCAGCACATTAAAACCTCCGAAAACAAAACAAGCACCTTGCCGCTTAACAAAAACAAAGAGGTGCAGTTTTTCGACCAATATATTGTGGTTAACAGTGAAAAAGGGACAACAGTATTTTCATCTTATTGCAGCCACCTGGGATGTAAAATCAACAAGGTGGAAAATAAAAAATTAGTATGCCCCTGCCATGGCTCGGAATATAAACTCGACGGAACTGTAATTAAAGGTCCGGCATATAAAGACCTTAAAAAAGTAAACTACACCACAACTGCAGACGGCAAAAACATTATTGTAAACGGATAAATGGGTAATAAAAAAGATAAAACAACTTTTGGAACTCTGGCAGTAGCCATGTTCTGGCTGGTAATTTTATCAGGCGTTTTGCTTGCTGTTCCGTTTAATGTAGAATCGCCTTACCAGAGTGTTAGTACCATTGCTGTTACCAATCCGTGGGGGGCATTTATTCGCAACTTTCATTACTGGAGTTCACAGTTTTTCCTGATTTTCAGCCTTGTACATCTGTACGATCATTTTCATAAAAAAGATAAAATAGGGCTAAAGGCAGGCATGGCCTTTCGTTTAAGTATCGGGGTTTTAATTATTTTTCTGGCCATGATTACCGGCTTTTTATTAAAAGGCGATGCCGACAGCGAACAAGCCCGCCAGATTTTACATACCCTTGCAGAGCGTGTACCGCTGATTGGAGAAAGCCTGGCGTTTTCCTTACTGGGCCATCCCGAAAGTTATCAGCTGATCTACGTTCATCATATTGCCACATTTACTGTATTTATTGCCGTAATAATAATTGAGCACAGCCGAAAAAAATACTGGCCACCTTTATTTGATTTTGTAATTTCAGTAATCGGAGTACTGGCGTTTAGCTATTTTTTCAGTGCTCCACTGCACGACAACCTGAACCCGGCCGTAAAAGGCCCCTGGTATTTTGTTGGCTTCCAGGAAATTTTGCATTGGCTGAGCCAACCCGAATGGTCACTGCTGCTATTTTTGGCCTTACTTATTCTAATTTTCCTTGTTAATTCACTGTCGGGGAAAACCATGTTTTTTAGTAAACGCAGCTTACTGCTTTTTACTGCTTTTTACTTTGTTTTAACTGTAATTGGCTTGTTCTTCAGAGGAGAGCGCTGGCAATGGAAATACCCGTGGCAAAACGGATACAATTACGAGGTGCTCAACAATTTTAAAGCGCCCCGGGTGCTAATCTCACCCGAATTTGAACTGGAAACAGCAATGGCATCACCCTTAATTCAGGGGCGAAAAGAAGCTTGCCTGGCCTGCCACACCGAAACCCATGGGTTGGTCGATTCGCATTCGCCAGAGGCCATAGGCTGTGTATCGTGCCATGGAGGCAATCCCTTTGCCACTGCAAAAAAACAGGCACACCAGAACATGATATTAATTCCGGGCAACCTGGCAACTGCCTGGCAATCGTGCGGAACCACACAATGCCACCCCGAAATTGTTGAACGTGTACCTACCGGTCTTATGGCTACTCTTAGCGGCATGATTAGTGTTGACCGTTTTGTTTTTAACGAACAAGATAGTCCTGATATACTTACCAACGTACACAGCCTGGGCAACTCTGCTGCCGACGAACACCTGCGCAATTTATGTGTACGTTGCCATTTGGGAAATCCCAAAACGGAATATGGCCCAATTAACGAAAGCAGCCGTGGAGGAGGCTGCCTGGCCTGCCATTTAAATTACAGCCACGAAGCAGAAGCCGCTCTAGCCATGGCTGGCGACACCATTATTAACGCCCACCCATCAATAAGCCTGGCCATTAGTAACAATCACTGCTTTGGCTGCCACAGTCGCTCAGGCAGAATATCAACCAGTTTCGAAGGCTGGCATGAAACGACCCTTTTGGCCGAAGAAATGCCTCAAGAAAAAAATTACCGGCTTATCGAAGGCGAACGGGTATTTGTTAAGAAACAAGCCGATGTGCACCACCAATTAGGCATGGAATGTATCGACTGCCACCATTCTTACGAAGTAATGGGCGATGGCAATTTATATGCGCACCAGGAAGATCAGGCAGATGTTCAATGCTCCGATTGTCATTTTTTGGGAAAAGCAAGAACTATTCGTGCTGAAAACCTTGACAATGAATCGGCCATTATTGCAGCATTAAGGCTGAAAAACAGCTCGGATAAGCAATTTTTGCTAACCGAAAAACGCAAGCATGCACTTGTAAATACATTTATTGAAAACGACACAGCCTTTTTACAAACCAAAAACAGCGGTATAAAAATGGCCTTAAGTCCTCCGGCGGAGTTTTGTTCGCGCAACAATGCCCACTCCAAACTGGCCTGTTCAAGCTGTCACTCGTCGTGGGTACCTACCTGCATTGGCTGCCATAACGAATACGACCCACACGAACCATCGTACAACATGGTGGCCAACAAAGAACAAACCGGAGGCTGGGTAGAATTTTTTGGAGAATACCAGGCAAAACTTCCTTCGCTTGGAATGCGTACCGATGGCGATAAAACAGAAATAATTCCTGTTGCCCCGGGAATGATTTTAACAATCGACAAAAGCACGTACACGAACGACACCGATAAGTCCACAATTTTTCATCGTTTATACGCACCGGTAGCACCACACACCACCACCAAAGAAGGACGCGATTGTAAAAGCTGCCATAACAGTTCGCTGGCATTGGGCTATGGCGAAGGAAAATTAGAATACAAAATTACAGACGGAAAAGGCAAATGGACTTTTTCGCCACTTTACCAGCGCGATGAAAACGACGGCTTACCGGCCGATGCCTGGATAGATTTTCTGCAAACCCGAACCGGGAAGGTGGCTACACGCTCCAACGTTTCTCCACTAAATGTTGAACAGCAAAAAAGTATGTTAACAGTTGGTGCCTGCCTCACTTGTCATGATGACAACTCCGCAGTAATGAAAGTAAGCCTGACAAACTTTGAAGCACAATTGCAGCAACGCACAGCAAAGTGTATTATTCCTGATTGGAATTAAGCAACCTGGCTCGTTTAACAAAAAAACGCCACCTGATTACAGATGGCGCCCAGCTCCCAAAATAAAAAAATAAGCTATGTAAATATTATCTGTGTTCCTTCGCCTCCCGACATTGCATAAAGGTCTCCTACAGTAATAATATCTTTTACGTGCTCACACAGGTCGTCCATGGTAAGTTTAAACATATCGGCAGCCATTTTGCATGCGTAAACCTCGCCACCACCGGCAGTTATCATATCTAAAAATTCGTCAACCGGCGGCACATCCAACTCATCCATTTGTTTTTTCATCATTGCCGAAACGCCGGCTTCTACCCCCGGCAAGGCTCCAAGCAAGGTTGGGAAAGGCCATCCGTTTGGCATACGCATTCCGGGATTTCCCACGGTACCCGTGTGCAGTTTGTTCATTCGTTTTTTGGTAATGGCATCCAAACCAAAAAAGGTAAAAAACAACTTGGCTTCAATGCCTTCCATGACTGCTCCGTTTGCCATTATTAAACCGGCATAAACATCCTCAATATTGGCTTTGGCAACAATAATCATCACCTTTTTTAAAGGTATTTCTTTTACTTCAGTCATAATTTCAGGTTTTAAGTTTTATACACAACTGGCCGGTTTTGCAATGCCGGCATATTTTGATGATAATTTCAGTGGCCCACCCGGAAATAGCTGGTACAAGCCTTTAATATCCACAATTCCCGATTTTCCGACTCTTCTGATTGTTAAAGCGGCACCGGCAGCTTCCTGCTCGCGCAAATAATCAAGCACAGCAAAGTGTTTATCGCTAAGCTCAATTCCATCTTCTTTTGCCATTTCTGCGGCAACTTCCCTACTCCAGTCACCTTTGTTCACCAGGTAACCTTCTGCGGTTACCTCAACTGTTTTTCCTGCAAATGTCTTTTCTGCCATAATTCTATTTTTAATTGTTGTTTTTATTGGTTTCGGCTGCCATATTCTTCATAAATGTTACAAAGAATCCGAGCGCCCGTTTCATTTCCGGTTTATACATTTCGCGGAATACTTTCACCAGGCTGTACTCTGGCACATTGTCCATTTCCATACTCGCGTAAATCCGCAGGCCATTGTTCATGGCTGTCATCATTTCGGGCTGAGTGGCCGAACGTACGGTATCCATTATGGTTACAATATTGTCTGCCAAATCTCTAACATCCTCAGGTTTGTAGTGCGAAATAATGTTGTCAAATATTTGCCCTGCACCGGCAAAAAACTCGAAATAGCCTTTTTGGTCCAGTTCATTCATCTTCTTCGAAAAATCAATAATTACTTCGTTTAGTATTGGCGAAGCATCTTTTATCAAATCAGTAATGCTTTCAAACATTTCCAGAAAACGGTTCATGTTATCGATATTTCTGAGTATGCGCAACATTAATCCCTTTACCTCATCCAAATCAAGATTTACCATACGGTTATCCAGTTCCTCAACGGCTGTATCGTACATATCTTTGCCAACTATCGACAAGTCGGCAACCAGGTCTTCCAACTGATTGGTTTTCAAGCGCTGTTGGTTAACATACTCCAGCAACAAGTCAACCTTCTGGTTTAGCTCCGCTATTTGTAATTGTAATACTTTCTCTTCCATTTCGGGTTCCCTTCCTTAATTCACCTTCTTTTTACCGGCCATGGTCATCAGTGGTTCTACGGGCAATTCTTTTCCTTTAAGTAAGATGTGCCAGTAAATCCACCGAAACATCACCTTGCCATAGTGATTGATTTTGGTATTTTTCAGCAAGCCAAAAGGCCCGATACCCGGTAACGGAAATGTACCCGGAAGCGGCTCGGTATCGTAGTTAAAATCGATAAGTGCACCTTTTCCAAAACCGGTTTCGATGTAGCAATTGGCATGGCCGTCGAATTTTGCCAGTAAAGGCCTACCTTCAATGGCACTCAACAAATTCTCGAAAAGAATTTCGGCAGCAAAATGAGCTACTGACCCTGCCTTTGATGTTGGGATATTGGAAGCATCGCCTAAAACAAAAATATTTTCATGTGCGACCGATTGCAGCGTATGCTTATTGGTAGGTATAAAATTCATATCGTCGCCCAATCCGCTTCGTTCAATCATTTCGTCGCCCATATTTACCGGAACCACCGTAAGCACATCAAAATCAATTTCTTTTTCGTCGTATGAAATCAGTTTTTTCGCGTCATTATCTACCCGCTCGATATAGAAGTCAGGAATCACTTCAATATTTTTTTCAGCCAGAAGCTCGGACAGCATTTTTGTTGCCACCGGTTTTGTGAAAGCACCGGGCATAGGAGTAACATACGATATGTCCACTTTCTCACGTATACCCAATTCGGTAAAAAAGGCATCGGCTAAAAAAACAAACTCAAGTGGAGCCACCGGGCATTTATAAGGCAATTCGGTAATGGCCATCACCAGTTTTCCACCCTCCCAGCCTTTAAAATACTTTTGCAGTGCCATGGCCCCTTCAACAGTGTAAAAATCAAAAATTTCTTCATACCAAAGTTTATCTTTTAACCCGGGAGTTTCTTCCGGAAAAGTTTTCGTGCCCGTTGCTACAATAAGAAAGTCGTAATTCAGTATTTTCCCTCCCTCCAAATGTACTTTATTGGTGTCGGCCTCAATGCGGTCTATTGCCGAATAAACCATATTTACTCCTGCCGGAATAAAATCAGACTTTGGTTTTATCACATCTTCTTTTTGGTATATACCAAATGGAATAAATAAAAAACCGGGCTGATAATAATGGGTTTTAAACTGGTCAACAATAGTAATCGACCATTCTTCCCGCTCCAGTGCTTTCCTCAACTTGTTGGCCATCATTGTACCGGCAGTTCCGGCACCCAGGATAACTAATTTCTTCATTTCAATTCGTTCTATTGGTTTATCTGCGTTTTAAATTTACCGCTCAGCCGGCGGCATGCTGTATAACCTGTTATGATAATTATCAGTGTGTAATAAATATCATAAGAAATTGGTACATTGCAGATTAACGAAATGCGAAAAATCAGGATTATGGGCGACACGATGTGTACTTGTGAAAATTGCCAGTTGAGAAGTATTTTCTTTGCTCATGTAAACAGCGAGGAACTGACAAATATATGCGACCTGAAAGTGGAAAGGCAATATTCGAAAGGAGAAATAATTATAAACGAAGGCGACCCCATTGACGAATTTCTTTACATGAAGGAAGGCCTGGTAAAACTTTCAAAAGCGACGTTGCATGGCAAAGATCAGATTATCAGCTTTTCAAAACCATTTGACTTTGTAAGCCTCCTGTCGGTATTTTCGTCGAACAAATACAAATACTCGGTTACCGCCATTGAAGAAACCACCGTGTGTATATTACAACTTGATATGGTTAAAAAATATGCGCAGGAAAACGCCATGTTTTCCATGGATTTGATGATGCACATTAGCCAGATGACTGATAAAATTATTCTCGACAACCTTGATATTAAGCGCAAACACCTGAAAGGACGAATTGCCCATGTGTTGCTCTACTTTTCTGATTACATTTATAAAAAAGATGAATTTGAACTTCCGATATCGCGGCGCGAAATTGCCGAATATATTGGAATGACAACCGAGAATGTTATCCGTACATTGTCGGAATTCCGAAAAGACAAAATCATTAAAATTTTTGGGAAAGATATTTTAATTGCCGACAAAAAACGATTGCAAAGTATTTCTGAGTTTGGTTAATTACAAGTCTTCAGGCCGGTTAAGATTGGTAAACAACTTTTTATTTCGCTTCAGCTGTGCAGTTGCATCCACCCAATTTGTATTCAGCTTATTAATAAAATTATGCATCTTGTAATCGCCGCATTGCAACATATTTTCAAGAATGGGAAGACTGCTTTTATGGTATAGGGCAATAAGTGGCTCAGCACCTGAGGCAGAAGTAGGCACTACCGCATCGAAGTTTCCGGTTTGGCTTATAAGAAATGTTAAAAAATCGCTATCCACAAAAGCAGCATCAACACTAAGCACCAGGTTCCAGTCTGTTTCAGATTGTTTTAAACAGGAATATATTCCACCCATTGGCCCACAATTTTTTACCTCGTCTGCCACAACATGGTAGCCAAAATTAGAGTGCGATTGGTGATTTGAACTGATCAACAATTCTGAAGAGAACGATTTACACAGATTTATTGCCCGCTCGAGCAAGGTTTTCCCGCCAAACCCGAGCAAGGCTTTGTCGGTGCCCATGCGTTTACTTTTTCCACCGGCTAAAATAATTGCTGAACTGTTCATGCATTTCAAATTAAAGTCTAAAGTTAGTTTTATTGCAGATAAGAACGTAATAAATCAAACAGTTGCTTTTGTTTAATGGGTTTGGCAATATAAGCGCTGCAGCCATAGTCGAGGCATTTTTTTCGTTCTTCGGGCATGGCATAAGCTGTTTGAGCAATAACAGGCAGATGTGGCCAGTTTCTTCGCAGTTTCACCAAAGCATCCAGGCCATTCATTTCGGGCATATTAATATCGAGCAATACCAAATCAGGAAGTTCATGCGCCATCATTTGCAGCAGTTCAATACCATTTTGAGCACGTTTTGTAGCAGCGCCGGTTAATTTCACGCTGTGATTGATTAAAAGGTAGGAGCTGTCATCGTCTTCAGCAATAAATATATTTTTTCCCAACAGATTGGGCAGTAAAGACACATCAGTTTGCGGTGTGGCATTGTGTTCTTCTTCCAGCTGCTCTTCAAGCGGAAGCATCACAAAAAAAGTACTCCCTTTTTCGGGTTCAGATGTTAACCATATTTTACCACCGAGCAGTTGTAACAGTCCACTCACAATGGTTAAACCAAGTCCGGTTCCTTTTTTAAACTCAATATTCGATGCCTGTGAAAACCGGTCAAAAATCAGCTTTTGCTCAGCTTCCGGAATTCCGGGTCCTTCATCGCTCACAAAAAACTCCACCCTTTTTTCCTGCCTTTTTAGGTTGTAACCAATTTTTATGGTTCCACTATCAGAATATTTAATAGCGTTATCAATCAAATTGGTTAATATCTGTTTGAAGCGTATTTCATCCGTTACAATATGAAAATCAGCGTTTTTTTCCGGGATTTGCAATTCAATACTTAACTTCTTATTCTGCACCTGAATTTTGTTGGTACCAATATCCAGGGCTTCGTATAAACTTTTAATCACATTCACCCTTGACAACTCAATTTTCATTTGGTTCGACTCAATTTTCGAAACATCAATAATGTCGTCAATAATTCGCAACAACTGCTCGCCCGAAACGGTAATTATATTCCGGTACCTGTCAATCATTTCCTTTGGCAATCCCGGTTCACCAAGCATATTCGAAAATCCAAGCAAAGCGTTCATTGGGGTTCGGATTTCGTGACTCATATTCGCCAAAAACTGCGATTTTAGCATATCAGCTTCTTTCGCTCTGTTGCGTTCTGCCTCCATTATCAACTTGTTTTCGCGCAATAAAGCAGAAACGTTTTTTTCCTTTTTTAGCGATTGATCGAGATTGCGAAGCATTTCGTTAAGCAAAATAGAGAAAAACACTGTTACACAAAGAAACAGAATCACATTTACAGCCCATCCGAATTTTCCGTAGGCATTTAAATCAACCGTATATGGCGAATTAAAATGAATAGGAACATAAAGCAGTAAAAAAGCTACAGTGGAAAGAATTTCGGAATAGATTAATCCCTTGTAGCCATAAAAAAAACACGATAGAAGAACAAAAATAAACATCCAGTTAAAAGCAGACCCTCGGGTACCAATTAGCAGGAAGACAGTAATTCCGAGTAAAAAAAACATCAGGGTGCTGATTATTACTTTTACCTGTGCTCCAATTTTTTTTGAAAAAGCTACAATTACAAAAACGCTGTAAATAAACGTATTGGAAATTACAAGCCCCCAAACGCCTTCTTTTATACCAAAGGCAACACCCGGAATAAACGCAATGGGGCCAATTAAAACAAATGCCCCCAGCATAATTATCAGCACCTTATTTTTCCATTCGGCAAAAACCTGTACTTCTCCAATTTCGGGGAAAGGTATAAATCGTGAAAGAAACGTTACAACTTTGTCTATCGTCATTCTTCTCCATATTATCAGTTAACAAAATACAGGTTCAACAAAAATGTTATACCTGTGGCAGCAAACCTTTGGCGGTTTGTGTCTAAAAAAAATAATGATTAGAGAAGAAGAAAAAGAAGTCCCGCTTCACCGGGACTTTGTATCCTGATCAATCGTCTTCAAAAAGAGGAATATAAAAAAACCCCAGTAAAACTGGGGTTTTAAAAGGGTGGAAGACCGGATTTGAACCGGCGACCTCTGGAACCACAATCCAGCGTTCTAACCAACTGAACTACATCCACCATTTGTTTTGCGGGTGCAAATATAAATATTTTATTCTTTTAGTACTCAAAAAAAATACTTTTTGAATGCTTTTTTTTGAATACACTTTTGATATTTTGTAAAAACACATCCTTAAATTGCAACCTCCCATTGATATTCTTGTCATTAAAATTGAAAGTTGAACAATTGAGAGAAAAAGAGCACATACATAAAAAAATTATTGAAGCCTGTAAACAGGGGGACAACCGGTCTCGTTACGAGTTGTATGCGCTCTACTCAAAAGCCATGTTCAACATTAGTTACCGGATGATGAACAACCGTGAAGAAGCAGAAGATATGTTGCAGGAAGCCTTTACCCAGGCCTTTTTAAAACTGGAATCGTTTAGATACGAGTCGAACTTTGGAGCCTGGTTAAAACGAATTGTGGTAAACACCTGCATTAACGCTATAAATAAAAAGAAAGTAGAACTAACTTATTGCGAAGAAATATACGACTATGATGCAACAGAGGAAAGTAACGATTATGAACCGGAATATACCGTAGCAAACATTACAAAGGCCATGGAAAAACTACCGGAAGGAGGAAGAATGGTTTTTTCGCTGTATTTACTTGAAGGATACGACCATGCCGAAATCTCACAGATTTTAGGCATTACCGAATCCACATCGAAAAGCCAGTTTATGCGCGCAAAGCGCCGTATTGTTGAAACATTAAAACAAACCCATGGGGATGCTATGGATAATTCATAAGCCTTATGAAAACAAATAAATTAGAAGATTTTGTAAAAACCAATCGCGAAGAATTTGATTTTCGTGCCCCATCGCCTGATGTGTGGGCCAAAATTGAAGCAAGCACCCAAAAACCAAAAGTAATTCCTTTGCGTCGCTATCTTTCAAGAATAGCGGTTGTGGCCGTTGTATTGGTAGTAACTACCCTGGTTATTTGGCAAGGCAGCTTTTTAAACACGAAAAGCATGGCAGAAAATGCTGACCCTGAGCTAATGGAACTAATTGAGGCCGAAGCATTTTACTCGCACCAGGTAAATCAGAAACTTAAGGAAATACAGAAATGCTACTATACTTTTCCGGAATTAAAGGAAGATATTGAAACTGATTTAAACGAGTTGGAAAGTATGTACCTGCTGCTAAAAAACGACCTTGAAGAAAATATTTCGAACAAGAGCGTTATTGAGGCCATGATTGAGAACAACCGATACAGGCTTCAGCTTTGCGATGATGTACTTGACCAGATAAAATGCTAGAGAAGGGGGAAAAATGAGAAGAATAAAATGGAAAATAGTTACCGTGCTTATCGTTATAATGGTGCCATTTTGCGTTAGTGCCCAATTTACCGACACCCGTGAAATAACAAAAACCTACCGCATTACGCCTGAAACGCAAATAGAAATATCAAACAAATACGGCAAAATTGATATTAAAAACTGGGACAAAGATTCGGTAAGGTTTCGGATAAGCATACGTGTTGAAGAAAAAAAATTGTCGAAACTCGAAGAATCGATTGATGGAATTGATTTTGACATTACCAATAGCGAGCATTACCTGATTGTTCGCACTGCTGTTGAAAAGAACAGAAGCACCCTGGGACGTGAAATTAAAAAATTTAAAGAAACACTGTTAAGCTCTGATGGAAACGTACAGGTAGACTATACCGTTTGGATGCCCGACTCGAACCGCCTGAAAGTTGACAATAAATTTGGCGATATTTATATTGGCGACTACAAAGGCGAAGCAGATATTACCCTGTCAAATGGTAATTTAAAAGCGCATAACTTTATAAACACCCTAAACCTTACCCTTAATTTTGCCGATGCATCGGTGAACAGCATCAGCAAAGGACGCTTAGACTGCAACTTTAGTGAACTCTTTGTAAGGAATATGGGAACAGTGCGTATTCAAAGTAAATCAACCGAATTTGAGCTGCAGAAAGTTGAAAACCTTTCAGCCAACTCGCGACGCGACAAATTCAGAATTCGTCAGATAGAATTACTGGATGCACGCAGCAGTTTTACATCATTCAGAATAAACGAGTTGGCCGACCGCATTAAAATTCAGGCCGAGTACGGCGATATTGAATTGGAAAAAACAGCAGCCGATTTCAGCAACGTTAACATCGAATCAAAATCAACTGACATTAACCTCTATTTTAGCCGGGAATCGGCTTTTTCGTACAACTTAAAAAATACAAAAGCAGAAGTTGATTTAGGCCCTGATTTTATTATCGTAAAAGAAGAAATGCTCGATGAAAAAGAAAAAGAAATGCTTATAACCGGGTATTTTGGCAAGCAGGCAGAAAGCCCTGAAAAGCTCAGAATAAATGCCAATTCAGGGAATATAAATATTCGAGCAGCCTATTAAAATCTGTTCGATTAAATTTTTTAGCACACATTTTGCAACCCTTTCAAAAAACACCTGTCATTAAAAACAGAAAGCAAACAATTATTAACCACCCGGGAATAATTTGCCAAAGCCATGAAAACAATTAAGCAAACTTTCCCGACAGAAAACTATTTAGTCATGAAAACAATTAAATTTTTCATTTATGGCCTTGCCATAATTTTTTCCACAAGCAGTTGTATTGAAGACATTACGGTGAAAGGCAATGGAATAGAGGCCTCAGAGAGCAGAATAACTTCGAACTTCGACCGTGTTCATTCGTCAGGTAATTTTAGGGTTCACATTACCGAAGGCACCAAAAACGATGTACTTGTTACCGCCGATGAAAACCTGTTGCAATACATTGAAACCTTTGTTAAAGGTGATGCTTTGCAGATTGAAGTAAAAGGAATACGAAACCTAAAAAACACCCTCCCTATGGAAGTTTATGTTGTAACGCCGGAACTGAAAGGAATAAAACTCAGTGGATCGGGCACCATAACTACCAACTATTTTTACACCAACAAAATGGACCTTGTTCTTTCCGGCTCGGGAAGATTAATTGCTGCTTTTGAAGCCAATGAAATTGATGCTTTGCTTTCAGGATCGGGAAGTATGGAGCTAACCGGTGCTGCCGACAATGCCAGTTTTCTTGTTAGCGGCTCGGGAACTATTAATGGCTATTCTTTTGACCTTTATAACTGCAAAACAACCACCTCTGGCTCGGGCGATATGTGGGTAAATGTTGACCATTACCTCGATTCCAGAATTTCGGGCAGCGGCAATGTATTTTATTACGGAAGTCCTGAAGTAAAAACGAGTATCTCCGGTTCGGGAAGCGTAATCAGTAATAACTAAAATCCCATTGGCTATGAAACGTCTCTTCGTTATTCTTCTTTTAAGTTTTCCCTTAGCCCTTTCTGCTCAAACTTTTAACAAGGCTGTTGGCATACGTGGCGGGCTTTCATCGGGGTTTGAATACCGCTTTTATACTGATGATGCCAACTCTTACAAATTCCTGCTGGCTACACGCGACGACGGAATTCAGCTGCATGCTTTTAAAGAATTTCACCAGTATGATCTTTTCGCTTTTTCAGAACAATTATCGCTCTTTTACGGGCTTGGAGTACATTTTGGTTACGAGCAGTGGGATAAATACTATGTGCAAAACAACACCAGCTGGTACGAAGAGCGCACAGCACTGCTGGCCGGAGTTGATGCTCTGGTTGGTGTTGAATACCTTTTTTACGAGGTACCGCTCTCGGTGGGCTTCGAGGTAAAACCCTATGTTGATGTGCTTGGCCGCGATTTCTTCAACCTGGAGCTATTCGATTTTGCTTTTACCATCAAATATCTTTTTTAGCTAAAAAACAATTACTTAATCAATTTCAGAAAACACAGGAAACAACCATGATTTTTAGTAGTCTAAATTCCACAATCCAGAAAAATTAAAATTCATCGGGAGTTCCATTTGTTACCATAGGAAATAAACAATATTAAACACATGAAACAATTAACAATTTTATTGGCTTTTATTTTGGCCACAGGTTTGGCCTATGCCCAGGACGACTATTACAACGACCAGGTGGAAACCATTTTCTCGAACCGAAAAAGCAACGGCGGTTACGGGGCATTTAGCGTTGGATATACACAAATTGACGGGCGCGATGCCATGGTTGCCGGTGCCCGTGGTGCATTTATTTTCGACCATTCGTTTGCCATTGGATTGGCCGGCTATGGTTTTGTAAACGATTTAGAACATTACGATTATCGCCCCAATCCGGAAGAGCGCTTTTTTTTAGCAGGTGGCTACGGCGGTTTGTTTTTTGAGCCCATTGTTGGTGGCACAAAGCCGGTACATGTTTCGTTTCCGATACTTGTGGGTATGGGAGGCATATCGCTGATAGAACACAACCGTTGGGATTGGGACTGGAACTACACCCATGAATACGATACCGACTTGTTTTTTGTATTCGAACCCGGTGTTGAACTGGAAGTTAACCTTACCCGTTTTTTCAGAATTGCGGCGTTTGGAAGCTACCGCTTAACTTCGGATATTAAATTATACGACACCGGTGCCGATGTATTGCGCGGGTTTAATGTTGGAATGACCTTCAAATTTGGGAAGTTTTAAGCGGCTCAACATCAAAAAAGCGCTTGCCATTTTTATCCGGCAAGCGCTTTTTTTTTGCTGATTTGAATTAATACTACTCGTAAAAATCTACAAAATCCTGCGCTTTTAAATAATCCAGGCTTTTTTTGCAACTTTCAAGCGGTTCAAAGTTATACCGCTCCACTTCTACAATCCCGTATTGGGCGCCCGACTTTTCGCGCTGTGCAAACGGGGCTGCAAAGTCCATATTTCCACTTTCGCCCAGTTCTTTTTCGTCTTTTATGTGCCAAAGTTCAAACCGCCCGGGGTAATTTTCAAAATAATCCAGGGCATTTTTTCCTCCTTCATGTATCCAATATAAATCCAGCTGAAACATCACATTTTCTGCTGTGGTTAATTCCAGCATCCAGTCGTAAAGCGGTTTTCCTTCGTATTCGGTGGTAAATTCTTTGTCGTGGTTGTGGTAGCCAAACCGAATTCCGGCAGCATTGCATTTTTCGCCTACAGCGTCAAAATATTTACAATAGGCTTTTAAACCGTCAAAGCTTTCGTAGGCCGATCCTCCCATCCAGGGCTGAACAATCCATTTTACACCGGCAGCCTTGTGCGCAGCAATACAGGTGTCCCACCAGGCCATGGTTTCATCCCAGTTTTCTTCGCCAGGTACTTCTTGTCCGGTATGTGCTCCTAAAAATTGTAAGCCATTGCTTTCGCACAACTTTTTAAATTCAAGCGGATCAAGGTTGTAAATTTTACCATCGGCATAGCCGGCCGTTTCCACAAACTTATAGCCCATTTCGCCAACTGCTTTTAAGGTTCGGGCAACATCGGCTTTCATTGCATCTTTTACCGACCATAACTGTAGCCCGATAAAGAGCTCTTTTTCTGTTTCTACACTTTTCTCGTCGGCTTTTTTAGTTGCAGAAGTACAGCCAGAGAATGAGGGCAGTAACAAAGCTGCAAAAACAATTGCTGCAGAGGTTTTTAAATACATCTTTTTTAAACTCATTTTTACTTGGTTTTAGGTAATAATTTAGTAGTCAAATTGTAATTCTCACAAATATGTGATTTTTCCTGCATTATTCCCACTTTTGCCTGTACATAAAATTCCTACTTTTGTTGCTTCAATTTTGCAGAATGAAAAACAAAGAATTAACCGCAATACTTTCGGCCCTTGGCGCCGTTTTTTTCTGGAGTTTTTCGTTTGTATGGTTTAAAATTGCTTTTATCGCCTACAAGCCCATTACAGTTGTTATTTTCCGGCTGGCCATTTCGGCAGTGCTAATAACAATTATAGCCCTGCTGCTAAAACGTTTGCAAAAACCCGCTAAAGCCGATTACAAACTCTTTTTCTTCATGTCGTTTTTCGAACCGTTTTTATATTTTCTGGGCGAGAGTTACGGCCTAAAATATGTTTCATCTACAGTAGCAGCAGTTATTGTGGCAACCATTCCCTTATTTACGCCTATTGCTGCCTGGTATTTTCATAAAGAAAAAATTAAAGTCATGAATATTGCCGGTTTACTTTTGTCGTTTGCAGGAGTTGGACTGGTGGTGTTAAACGGCAATTTCCGTTTTGATGCATCGCCCCTGGGGGTAAGCCTCGAGTTTATGGCAGTTATTTCAGCTATTGCCTACTCTATTATTTTAAAAAACCTGGCTGCGCGTTACAATACATTAACCATTATTGCCTACCAAAATATTATTGGAGTAATGCTGTTTTTGCCCATCTGGTTGTTAATCGATGTAAAAGATTTCATACAAACACCATTTCATCCGCAGGCATTCAGAGCTATTATTTTGCTGGCAGTTTTCTCTTCAACCTTTGCCTTTGTATTTTTTACGCAAAGTGTTCGGCAACTGGGGGTAACCCGCTCAAATACGTTTGTAAACCTAATCCCGGTTTTTGTTGCAGTTTTGTCGTTTTTTATTCTGAAAGATGAATTAGGCCTACAAAAAATAATCGGAATTCTTGTGGTTGTTAGCGGGCTATTCCTTTCGCAACTAAAAAGAAGAGAAAGCAATGGACGGCGAAAAGCGATTGAGGTACACCGGAAGTAGTTGCATTGTTATTTTCCTACCCTTTTTCCTGTTTACATTTTCGCTTAAAACATAAAAACTCCCTGATGCAAAACCTCTACAATTGGAATAACCCGGCTCTTTGCTCAACAGGAGCGGCTGAACGGGTAAGGGGTAACAAAAGTTTTATATACCTTGCGCACCAAATGAATATCAATTACAAAACACCCGCAGAATTAAAATTACTTGCCGACAAAAACAGGCCTGAAACTTTAGCCTTGCTAAAAAAGCTGAAGAAGAAAAAACCTAAACGGCTCGACGATGTTGTACATGCGCTGCATTACGAAGCATTTGATTATTTTGACTGCCTTGATTGCGCCAATTGCTGCAAAACAATAGGCCCACGCCTTATTGATAAAGATCTGGATCGACTGGCCAAACACCTGAAAATGAAAGTGGCCGATTTTATTGAGCAATACATCAGAATTGACGAAGACGGCGACTTTGTTTTTAAAGAACACCCCTGCCCTTTTCTGTTACCCGACAACTATTGCATGGTTTACGAAAGCCGCCCAAAAGCCTGCCGCGAATACCCACACACCGATAGAAAACGTTTTTACCAAATCCTCGACTTATCACACAAAAATTGCGAAACCTGCCCCGTTGTTTTAGAAATTTTTGAGGCACTAAAACAAGAAAGTTTTTAACTTTATAGCATAACAGAAAAACCAACACATGGGTTACAATGGCCTCGGAATGCAGCGTTGGATTTCAACAATGAAACCAAGAAAATATTTAGGCAAACGCAGTAAACCTGATGGCGGTGGCGGAGAGCCCTCTTCCGGCCCTGGTGTCAGCAGTTATTACCACATTAAAAAACGCGAATTCTCTATCCTTAAAAGCAAAACCTATACTGAGCGCTACAAGCAAAAGTTACAAAGCGAATTGCTGGAAGAACGAAAAAGTGGCTATCGCACTATTGTTTTAAGTATTATTACCGGACTGCTTATAGTTGTTCTGCTCTTTGTTTATTTTAACCCCAAACTAAACTGGTTTTAACAGTCACACTAATTTCAATACCAAAATGAAACGTTACATTTTCTTTTTAATTCTACCACTTTTTATCGCATGTAGCCCTCACAAATCGGTAAAATCTAACCATATCAGCCAGTTTGAAGCCGCGCTTGGAGAAACAGAAACAGCGTTCCTCAATGAAATGGTGTATGATTTTGAACGTTTTCTTGAAAAGAAATACGGTAGTAAAAACAATACATCTAACTTAAAAACCTACTTAAAAGCACTATCCGATGGCAGCACCGAAGATATATGGGAACCAGGCGAAGAGCTGCATACCCGCTATCTGCCCAACCGGCTTTTTGCCACCTACGACTCCATCTACCCCGACTCGGTTTGGATTGAAGATGGATTTGTTAACCTGCTTTTTGAAGGTTCGGAAATTGAGGAATCGATTATTCCTATTGACAAAAAGGAGATTCACTCCCTTGCCAATGAATTAAAAAACGAGCCCCGTCGTATTGAAAACCATCCGGGCACCTTTTACCCGGCACTCGGCACAATTGCCGCCAACGATTCGTTGGTATCAAGCTTTTTAGACTACAAAGCTATTGCCGGAAATACCTCTTTGCATTTGCTTGCCAGCGGACTCTTACACAACTATGATAAGAGCTGCGAGTATTTTATTAAACGAATTCTTGTTATGGAACTCAACCCATAGCCTGCTGCCCATACTGAAAATAAAATACGCAATTCGAGCAAGCGAAAGGCTTCGTGCCAAGACAGAATTTTCTCAATCTGTTTCGCCTGTAATAATAAATAAATACCTTTGGCGTTTTAGAAAAAATGACAATCGCGCATGAGGCGAAAAATATACGTATTACTTTTACTTAGCCTAGTAGTTTTAACCGGAAAGGCACAAATTGGAGGAGAATATACCTACCAGTTTCTGGAGCTCACCAATTCGGCACGCATTGCCGCTTTGGGTGGCACGCAGGTAGCCCTATCCGATTCGGGCGACCTGAACCTGCCCTACGCTAACCCTGCACTGCTTCACAAAGACATGGACAATCGGCTTTTGGTGAACTATGTAAATTACCTGGCCGATGTAAACTATGGCTATGCCTCGTACGCCAAAACTTACCCGGGCATTGGCAATTTTGCTGTTGGAATGCATTACATCAATTACGGCCAGTTCGACGAAGCTACAGAAACCGGCGAACTCACCGGCGCCACATTTAACGCGGCTGAATATGCGCTAAACCTTATTTACTCCAACAGCTACAAACGCCTGAATTACGGAGTCAACTTAAAACCAATTCTTTCGTCGTTCGAAAGTTACCAGTCGTTTGGTATTGCGGCCGACATTGGAGCCAGTTTTAAAAGCAAAGACGGATACACCACAGTTGCTCTTGTGGCACGTAACCTGGGAACACAAATTACTACCTATTACGATGGAGCCGACCGCGAACGAATTCCGCTAAATATTCAGGCCGGATTAAGCAAACGGCTAAAACATGCCCCGCTCATTTTTTCAGCCACCCTGCAGCACCTCAACCACTGGGACCTGTCAACACCCGTAGAAGAACAGGATTTTACAGGCGAAACCATTCACCAGCGGCAGGAAAGTTTTGCCAAACAAATGATGCGACATGTAGTTTTAGGTGCAGAAATTTTGCCATCCGAAAATTTCACCCTGCGGGTAGGTTATAACTATCAACGACGCCAGGAGTTAAAATTCAACGACAAAGCATCAACGGTTGGTTTTTCAGCCGGATTTGGCTTAAAAATAAAACGCTTTCATTTCGATTATGCCATATCGCGTTTCCACCTGGCCGGCTCGTCCAATCTGTTTTCAGTATCCATTAACCTGAATAACAAATTCTAAAAACGGACAATTGAATCTTAATTAAAATTTCCCCATCTTTGTTTCAAATTCCTGAAGAACCATGAACGAAAAAAAGATTATCATCGCCATAGATGGCCACTCATCTTGTGGAAAAAGCACCATGGCCAAAGCACTGGCACGGCAACTTGGTTACGTTTACATCGACACCGGAGCCATGTACCGTGTGGTTACGCTGGTGGCACTGCGCAAAGGATGGATTGAAAATAAAATTCCGTTTACAAAAAAAATTATTGAAGGACTTAAAGACATTCAAATCACCTTTAAGTGGGATGAAAAAGAAGGAAAAAACACTACTTTTCTGAATGGTGAGAACGTTGAAGATGAAATCCGCCAATTGGAAGTATCGGAGAACGTAAGCCCCATAAGTACCATTGCCGAAGTGCGCCACGAAATGGTTCGCCAGCAGCGCGAAAACGGCAAAAATAAGGGTATAGTAATGGATGGTCGCGATATTGGCACCGTTGTTTTTCCCGATGCTGAACTAAAAATATTTATGACCGCCTCGCCGGAAATACGTGCCCGCCGCCGTTTCCTTGAACTAAGCGAAAAAGGGGAACAGGTTAACTTAGAAGAAATACTGGCCAATGTTGAAGGACGCGACAAAATTGACTCTACACGAGCTGTTAGCCCTTTAAAACAAGCCAACGATGCCATAATTCTTGATAATAGTGAACTTACCCGCGAACAACAACTCGATTGGGCCGTTAAGAAAGTAAAAGAAAGACTAAAAGAAAATGATTGTTGAAATAGATAACAGGTCGGGGTTTTGCTTTGGGGTTATTAACGCCATTAAAGCAGCAGAGGATGAGTTAAAGGAAACAAAGCGCCTGTACTGTTTAGGCGATATTGTACACAACGGCATGGAGGTTGAACGGCTCGAAAAAATGGGATTGAAATCCATTTCGAAAGAAGAGTTTTTTACTTTAAGCAACTGTAAAGTATTAATACGTGCCCATGGCGAGCCACCCGAAACCTACGCCTATGCCCAAGCCAACAATATTGAACTAATTGATGCGACTTGTCCGGTTGTACTTACCCTTCAGGAAAAAGTAAAAAGTTCGTATTCGAAACACGCCCCACAAGATGGGCAGGTAGTTATTTACGGCAAAAAAGGACATGCCGAGATTGAAGGGCTCAACGGGCAAACCAGCCACAATGCCATTATTATCGAAAGTATTGCCGATGTAGACAAAATCGATAAAAATCGCCCGGTTTCTCTCTACTCGCAAACCACCAAGCGTATCGAGGATTTTCATGAAATTGCAAAAAAAGTTAAGGAAACTACCAACCCGGGAGTTCCGGTTGAAATAAAAGACACCATTTGCCGTCAGGTATCAAACCGGGTACCTTACCTTACAAAATTTGCCGGCCGTTTTGACATGATTCTTTTTGTTGCAGGCCAAAAAAGCTCAAACGGGCAATACCTGTACACTATTTGTAAAGAGGTTAATCCTAAATCGCACCGTATTTCCCGTATCGAGGAAATAAAAAAAGAATGGTTTAATGAAGTAAAATCGGTTGGAATTTGTGGGGCAACATCCACTCCACAATGGCTAATGGATGATGTGGCCGCCTGGATTCACAGCAACTTCGAATAAATTTTTTCATTACATTTCATTTTTTAGCTTACTTTTAAGAAAGCATTTTCTTTTATGCCTGAACTTTTTGCACAAGTAATATTACCGCTTTCGTTACACGACAGCTATACTTATAAAGTCCCCTTGCCATTGCAGCAAAACATTGCTGCAGGAAAACGGGTTATTGTGCAGTTCGGTAAAAAGAAACTTTATGCAGCATTGGTCAGCGCTCTTTCGGATAAAAAACCGGAAGGTCTGGAAGTGAAAGAAGTGCTTGAAATACTTGATGAGCATCCAATTATTTTTCCAACTAACTTTAAATTATGGCAATGGCTGGCCCAATACTACTGCTGCACCTTAGGCGATGTTTTTAGAGCCGCTCTGCCAACCGGCCTTAAACTTGAAAGTAAATCGAAATTATTTTTAACCGGAATTGATGAACCCCTGGCCTTAAGCACAAAAGAAGAACTGATTATCCGGCAGTTGCAGGAAGATGTGTCTTTGTTATCGGAACTGGAACACAAGCTGGGAACCGAGTTTTCGTTCCAGGCCTTAAAGTCGCTTATTAATAAGAAAGTGGTTTATGCCGAAGAAAAAATTAGTAGCAAGTATAAACCCAAAACCGAAGCTTTTGTAAAGCTGCACCACAGCATTCAGTCCGAAAAAACATTGAATGAAAAAATAGACCTGCTTAAACGTGCAAAAAAACAGCAACAGTTACTTTTGCACTTTTGCGCTGCCACGAATACCTTTTCCAACAATCAGCTTGATGAAATACCCAAAAAAGAATTAGTGGCCGGCACTTCTTTTTCGGGCAACCTGGTTAAAGAGTTAGTTAAAAAGAAAATACTTGCCGAAACACAAAAACAGGTATCTCGTCTCGAGGAAGAACCCATCGAGCAGGTAAGTATAAACCTTTTAAATAAACACCAGGCAAAAGCCTACAACCACATAAAAGAAACATTTCAGTCGCAACAGGTTACGTTAATACACGGCATAACCGCCAGCGGAAAAACTGAAATCTACATCCACCTGATTGACGAAATTATTAAAACAGGCCGGCAGGCTTTGTACCTGGTACCCGAAATAGCTTTAACCACGCAAATTGTAAAACGCCTGAAAAATGTATTTGGCAATAAAGTTGGTATTTACCACTCAAAATTAAACAGCCAGGAGCAGGTAGAGATTTGGGAAAAAGTAATACGTTTTAACGAAAATCCCCAGGAAGGCTATCAGGTTATTTTAGGGGCACGCTCAGCCGTTTTTCTGCCCTTCTCAAAACTGGGAATTGTTATTGTTGACGAAGAGCATGAAAATTCGTTTAAGCAATTCGACCCGGCACCACGTTACAACGCCCGCGACATGGCTGTGGTACTGGGCTATCAAAACGATGCCAAAGTACTTTTGGGTTCGGCAACACCGTCGTTCGAATCGTATTACAACGCCCTAAAAGGCAAGTATGGGTTAGTAAATCTAATGAGAAGGCACTCGGAAATGGAACTGCCTGAGATTATTATTTCCGATATAAAACGCGCCTATAAGCGAAAACAAATGCGCTCGTTTTTAACGCCCGAATTGTACGAGCTAATGGAAGAAGCGCTTGAAAAACAAGAGCAAATCATTCTTTTTCAGAACCGCCGTGGCTACTCGCCTTATGTTGAGTGTTTTACCTGCGGACACATTCCCAAATGCCGTAATTGCGATGTTAGTTTAACTTACCACAAATACAAAAGACGCTTAAACTGCCACTATTGCGGTTTTAGTTACCAGTTGCCTGAAACTTGCGACAATTGCGGATCGCCTGAATTAAAAACGCGAGGCTATGGTACCGAAAAAATAGAAGATGAATTAAAAAGCCTTTTTCGCAATGCCCGGATTGCACGTATGGATTTAGATACAACACAATCGAAAAATGCCTTTGCCAAAATTGTTAAAAACCTGGAAGATCGAAAAACCGACATTCTGATTGGAACACAAATGGTTACCAAAGGGCTCGATTTTGAACATGTAAGCGTAGTGGGTATTTTAAACGCCGACAACCTGATTAATTTCCCCGACTTCAGAGCACACGAACGTGCCTACCAGCTTATCTCGCAGGTGGCCGGCCGTGCAGGCCGAAAACACAAGCAAGGCAAAGTGGTTATTCAAACTTCGCAACCCGACCATTTGCTTATCGAACTAATCAAAGACCAAAACTACCAGGCTACCCTAAAAGAACAATTTGAAGAACGACAGTTGTTTAAATATCCCCCATTTTACCGGCTCATTAAAATTGTGGTAAAACATAAAAATGTGCAAACAGTTGATCGTGCAGCCAATCAATTGGCTCAACAACTAAAAAACCACAAACAGCTGTTGGTTATGGGCCCTGAATATCCGTTAATCAGCCGTATTCAGTTGTGGCACCATAAAGAAATCTGGATAAAAATAAACCGAAAGTTAAACCTCGATTTGGTGAAAGCAGAAATTGTTGCGGGTGTTAAATCGGTAAAACAGTTACCAGCCAACGGCAATTGCATTTTTAATATCGATGTTGATCCGGCCTAACTATCGAAACACAAAAACATCATAAAATTTGCATTTTGACATTTTTCTACCACTGTTTTTTTTATAGATTTGTGGCCTTAACATCGTTTTGTGGATAAAACAGAAGTAAATCAAATATTCGAACGATTCTCGAAAATGCGTGCCATAATCATTGGCGACGCAATGGTTGACACCTATTTGTGGGGAAAAGTAGATCGTCTGTCACCTGAAGCTCCGGTTCCGATTGTTGCCATAACTCAGCGCGAAAACCGCCTGGGAGGTGCAGCAAATGTTTCGCGTAATGTGCAGGCATTGGGAGCAACACCGGTACTTTTTTCAGTGGTGGGCGACGACGAGAACGGAAAAGAATTTCAGAAGCTTTTGGTAAAACGTAATGTTTCTGACAATGGGATTTTTATCGATTCTTCGCGAAATACTACAGTAAAAAACCGAATTATAAGCGCCGGGAAACAAATTGTTCGGGTTGACGAAGAATCAACAGACTATATCTCAGAAGAGATGGAATTGAAGCTGATTGAGTCCATTACTGAAGAAATCAATTCGAATCCGGTTGATGTAATTATTTTTGTGGATTACGACAAGGGAGTAGTTACTCCAAACCTCTTTAAAACTATCAACGACCTTGCGCAAACCAAAGGAATTCCAACTGCTGTGGATCCTAAAAGACGCAATTTCAGGCATTACAAAAATGTTTCGCTGTTTAAACCCAATTTTAAAGAGTTTGTGGATGGTACCGGTTTGCCTTTGGTAAAAGGTGATTTGGAAAGCCTCAAAAAAGCAGCTGAAGAATTTAAAAATCAACAAGAATTAAAGTTGATTTTTATAACACTCTCCGAGTTGGGAGTATTTATTAGCAACGGAGTAAAAGAACAATATTACCCGGTTGCTATCAGAGATATTGCCGATGTTTCGGGTGCCGGCGATACCGTTATCAGTGTTGCCAGTTTAGCCATGGCGGCCGGATTGCCACCAAAAATAATGGCATTAATGTCGAACCTGGCAGGCGGATTGGTTTGCGAGAAGCTTGGAGTTGTGCCGGTTGACCAAACCAAGCTCAAGAAAGAGATGAAATCTCAAAAAATTTAAACGCTTTAGTATTCAAACCCAAGCCCTTACTAAATAATCCCACCTCCTCCACTAAAAAATATCTCTTTGGTTTAGGGTAAATTATTAACTTTGAAACCGCTCATAAATGATAAAGACGCTATAAATGGGAAAAATAATTTCGTTAGCAAATCAGAAAGGAGGAGTTGGTAAAACAACCACAACGATAAACCTGGCTGCCAGCCTGGCTGTTCTCGAACAAAAGGTACTGATTATTGATGCAGACCCACAGGCCAATGCCACATCCGGACTGGGCTTCGATTTACGCAATGTTCAATCAAGTATTTACGAATGTATTGTAAACGAAGTAGAGGCCGAAAAGGCCGTGCTAAATACGGATATCGAAAACCTGGATTTAATACCTTCTCATATTGATTTGGTAGGGGCAGAAATTGAAATGCTGAACTTACCTAATCGGGAAAAAGTGCTTAAAACCGCCCTTGAATCGTTAAAAGACAACTACGATTTTATCTTTATCGATTGTTCCCCCTCATTGGGATTAATTACGGTAAATGCACTTACGGCGTCTGATTCAGTAATCATTCCGGTTCAGTGCGAATATTTTGCATTGGAAGGACTTGGAAAACTGCTGAATACCATTAAAATCATACAAAACAGGCTGAATCCGGAATTGGAAATAGAAGGCTTTTTATTAACCATGTATGATGGTCGCTTAAACCTGTCGAACCAGGTTTACGAGGAGGTTAAACATCATTTCCAGGAAATGGTTTTTGAAACCGTTATACAGCGGAACGTAAAACTTAGCGAGGCACCAAGTTACGGCAAACCAGTAGTATTGTACGATGCAAGCTCGAAAGGAGCCATTAACCACATGAACCTGGCTCGCGAAATTTTACAACGCAATGCGATGACTAAAATGTCGCAAGACAAAGACAATGTTGTTATAAACTAAATATCTGTAACTAAGCTATGATGGTAAAAAGGAATGCATTGGGAAGAGGACTGGGCGCACTTATTGATGATGCTGAAAAAATGCAACAAAGCGCCGGCATGGATGAGATTGAACTGAGCAAAATAGAAGCAAATCCTTTTCAACCCCGGTCGAAATTTGACGATGAAGCGTTACAGGAACTTTCAGCTTCAATTAAAGAAATTGGCTTAATCCAACCCATTACCTTACGGAAAATAAGCGACGACAAATACCAGATTATTGCCGGAGAACGCCGTTTCAGGGCCTCGCAACTGGCCGGACTAAAAAAGATACCGGCCTATGTGCGTAAAGCCAAAGACGATGGCATGCTGGAAATGGCTTTGGTTGAGAACATTCAACGCGAAGACCTTGATGCCATTGAAATTGCTTTGAGCTACCAACGATTGATGGATGAATTGGAATATACCCAGGAAGAACTAAGCGGACGTGTGGGAAAAAAACGCTCAACCATTGCCAATTACCTGCGTTTATTAAAACTTCCCGCCATCGTTCAGAAAGGATTAATCGACAAACAAATATCAATGGGCCATGCACGCGCCATTATTAATATTGAAGAAGCCGACACCCAAATTATGATCTTCGAACAGATTATAAAACATGGTTTCTCGGTGCGAAAAGTTGAAGAACTTGTACGCGATTTAAATGCCAACGGTGAGAAAGCAAGCGACACGAAAAAGCCAAAATTCCCGAAAGAATACCAAGTGGTGAAAACGCAACTCGACAAACTATTTGATACACGTATCGATTTTGCCATTAACGACAAAGGAAAAGGCAAAATAACTATTCCGTTCAAGTCGCAGGAAGACCTGGAAAGAATTGTTAAAATAATTGAAAATCAAAAATAAAACTTAAGGATCACACAAATACTTAGGGAGTTTTCTATTTTTGCGCAAAATTTTTAGTGTGATTAAACGCGTATTTTTCTTAAAAATATTGATTCCGGCAGTTCTGCTTTTTATGGGCACCGCTGCGCTGGGACAAACAACTGAGCAAGACTCGGCTGTTGTGGCTCAGGCAAATGCCGAAGAAGAATACGTACATTCACCCAAAAAAGCAACACTTTATTCTGCTATTTTGCCCGGTATGGGCCAGGCTTACAACAAAAAATACTGGAAAATCCCCATCATTTACGCGGGCTTTGGTACCATCGGATACTTTATTCACTGGAATAACGACAATTACAAAATTCTAAAACAAGCCTACAGCGACCTTACCGATGGCGATGAGAATACACGGTCGTATGAAGATCTGGAAGCATCTGAATATTACGACCTTGACGACCCAACCGATTATAACAATTTTAAAACAGGCCTTAGCAAACAACAAAGTTACTACCGGCGAAATCGCGACCTGCTGATTATAAGCATGGTAGGATTTTATGGCCTGAATATTATCGATGCCAGTGTTGATGCGCACCTCTTCGATTTTGATATTAGCGAAGACCTGACATTTAACTGGCAACCTACAATGCAATACCATAAAACCCAGTACGTTTACGGAGTAAGTTGTACTTTTACTTTCTAAAATGAAGCAAATAAGCAGATTCCTATTCTCTCTTTCAGCAATACTTTTTTTCAGCAATAGTTGGGCACAAGAGCATATCGATGCATTAGCTGTCCAGGTTACCGACACCATGTTTGTAAGTGCCGACACTACTTCCAGTGCTGATACCACCGACTTTTTCTCAATGGAACCCGACGACAAACTGAATGCTATTTTTTCGGAAAAAATGGATAGTTTAATGGGATCGTGGGATATACAAAAGCGTTTTAATCTTGACACATCCGAAGTTAAATTACTTGACTATCCGCGCAACTTGCCGGATTCGGTATATCTTAAGCGCCTGCAGGATATTGAGCAGGTGATTGACCTCACCTACAACCAGGTAGTAAAAAACTACATAAAAATGTATACCGAAAAACGCCGCGATCTGGTTGAAGTGATGCTGGGTTTATCGGCCTACTACTTTCCTGTTTTTGAAGAAACGCTGGATAAATACGACATGCCCCTCGAAATAAAATACCTGGCCATTATTGAATCCGCACTCAATCCTACAGCGCGGTCGCGTGTTGGAGCAAATGGCCTGTGGCAATTTATGTATGTCACGGCAAAAAACATGAAACTGGAAATTACGTCTTTTGTTGATGAGCGTCGCGACCCTGTAAAAGCAACTGACGCCGCAGCAAGGTACCTGCAAAAACTATACGATATTTATGGCGACTGGCACCTGGCAATTGCGGCCTACAACTGTGGCCCCGGAAATGTTAATCGCGCTATTCGTCGCTCGGGCGGGAAAACCAATTACTGGGAAATTTATTACCGACTGCCCCGGGAAACAAGAGGTTATGTGCCGGCATTTATAGCTGCCACCTATGCTTTTGAATACCACAAAGAGCATCAGCTCATTGCACGCTACCCCGAGATTGAACTATCGGCAGATACGGTAATGGTTAACGATTACCTGCATTTTAACCAGATTTGTGCAAAAGTTAAAATTGAAAAAGAAGAGCTTCGTGCATTAAATCCAATGTACCGGCGAGATGTTATTCCCGCAAAACAGAGCAAACCTTATCCATTGGTTTTACCTAACGATGTGATTCTGGATTTTGTAGGTCTCGACACTACAATTTATGCCTTCGAACGCGAAAAGTATTTCCCGAATAATACGCTGATAAATCCAACAACAAGCACAAGCAGTTATTTTACTCCAGTTGATATTAAAGGAAAAGCAAAAGTTGTGTACACCGTAAAATCGGGCGACAATGTTGGTTACATCTCTTCGTGGTTTAAGGTAAGGGCATCCGACCTGAGGTACTGGAATAATATAAATCGCGACATGATTCGTGTTGGGCAAAAGCTGGCCATTTATGTTCCTGAAAAGGAAAAAGACACGTACGAAAAAGTTAACGCCATGACCTTTGCCCAAAAGCAGGCATCAATAGGCAAATCAAGCACTCCAACCAAAGCCCGCGAAACTAAACCTCTCGATCCGGCCTACGAATATTACACGGTACGAAAAGGTGATACCCTGTGGGATATTGCGCAAAAGTATGCCGGAATCTCGGCAGATGAAATTATGCGTTTAAACAACCTGAAAAACGACAGGGGATTATTTATCGGGCAAAAACTTAAAATTAAAAAGAAAAGTTAGCAGCTTTAGCTAATACCCAGTTGTTTTTGCAAAGCTTTAACTTCCGATTCAAGTTTTGCTTTCCGTTTTAAGGCTTTCGACAAGGCCAGCGCATCGCGAACAGCCTCTTTATCGTAGGTTTCAAGCAGGATATAATAATACTCTTTTCCCAGAAAAACAGCTTTAAGATTTCGATCTACATTGGCAGCAATAAATTCCATTACTCCATTATCTTTTCCTTTTCGGTACGATACTTTTTCCCATTTTGCTTCCATAAAATCGCTACGATGATTATCAACCGTTCCGATCGGAATTTTTTCGGTTTTAGCATCATCACCACTATCGTAAACACGCAACCCGGTATGGTCTAACCAGTTCTCGCCGTGGTAATTACTACTTAAGTACAACTCGCCACGCTCATCTAAATGCACCTGAATGTACGACCGGTCCCAGGCGCGCTTAAACGTTTGACGTTTATGAATATATTGGGTATACCTGTCAAATTCTGTCTTTTCTTTTACAAACGATTTTTCAAGCTCAGCAACCTGCAATTTCACTGAATCGAGTTCAGCCTCTTTGCGCTGCATCAGTTCAAAACGTACTTCCTGAAGCAGGTTTTTTGCAGCATTGGCCGAATAAACGGCTTCCGGGAATAACTTCGGAATACTATCTAACTGACGAATAGCCCCAGCAGTATCATTCTTCAGTAACAGGTTCTTCGCCATATCAATTTTTATGCGTGCCTTATCTTCATCCGAAGGGCCACAAGAAACAAAAAATAGTATTACTAAAATGAACAGGTATTGAACAGAAATCTTCATCTTTATTGTTTTGTGCAAAAGTAGTATTTTAATAGGAACAAAGAAAAGTAGTTGAACAAGCATGAACACCAACTCTGTAGAATTTTTCACTTCCCGCGCTAACGAAAATTTTCCCAAAAGTTCGCAAATTATTGTGGCAGCCTGGCATTTAGCCAATGCCGAAAACATTGGAAAAATAATTCGACTTGCCCACAACCTGGGAGCTTCCGAAGCCTTATTCATAAAAGAAAATGAAAATCACCGTGAATCGAAAATCAAAAAAACAGCCGGCTTTTCTTTCGACCAAATGAACTGGCGCTTTATTTCAGAAAGAGATTTTTTAGCACTTTTAAACCAACAGTTTAAGTTAACAATTTTAGAAACCTGCACCGGTGCAAACAATATTTTTAACGAAAAACTACCTAAAAAAACCATTTTGCTTGCCGGAAGCGAGTCGCACGGATTACCCGAAAAAATAATTTCCATGGCCAATAAAAAGGTGTATATTCCTATGCCGGGCAACTGCAAATCGTTAAATATATCAAATGCATTGGCAGTTGCCGCATTTGAATGGTACCGCCAGCAAACCTCTGTCTAACTGCGCATTAACACAACCTCTCACTGTTCTCACATTTTACAAAATAGAATTAACTCCTGCAAAACGCCGTTAGTTATCGATTTTTTCTATCTTTAAAAACAAAAATCGACTTACGCCATGATTACCCTAACCCAGTTGGAGTATATTGCTGCTGTTGACACGTATCGTCATTTCGGTAAAGCAGCTGAAGCATGTTTTATTACACAACCCACACTTTCCATGCAAATAAAAAAGCTGGAAGAAGACCTCGAGATTATTATTTTCGACAGAAGTAAGCAACCTCTTATTCCCACCGATGTGGGTATTCGGATAATAGAGCAGGCCAGGGTAGTTCTAAAACAAGCCGATGAAATTAACAACATTGTAAAAGATCATAAAAACCAGGTTTCCGGTATGCTGCGGATTGGCATTATACCAACACTTGCACCTTACCTGCTGCCAATTTTTGTAGGTAATTACAAAAAAAAGTATCCAAACATTTTTATAAAAGTTGTTGAGGCCACTACCGAAAATATCATTCAGCTTTTGCAGAAAGATCTCATCGACGTAGGAATTTTGGTTACTCCCTTACATGAAGAAAAAATTATTGAGAAACCTGTTTTTTACGAAGAGATGCTGATTTATGCCAATAGCGGGCACAAATTGCATAAACAGGATAAAATAACGGTTGAAGACATTGCCACGCCTGAAATATGGTTGCTGAGTGATGGGCATTGTTTTCGCGACCAGGTAATTAACCTCTGTTCTTACCTGGGAACAACCGATAGCCAGCTCCCCTTTCATTTTGAAGCGGGCTCGCTTGAAACATTAATGAATATTGTTGACCGGGAAGGAGGCCTGACACTTATTCCGGAGCTTGCCAAAGCTACCATGTCGCAAAAGCGGGCGTACAATGTAAAGAATTTTACCAACCTAAAACCGCTGCGCGAAGTCAGCCTTGTGTATTCACGACATTTTGCAAAACACAAATTAATAAACCTGCTTTGGAGAGAAATGAAAGAATCTGTTCCTAAAGAATTGCAGGATGAAAACCGTGGAACCATTGTTGAATGGAGGTAAAAAAACATAAAAACTGAAAAGTTTACTGTTAATTAAAGCTTCATTTTCAAAATTTCTCTGCTAAGCTATTGCAAAATAAATTTTTTATATATCTTTGCGCCGCAATTCGCGGATGTGGCGGAATTGGTAGACGCGCTAGACTTAGGATCTAGTGCCATACGGCGTGGGGGTTCGAGTCCCTTCATCCGCACTCAAAAAAACCGCCGACCTTACAAAAAGGTTGGCGTTTTTTTGCTTTAGGGGTTTATAAAAATTTATCATCATGAACATTAATTTAGAAAACATCGACCAAGTTAATGCGGTAATTAATCTTACCATTGAAAAAACTGACTACGAAAAACAAGTTGCCGATGTTTTAAAAGACTATCGTCAAAAAGCTTCAATCCCTGGATTTCGCCCCGGCAAAGTTCCGGCAGGATTAATCAAAAAAAGATTTGGTACAGCCGTTTTGGTGGAAGAAGTTAACAAACTGATTTCGCAAAACCTGACGAAATACATGATTGATGAAAAACTTCCTATTCTTGGAGAACCTCTTCCAAACGAGGAAAAACAAAAACCCATTGACTGGGAAAAAGATGAAACTTTTGAGTTTGCCTTTGATGTTGCACTGGCACCCGAAGTAAACGTATCGGTTGACAAGCGCAGCAAATACAACTATTACAACATAGCTGTTTCTGACGACATGATTCAGCAACAAGTTGATATGGCTGCTTCGCAATTGGGACAAAACGTACCTGCCGAAGAAGCTAAAGACAACAGCACAGTGCGCGGCAACTTTGTTCAACTAGACACCGAAGGAAGCGAAGTTGAAGAAGGAATTGCTCCGGAAGGCGTTCTGTTGGCCATTGACAAGATTAAAGACGAGGAAATTAAAAACGCATTTGTTGGCTGCAAAAAAGACGACATTCTTGTGTTTGATCCGGTAAAAGCTTTCGAAAATAAACACGAAGTTGCTCACATGCTTAACATTAAGCCTGAAGAAGCAGAAACATTGGAAAGCGAATTCAGATACACTGTTACCGAAGTGCTTCAGTTTGAAAAAGCAGAGCTAAATGAAGATTTATTTAAAAAGCTTTACGGTGAGGATACTGAAATTAAAACCATTGAAGATTTTAAAGCAAAAATAAAAGAAGACCTGGCCAAGAACCTGGAGTATTCATCAGAGCATAAATTTTCGTTAGACACCCGCGATGCCCTGGTTGAAAAAACTGCGCTTGAATTGCCTGAGGAATTCTTGAAACGCTGGCTTACTGCTGTAAACAAAGAACTTACAGCCGAACAAATTGAAAATGAATTTCCTGCGTTTATTCTTGATTTAAAATGGCAATTGATTAAAGACCAGATTGCCAAAGAAAACGAATTAAAAGTTGAAGCTGAAGAAGCTGAAGATTTTGCAAAGAAAATGGCTTTGGCACAATACCAACAGTACGGAATTCACGATGTACCTGAAGAACAACTGGAATCGTTTGCCAAAATGATGCTGGAGAAGCCGGAAGAAAAAGACCGTATTTTCAAAAAGCTGCTTGAAGATAAAGTGGTAGCCGTTGTAAAAGACAAGGTAACACTTCAGGAAAAAGAAATTTCTCAAGAAGAATTCAATGAATTAATGCAAGCCAACCAATAAGCTTACATTAATCGAAAATATTTTGCTGAGTGCATCAGCATAAATCTTTTTTATAACTTTGTAAATCGTGATTACACGTATTTACAAAGTTTTTTTTTACAAGTACTTAAAAAAATGGACAACAACGAATTTAAAAAATATGCAACAAGGCATGCCGGAATCAGCAGCCTGACAATGGACAAATACACATCAGTATACGGCAATTACATCTCGCCAACAATTATTGAAGAACGGCAATTGAACGTAGCATCAATGGACGTATTTTCAAGATTAATGATGGATCGTATCATTTTCCTTGGCGTACCAATCGACGATACGGTAGCCAATATCATTCAGGCACAATTACTGTTTCTGGAGTCGACTGATCCGACAAAAGATATTCAAATCTATTTTAATTCGCCCGGAGGCTCGGTTTATGCCGGTTTGGGAATTTACGACACCATGCAATACATTTCTGCCGATGTGGCGACCATCTGTACCGGAATGGCAGCCTCAATGGCAGCCGTATTAATGACGGCAGGCGCAAAAGGAAAACGCTCGGCATTGCCTCACTCCCGAATTATGATTCACCAACCAATGGGTGGTGCACAGGGGCAGGCTTCCGACATCGAAATTACAGCACGCGAGATTAAAAAAATTAAAAATGAGCTGTACACCATCTTAGCAGATCATTCCGGCCAGACTTTCGAACAAATCGAAAAAGATTCTGACCGTGATTACTGGATGACTGCAAAAGAAGCAGTTGATTACGGCATGATAGACGAAATTTTAGTTCGAAATAACAAGTAATGTCAAATAAAGAAAAGATGGACAAGTGTTCGTTCTGCGGAAGGGAAAAAAAGGAAGTAAATCTTCTTATTGCAGGGATTGACGGGCATATTTGCGACCGCTGTGCCGAGCAGGCTCATTCCATTATCCAGGAAGAAGTTAAAACTACCAACTCTTTTGATTTAGACGGATTGCAACTGTTAAAACCAAAAGAAATTAAAGACTTTCTCGACCAGTATGTAATTGGACAGGACAGAGCCAAACGCATTCTTTCTGTTTCGGTTTACAATCATTACAAAAGGTTAACACAACACGTTGACGATGATGAAACCGAAATCGAAAAATCAAATATAATTTTGGTTGGCGAAACAGGTACAGGTAAAACATTGCTGGCACGTACAATTGCAAAAATGCTGCATGTTCCGTTTACCATTGTTGATGCCACCGTTTTAACAGAAGCCGGTTATGTTGGCGAAGACATTGAAAGCTTGCTGACGCGTTTGCTTCAGGCAGCCGACTACAATGTTGAGGCGGCAGAACGAGGAATTGTTTTTGTTGATGAAATAGATAAAATTGCACGCAAAAGCGATAACCCATCGATTACACGAGACGTATCGGGTGAAGGTGTTCAGCAAGGATTATTAAAATTATTGGAAGGATCAATTGTTAACGTTCCCCCTCAGGGTGGAAGAAAACATCCGGAACAAAAGTTAATTCCGGTTGACACCAAGAACATCCTATTTATTTGTGGTGGAGCATTCGACGGAATTGAACGTAAAATTGCCAATCGGTTAAACACCAAAGTAATTGGCTATAGTGCGGCAAAAGACGCCGACCGTATTGAGCGCGAAAACCTGCTTCAATATGTTTCTCCACAAGATTTAAAATCATTTGGGTTAATTCCTGAAATTATTGGTCGTCTGCCCGTGCTTACCTACCTAAACCCGCTGGATAAGGAAACTTTAAGAAGTATACTCACTGAACCTAAAAATTCGGTTATTAAACAGTACAAAAAACTGTTTAAACTGGATGAAATTGAGCTTAAATTTGACGAAGATGCGCTGGAATACATTGTTGATAAAGCCATCGAATTTAAACTTGGAGCACGTGGTTTGCGCTCCATTTGCGAAAACATAATGAACGATGCTATGTTTGACGCACCATCTCAGGATATTTCGGAATTCCATATCACTAAAGAATATGCTGAAAACCAGATTGACAAATCCGGAATCAGAAGATTAAAGGCGAGCTAAAAAAATCATATTACCATAAAAAGCCGGGCATAATTGTCCGGCTTTTTTGTTGGCGGTAAAACTTCACACAATTATTTAACATTTGTTAACATGTGATTTTAATCCCCTATATTACTGCACTTTAGCACTTGTCTATAAACTCTATATTCTATTTTGTTTATTTTTTTTGTCTTTTATTTAAACATTATTACAAGAAAAGCTGTTCTCATTACAGTTATTTAAATCACAACTTAAAAACAACAGAAATGAAAACAGTAAATTTTAAAAAAATGTTGAACTTTAGAAGTTTGGCTTTCGTTGCAGCAATTATTGTAAGTATGGCATTTATTAGCTGCGAAAAAGAAAATGATGATTACATTCCTCAAAATGAATTTAGTGAAAACTCAGCATTGAAAGCAGGAAAAGCTCTTCCTCCGGGTGATGAATCAATTGCAGCAATTGCTATTGGAGCAGGTTTTACAGAACTGGTTAGCGCACTATTTTATGTTGACGAAGAATTAGGAACAGAGTTGGTTGACATGTTTCTTAACGGAACAGACCAATATACCGTTTTTGCACCTACCAATGATGCATTTCAGGCCTTGTATGACAGCGAAGCACTTGAAAGTTTGTTAGGAGCAGAAGTGAATGGAATTAGCGATATACCGGCTGAAGTGGTTTTAAACGTATTATTGTATCATGTTACCGACGGACGAAGAGCAGCGAATAGTGTTGTTCCAAAGAAAAACCCGAAAACAATTGAAACATTGCTTGAAGGAGCCACTTTTAAAGTGGATAAAGATTTAAAAATCTGGGCAGTGGGAAATACTGCAATGTTGGTTCCGGGCTTTGTAAACATCTCAGCATCAAACGGTATTATTCATGTAATTGATACAGTAATTCTGCCGATTGAGTTATAAATATAAGTTCACACAACGCCATGAAAAAATATATGGAAGCGTTTCTTCGGAGGCGCTTCTTTTTTGTTTCCCAAAATTTTGTTAATCTTTCTTCAAAAAGCTAAAATGATAGGTTAAGGTTTAGATTTTTCCTATTTTGCCACATCTTTTTACGAAAGCTAACATATGGGTAAATTATCTCGAAGAAAATTTATTGGGACAACAGCTACAGGCCTGGCCGCGGCTACAATTGTTCCTTCAAATGTAATTGCAGGACTTGGCCATAAAGCCCCCAGCGACAAACTAAATATTGCCGGAATTGGCGTAGGCGGCAAAGGCTATACCAACCTTCGCTTTATGGAAACGGAGAACATTGTTGCACTCTGCGACGTTGACTGGGATTACGCCGGCAGAAATGCTTTTGAAAGATGGTATCGAGCCAAACAATACAAAGATTTCAGGGTAATGTTTGACGAACAAAAAGACATTGATGCGGTGATGATTGCAACACCTGATCATACACACGCTTTACCGGCACTTATGGCCATGCGCGAAGGCAAACATGTTTTTCTGCAAAAACCATTAACCCACTCGGTATACGAATCGCGAATACTAAGCGAAACGGCACAGCGCTACGGCGTAGCAACACAAATGGGCAACCAGGGCAATTCTGCTGAAGGCATACGTCAGATTTGTGAATGGATATGGTCGGGAACAATTGGAGAAGTTACCCATGTTGACACCTGGACGAATCGGCCAATCTGGCCCCAGGGCTTAACCCGTCCTGAAAAAGGCAAACGTATTCCGAAAACACTTGATTGGGATTTATTTATCGGACCGGCCAAATTTACCGAATACCACCCCACTTATCATCCGTGGAACTGGAGAGGCTGGTGGGACTTCGGAACAGGAGCACTTGGCGACATGGGATGCCATATTCTTGATCCCGTTTTTAAGGCTTTAATGCTTGAACACCCCACATCAGTTGAAGGAAGTTCAACACCGTTTAATAACGATTCGGCGCCTAATGCCGAGTTTGTAAAATATGAATTTGACCGACGCGACAACCTTCCAAAAGTTGCAATGCCCAAAGTAAGCGTACATTGGTACGATGGTGGTTTTATGCCTCCACGCCCCGATGAGCTTAAGGATGGAGAGCAAATGGGTGACGATGGTGGAGGTTGTGTTTTTTACGGCACCCAGGGGAAAATAATGTGTGGCACCTACGCTGCTAACCCTACTCTTTTACCAACTGCCAACATGGAGCATTTTCAGCAGCCCAAAAAGATGATTCGGCGAATTAGCAACGCAATGGATGGTGGCCATGAGCAGGATTGGATTAGAGCCTGCAAGGAGGATAAAAACGCAAGAGTTGAGGCTTCGTCGAATTTTGCCTACGCGGGGCCGTTGAACGAAATGGTATTGCTGGGCGTATTGGCAGTGCGCCTGCAAAGCCTGCAACGTAAACTGGAATGGGACGGCCCAAATATGCGCTTTAAAAACATTGGATCATCCGACACCATTCGTGTACTTACCAAAGACCAGTTTGATGTAGTTAATGGGGATCCCAGGTTTGAAAAAGATTACGCAACACTACCGGCACTAAAAATGGCAGAGGAGTGGATCAGGCATACTTATCGTAACGGCTGGGAGCAGATATAAAACCAGTATTCAAGAAAAAAGGGATGTGACCAAAATAAAATCACACCCCTTTTTTTATATCATAAACTTCGATCTAAATCAATCCGGCTTCCTGCAATAGCGTTTCCATTTCTTTCTGAACTTCTTCGGCGGCAACACGCGCCTTCGATGCAAAATCAGTATTTTGCGAAGCATAAATAATTCCGCGAGAAGAATTTACCAATAAGCCACATTTACTGTTCATTCCATTTTTTGCTACTTCCTGCAAGCTTCCACCTTGTGCTCCTACACCCGGCACCAATAAAAAATGATTAGGTACAATCTTTCTAATTTCTTTTAGCTTTTCTGCCTTAGTTGCCCCAACCACATACATCATATTTTCTTCGGTACCCCATTTCTGCGAAGTTTTCAGAACAGTTTCATACAACCTATCCCCGCTCTCCTTATTTTTAAGAAATTGAAAATCAAAAGCTCCTTTGTTTGAGGTAAGTGCCAATAGAATTACCCATTTGTCGGGGTAAGTCATAAATGGCTTTACTGAATCTTCGCCCATGTAGGGGGCAACGGTAACTGCATCAAAATTCTGTTTGTCGAAAAAAGCCCGTGCATACAAATTCGAGGTGTTACCAATATCTCCGCGTTTGGCATCAGCAATTAAAAATATTTCCGGGTATTTCGATTTTACATACATCACTGTTTTCTCAAGACTTTCCATGCCTTTTGAGCCCAGGCTTTCATAAAATGCCAGATTGGGCTTGTAGGCCACCGAAAACTCAGCGGTAGCATCAATAATTTCTTTATTGAACGAGAAAATCGGATCTGATGTATCCAGCAGATGTTGCGGAATTTTTTGGATATCGGTATCTAAACCAACGCAAAGGAAACTGCGTTTTTTTTGTATTTGCTCAAATAATTGTTGTTGATTCATGGTAAAGAGTTATACATACGACACCTGCTTAAAGAAGTACGCATGCATTAAAGTTGTTTTTAAATTTCTGCTTCTTTTAATTTTTCAGCGTTTTCTTCAATCATTAGTTTTTCAATAACCTCATCGATTTCGCCACCAATAATTGCTTGTAAATTGTAGAGTGTTAAATTTATACGATGGTCGGTAACCCGGCCCTGAGGCCAGTTATAGGTACGAATTTTTGCTGAACGGTCGCCGGTTGATACCATAGTTTTACGTTTCGACGAAATTTCGTCGATGTATTTCTGGTATTCCATATTGTACAAACGTGTGCGCAGTTCCGCCATTGCTTTGTCAAGGTTTTTTAATTTCGATTTCTGATCCTGACAAGTAACGACAATACCCGTTGGAATATGTGTTAAACGAATGGCCGAGTAGGTGGTATTTACCGACTGCCCACCTGGTCCTGAAGAACAGTATTCATCTCTTCGGATATCTTCGTTTTTAAGTTCAACATCAAATTCATCTGCTTCGGGCAATACCGCAACTGTTGCTGCCGATGTATGAACCCGGCCCTGTGTTTCGGTTTGCGGAACCCTTTGTACCCGGTGAACTCCGGATTCGTATTTCAGAATTCCATAAACGCCTTCGCCCGATACTGTTGCTACAATTTCTTTATAACCGCCGGCAGTACCTTCGTTTACGTTAGAAATCTCCATTCGCCAACCTTTTTTCTCGCAAAATTTAGTGTACATGCGAAAAAGATCGCCAGCAAAAATACTTGCCTCATCGCCTCCTGTTCCTGCCCGAATTTCAAGCACGGCGTTTTTGGCATCTTCCGGATCGGCCGGTACCAACAATAATTTTACCTGCTGTTCAATCTCCGGAATGCGTTTCTCCGACTCCTCGATTTCTTCACGCGCCATTTCGCGCATTTCCTCATCGCTTTCTTCGGCCAGCATTTCCTTTCCGGTTTGAATATTATCAACCAGATTTTTATACTCCTGGAATTTACCCACCAGCTTTTGCAGGTTTTTATATTCCTGGTTTAATTTTACATAGCGTTTCATATCAGCAATAACCTCAGGGTCGGTTATTTGCTGCTCCACCTCTTCAAAACGGTGTTTTATCGATTCAAATTTTTCTAATAATGCGTATTCTGCCATGGCTTTTCTTAATAAATAAACTCGCCTTTCTCCGACTTAATTGTTAGTTTTTTGCCTTCGAAAGGTTCAACTTTCCCAATAATTTGTGCATCAATATTGAATGATTTTGAGATTTCAATAATCTCGTTGGCAATATCGGCACTGCAGTAAATCTCGTAGCGGTGCCCCATGTTGAACACCTTGTACATTTCTTTCCAATCGGTTCCGGATTGCTCTTGTATTAACTGAAACAGCGGAGGAACCGGGAACATATTATCCTTAATCACATGAACGCCGTCGACAAAATGAAGCACTTTTGTTTGCGCCCCACCTGAACAATGGATCATTCCTGTGATTTGAGAACGGTATTTATCCAATACTTTTTTAATTACCGGAGCGTAGGTGCGGGTTGGCGACAACACCAATTTGCCGGCATCAATATCAAGTCCATCAATGGCATCAGTAAGTTTTTTTCCGCCCGAGTACACTAAATCTGCCGGCACTTCAGGATCAAAACTTTCGGGGTATTTTTGTGCCAGGTAATTGGCAAAAACATCGTGTCGGGCCGAGGTTAGTCCATTGCTGCCCATGCCGCCATTATACTCGGTTTCGTAAGTGGCTTTACCCGATGACGATAAACCCACAATAACATTACCTGCACTAATTTTATCGGCCGAAACCACATCCTCTTTTTTCATCCGGCAGGTAACTGTTGAGTCAACAATAATCGTACGTACCAAATCGCCCACATCAGCCGTTTCGCCTCCTGTAGAATAGATACTTATTCCCATATCGCGCAAACTGGCCAGTAATTCTTCTGTTCCATTAATAATGGCAGCAATTACCTCTCCGGGGATATTATTTTTATTTCGCCCAATGGTTGAAGAAACCAAAATATTATCGGTTGCTCCTACACAAAGCAGGTCGTCAACGTTCATAATCAGCGCGTCCTGTGCAATTCCTTTCCAAACCGACAAATCGCCTGTTTCTTTCCAATACATATAGGCTAATGCTGATTTTGTTCCGGCACCATCGGCGTGCATAATGTTACACCAGTTTGTATCGCCACCTAAAATGTCGGGTACAATTTTGCAGAATGCCTTTGGGAACAAGCCCTTGTCAACATTCTTAATTGCTTCGTGCACATCTTCTTTCGACGCCGAAACGCCCCTCGCGCTATATCTTGATTCCGCTACCATTTACTTTGTGATTTTTGTGGCTACAAAAGTAACAATTTCTAATAGATTGAGTGCCATTTTGCCGCCCACCCATACAAAAAAAGGAAAGTACTTTACAAGCCTTTCCTTTGTTTTAAAATATTTTAGTGTTACGCGTATAAAAAGCGCTTAATTTTCTTTGTTGGTGTACGTTCAAATGGCATTGGATGAAGCACAACCTGGTTGATTCGCGAGAATTTGTTGACTTCCTGATTTACCTTCTTCATAATCTCTTGCAAAACTTCATCCGATTTGTCAGAAATAAAATGCTTTGCTTCTGCTCGAAGGTTTTTAAAGTGTTCTTCAACCTCTTCCATATTCAGGTGAATCATTGCCACCAGTTTGCCTTTCTTTTCAACAACAAGCGATTCCAAAACAAAACGCATTTTGTTGATGACCGATTCTATTTCTTCGGGATAAATATTTTCGCCGCTTGCACCTACAATCATTGTTTTTATGCGCCCCTTTATGTACAAGAGGTTATTTTTATCAAACATTCCTCTGTCGCCGGTTCTAAACCAACCATCGTCGGTAAAAACATCTTTTGTTATATCGGGTGCTTTGTAATAGCCTTTCATTACATTTAGTCCTCTGGCCTGAATTTCACCTTCTCCTGTTTGCGGATCGGGGTTGGCAATACGCAACGATACGCCTTTCATGGCAATACCTGTTGAACCAATTTTTCGATGTTTCCCAACGGCACCGGCCAGCAATGGGGCTGTTTCGGTTAAACCATAACCAATGGCATACGGGAATCCACCTTCATATAAAAATCGTTCAACTGCCGGGTCGAGTTTTGCACCGCCAATACCGAAAAAGCGTAAAGCCCCTCCGAACGATTGATGTAGTTTTTTTGCTGCCAGCTTATGCAAAACTTTTCGGGTTGGAGCGAAACCCGACAAGGCCCTCATTAAGCCACTTTTTTGAAATTCAGGCTGAATTTTTGCCCGGTAAACTTTTTCAATAATTAAGGGCACCGAAAGCAAAACAGTAGGTTTTACCTCCTGAAGTGCCGGCATTAAAACAGAAGCAACAGGCGGCTTGCGTAAATAATGAACAGAAGCTCCGTACATTATTGGCAATAAAAAACCAACGGTATTTTCGAGTGTATGCGACAGTGGCAAAATAGAAAGAAACCTGTCATCTGGATTAATTTGCTGCAAAGTGCGACTTTGCCGCGCTGTCCAAACCAGGTTTTTATGTGTTAACATCACCCCTTTTGAGCTGCCCGTGGTTCCCGATGTATAAATAATTGAAGCTAATTCTTCTTCATCAACATTTATGGGTAAGAACTTGCGGTTTACCTGCGGAACCGATGTGGTTAAAAGTTCCAGATGATCCAATGGAGCTTCCTTGGGGATAATTGCGAGATTATCAACCAACACCATGTGCTCTACAAGCTCACAAACTCTTTGATTTATGGATTTATAAAGCCCTTCTGAAACAAACAATAGTTTTGCCTCCGAGTGCTCAATTATTGTTTCAATTTCGTTGCTATGAAAATCGGGTAAAATTGGGACAGCTATAGCCCCAATAACCGATGTGGCAAAAAACGCCTTACCCCAGTTTGGCATATTGGTACTCAATATGGCCACCTTATCTCCTCGCTTAATACCTAACTCCAGCAAAAGCTCGGCAAGCAACTCAACCTCCTCGCCCAATTGCCGGTATGTGTAGTTTTCTTCACCAACAAACTTTACCGCAGTATTATTGGCAAACTTCTCTACCGAACTGTAAAACAATCCGGGTAAAGTCAACTTCGTTTTGTCAATCATTTTAATTTTTCCTCCCTAAAAACAATCGCGGCAAAAATAGTAAAAATTCCATTTTTTAGTGTGACATAAGTAACCATGTCAATCCTTCCCAATTGACCATCTACCTGTTTTTCAGGCGTTTAAAAACCAGCCAGCTAAACAATTAACGTTTTTTAGGAATAATATTCCTAGTTTTACTGACTAAAATTCGAATTATGGAGTCTAATTTTCAACAAAATAAGCTAATTAAAGCTACTGAAAGCTTTGTAAAACAACATTTTGCAGGCGACAGTTCGGGGCACGATTGGTGGCATATTCACCGGGTTCGGAGCATGGCAATGCACCTGGCGGAAACCGAAGGAGGCAACCTTTTTATTATTGAAATGGCAGCATTGCTGCATGACCTGGACGACTGGAAATTAAAATCGAAAAACAGTGATGAAAGAACGAAAAAATGGTTGAATGAAATCAACATAAACCCTAGTGATGGGACAACAATATTGCAAATAATCGACCAGGTTTCGTTTAAAGGTGCCGGCGAAAAAACAAAAGCTTATACGCTTGAAGCGCAAATTGTTCAGGATGCCGACCGACTGGATGCCATTGGAGCAATAGGTATTGCACGCACTTTTGCTTATGGTGGCAATAAAGGACGCTTGCTGTATGATCCGACTATTCAGCCAGAATTACACGAGAGTTTTGAACAATATAAAAAAACAACCGCGCCAACGATTAATCATTTTTATGAAAAACTACTTTTATTAAAAGATCGGTTAAACACTAACTCGGCAATAAAAATTGCCAATGAACGCCACCTGTTCATGGAAGATTTTCTGACACAATTTTTTTTAGAATGGGAATGCAAAAAATAGCCTTGTGTTTGCATTTTTAACATTTGCCTTTCGTAAATTTACGACAGCCAAAAACAATTTTGTTATGAAAGTAGAACATATCGCCATCTGGACATACAACCTTGAAGGCATGCGAAGTTTTTATATTCATTATTTCGATGCCTCCTCAAGCGAAATTTACCACAACCACAGCAAAGAATACCGGTCCTATTTCCTGTCGTTTGAGGGCGACTGCCGAATTGAATTGATGGAAATGCCGGGAATTCCAAAATCTAAAGATAATCCTTTAAAACAATTTACCGGGCTTGTGCATTTTGCCTTTAAACTTGGCACGAGAGACAAAGTAAATGCCCTTACGCAGGACCTGAAAAAAGATGGATTTAAGATTATTGGAGAACCCCGAACAACTGGCGACGGCTATTATGAAAGTGTGGTATTGGATCCTGATGGAAACAGGGTTGAAATTATGGCTTAGTTCCGGCACCTGTTTTTTAATACTTCTTCTTTTTAATAAACAACCTACGTAAAAGCCAAATCATTACCAACAATATAACGCTGCCCAGCGCTAAAGGAAATGCAATTACCAGCAGAGGCAAGCCGAGTGCAACGGCATTCTCGCCGGTTGCAATTACCGGGTTTCCGAAACCGGCGGTAAACTGAGATGACGATAAACGCGAAACCGATGTTGCCCCCTGAAATATAGAAGCTGTGCTACCACCAACAATAAGCGCAAGAACCCACTTTAGCATATTTTCTTCAACAGGCAAAACCGATGCTGTTAACAAAGTTCCGGCGCCAATAGCCAAGGGCATTGCTAAGGCATCTAATAAATTATCAACAAAAGGAATATAATAGGCCAGCAATTCTACTACGGTGGCAGCGCTAAAACAAATAATAGCTGAACCGCTGGACAACCACTCAAAACTTTCGTTTACAGGCAAATAACCAAAACGTGCTGCAATGCTGGCCAACAACATGGGCACAAACACGCGAAAACCACAGCTTGCACTTAATCCAACACCCAAAAATATGGCAACAATTAATTCCTTTTCCAATTTAAATATAGTTTGTATTGTTAAAGTTACTTCTTTTCCATTAATTTTATGATTTAATCTAAATCAACCAAAAATGAAAATCTTTTACCAAAGCCGGTTTTGGGCTCTGTTTCTATTTTCCGGCATTTGCATCGTTTTTTCTTCATGTTCTGACCCTATTCCTGAAGAACTACCGAATATACTTTGGCTTACCAGCGAAGACAACAGTCCTCTGCTGGGATGTTATGGCGACACCTTTGCCACAACACCAAACCTGGACAGACTGGCCTCTGAAGGATTTTTATATACTCACGCTTACGCCAATGCACCCGTTTGTGCACCGGCACGCAACACCATTTTAACCGGAGTGTATGCCTGCTCAAACGGCAATCAACACATGCGCAGTTACTACCCCAAGTCAGATGTGGTAAAACCCTACCCGGTTTTTTTGCGTGAAGCCGGTTATTACTGCACCAACAATTCAAAAACCGATTATAATGTAAACAACATTAACCCCAACGAAATTTGGGACGATTGCAGCAAAACAGCCCATTGGAAAAACCGACCGAACGACCAACCGTTTTTTGCTGTTTTTAACACAGGAATCTCACACGAAAGCAGTATCCACAGGTCTATTCCCAATGATGAACTGCGGCACAGTCCTGAAGATGTTTTTATACCGCCTCACCATCCGGCAACTCCGGAAATGAAACACGACTGGGCCCAATATTACGATAAAGTTGAAGATATGGATGCCCAGATTGGCAAATGGCTACAAGAGCTTGACGATGCCGGACTTGCAGAGAACACCATTGTTTTTTATTATGGCGACCATGGTGGCGTGCTGGCCCGAAGCAAACGGTACGTATACGAAACCGGTACACACGTACCTTTTATCCTTCGTATTCCCAAGAAATATAAGCACCTGTTTCCTGAAAAAAATACAGGTTCGAAAATCGACCGTTTGGTAAGTTTTGTTGATTTAGTGCCAACCCTGTTAAGCATAATTGGAACACCAATACCCGACTACCTGCAAGGACACGCTTTTCTGGGAACACAAAAAACAGCCGACCCTGAGTATGCATACATGTTTCGCGGGCGCATGGACGAACGGTACGATATGTGCCGTGCCGTGCGCGATCAGAAATTCCGTTACATCCGAAACTACATGCCTTATCGCATTTATGGCCAACGACTTGAATTCCTTTTTCGGGCACCTTCAATCCGGTCGTGGAAAGCAGCTTTTGAAAATGGCCAATGCAACGAAGCACAAAGTGCATTTTGGAACACAAAACCGGTGGAAGAACTTTATGATACCGAAAATGACCCATGGGAAATAAACAACCTGGCAAACGACCCCAACTACAGTGAAGTGCTGGCGCGGATGCGTGCTGCCAATAAAGAATGGGTAACACGAATTAAGGACACAGGATTTATCCCGGAAGCAGAACGAGTAGAACGAGCAGAGGGAGCTGCCATGTTCGACATTATGCGTTCAGGAAAAATTAACCATGATGAAATTATGGAAGCGGCAGAAATTGCAACGCTTGGAAAGGTTGAAAATATTGAAATACTTAAAAACTACTTAAAATCGGATGATGGAGCAATTCGCTACTGGGGTGCCTCGGGCTTACTAATTTTGGGCAAAGATGCAGCCTCTGCTACAGATGAATTAAAGCTGGCCACAAAAGACAGCTCGGCTAATGTAGTTAACGTGGCTGCCGAGGCACTTTACAATTTAGGTGAAAAAGGAATTGCGAAAGAAGGCCTACTTGCTGTTCTGAAAAACAAAAATGAGTTTGCTCGTTGCCATGCTCTGAATGTTATTGATTGCATTGAGGAAAACAGCCCTGAAATTCAGGAAGGAGTTATCGACATGATTGCTACTGCCGAATCGAAAACAAGAAACAAATACGACATGCGGGCAGCCAAATGGCTGATTGAGAAATGGGAACTAAATCCGGATGATTATAAATTTGATTTTGCCTGGTAAGAACAAGCACATCTGCGGCAATTTTTAAAGTTCATCGCCACATTCCCAAATCAACTTGGGGCGATGTCTTTTGTCGTAAAAATCAGCCTGATCGACTGTAACACCCCATTCAACGGGTGTCCCGTCGTAATGAAACATCACGCAGTCGAGACACGACCAGTAATCGCAATACAAGTGGTAGAAATATTCTTCGTTGTAGGTCCAGCGCTGAACCCTGCAACCAACACAGTTGCCAGAGCTTTCCAATTCGCTAAGTTGTGGTTTTAACCAGTTGGGCACCACAATGGGCTCCGGCTCTCGATCTTCACATGCAACACTGGCAATTACGATTAATAAGATGAATATAATTTTTCGCATATCAGCAAACGGGTTGAACTTCAATTTAATCTATAAAGTTAATCATCATAAACGGTAAAAACTATAGCTACTAACTACTGCCGCACAACTACCTATCCTACAAGTTTTTACGAATCATTCCTTCTACTATTTCCAACCTTCGTCAACGGTTATGGTTATGTCAAATTGGTTATTGCCGGCTCCTGATAACACTGATAAGTCTTCCAGCTTAAAACGTATGGGAATATCGGAAATCTCACCCATACCATGGAAAAAATAAGTTTTGGTAGTACTTACCTCCTGGTACACCTCTCCTCCTTTAATATTCGACGAGCCATTACTACCAACCCTACTTCCTTTTCCGGTTCGAACAACCAGTACCGTAAAAGCATCAGAAATTGCTTCTTCCTTTCTTACTGATAGCGTCCACTTTTTATTCGGATTTGTTTTTTTCCCAAGTGCATCCACATCTTTAATAGAAACCATTACGTCGGATGTACTTTCAACAGCTGAGGTATAATTTAAACCAGCCTCGGTAACACTTACCTGCAGGTTATTAAACTCAATATTACCAACTACCTCTACTTCAAAATCCTGAGCGCTCGTGCACAAGGCTATCACTAACAAAGCAAGAATCCCCAAATATTTTATTCTGTTCTTCATCGTCATAACTTACTCGCTAATGGTGTACAATATGGTCAAAATCGACTCGTTAACCGCCGAGAGTTTAGAAAAGTCATCCAAAACCAACTCAAAATCAAGCGCATGGCCATTTTGCATTCCATCGCCGGTATAACAATTACCAACCCCGCTTATAATAACCTGGTCTTCTGAAGAAAGTGCAATTTCGCCAACCGGCTGCCCGGTTTTTCCTTTTCCTGCACCTTTGTAAGCAGAGGCCGAAAGCAATAATTTTACTCCATCAGGTAAATTTCCGCCTTCAATACGAGCCTTTATATCGCGCGTTTCGCTGTTTGTTACCGAGGTATAATTTAACCACAATGAGGCCGAACTGGTGTTGGTCATTATGGGCTCTCCTCCTGAATTTGTATTTGCAATAACTTCAAACTGAATACTATTGTTAATATCAGGCTCAATATCGATTAAAGCGATAGGGTTAAACGAATAGTTTACGGTTAATTTTTTTTCGTTCGGAAACTGAGCATACCCCCACTTGCCTGCCAACAGTAGCACAAACAGCAACACTATATATTTACAATAAACTCTCATGGTCTACTTTTTAATGATCATCAATTTGTAACACTTTTCCACCTTTAATCACTACAACATACGCTGATCGAAACTCTGTTTCCAGTTCTTTTTTAAAACGTTTTGCTTCGTCTAAGTTTTTAAAACGTCCCATAAAATATTTGTAAAAGTTATCTATTTGTTTTTCAAAATCAAAACCTCGCCCTTTAAAGAATGGCGAATCAGGACTTAGCTGTTTTGAAAATGCTCCTACCTGCACGGTGTAAATTTCCTCTGTTGGGTTGGACTTTGGTGCAGTCACTTCCTTTTCTTTTGGCTTTATGGTTGAGAAGCCTGTTGCTCCGGAGCCAGACAATGAGAAACCTTGCGATTTAAAGATGATTTTCCGTTCTTTTTTCTTAAGCTCAACCAGGAACTCTTTTTGCTCTCCGGGCGATAAATTAATTTCCAGATTATTTTTCAGGAGCACATAATTTTCTGGCAGTGAATTTTCGTAAACTTTAAGCGTGCAGAAATGCGGCACAACCAAAGGGAATGAAAAGACCCCATTTTCGTCGGTAAGCACCCGGTAATATTTAAAATCGTTACGTAATTCAACAATAATATTTCCGAGTTTGGGATTTTGCTTGCTGGGTAAATTATTGTTTTGCGTATCGATTAGCTGAATTTTTCCCCGAATTTTGACACCACGAGTTATAACAATATCAAGCTCGGTTTCCTGATCTTCCAGGATTTCCACCCGAATTATATCGGGCATGTCAGGCATTTCATCAAGTTCCAGTTTGGCTCGGTCGATACCCAGCACATGCACCCCGGGCGCTACCGCATAAAATGCAAACCGACCATTTTTATCGGTAATTGCTGTTTTATTTAACAACTGCAGTTGAATTCCGGGCATCGGATCGCCGGTTAAATTAACCAGATGCCCTGTTAAATCGCCGGCTTTTGTCACTTGTTTTAAAGGCACACCAAAAGTGTAGGTGTAATTTGCCGATAAATAAAGCTCCGGATTTTCTGTTTCATTCCTAAAAAGTGTGTAGTAGGTTTGAAAGGCCAACTGGTGATTTCGGGTTACCTTGTAACTTAAATTAAACTGTAACAAGTTTCTGTTTCGATAATAATCATCAATATCGTAGGCGTTTTGCAAATACAAACTGGCGTTTAGCTTATTGGCAAACTTCCCATTCATGGCAATTCCGGCTATTAAATTCTGCTGATCTTCTGACACAATACTGTTTAGATTAGAGTAGCTTCCAAAAGCCCGCACCGAAAACTTTGTGTTAAACTGAAATCCAAAAGCCGTAGAAAAGCGATAGGTATTTTGTTTACTTGAAAGTTCAGAAAGCAAATAGTTGGAAGTTTTTCCATAAGCGCCTGTAAGCGAATAGTTAAAACGATTTATTTTTTGTTGAAACTGCGTATTTATCAAACGGCTGTTGTAATGGAATTTTTCCTGCGAAAGCCTGTCTTTCCTTTCACTTTCATTCCAATATATTCGCAAACTTGTATTGGGTGCCAAATTATAGTTAAGCGAATACTGTAAGGAGCGTGTATAAGGAGCGGTTACAAAAAAAGTATCCAATTGCGCATTGGTAAAATCCTGGCGGGCAAAAACCCCGGCATTCAATTTTTTTGTTAACCGAACAGAAACGGCACCCGAATAGAATTTTGAATTACTAAAATACCCGGGATAATCTTTCCCAACATTATAATATTCTCCGCGAACTGAAAACACGGAAAATTGCGAATTGATATTGCCTCGAAAGGCATTCCCGGCAATATCCCCGGTAAAACCACGCGAGAGCTCCATTTCAAAAGTTGTTTTTTTAAAAGGCTTTAGCATGGTATTTAAACTCATAAGGCAAACCATATCTTTCAGGGTATTGTCTTTCTTCTGGATAAAGAAACCCTCTACCCGGCTTATTCCCGGCTTGGCATAACCGGCAGAAATGGCCAACTCGTAGTTAATATCTTCGTAAAAACGTGGCCGCACATAAGTAAATCCTGCCAACAATCCGTTTTTCAGATTTATTTTATTCTCCACCCCGAACCCATACCTCGAGGATTCGGTTAAGGGGGTAAACTGATAAGTTTTTTCACCTACCGTAACATCAATGTTTTGATTGGAATAATTAAGGTAATACTGATCATAAGTACCCAGATAGCTCAGGTCGATATTATCCGGGCCACGGGCAACAAACTCAAGTTGATGTTTCCCTGCAGGATCAAGCGAACCACTTCCTGAAATTTCGTATTGATAGGCCGATTGATAAACACCATATTGACTAACACCCATATACGAGACCGACGCATTAACCGGAAACCGAAAAAACAAATCCTCGGCAGCACCTTTTACCGGAAAAATCATGATGGTTTTAAAAATGCGATCTTTTACAACGCCCCCTTCAAGCAACACAACCGAAATATAGTCTCTTCGTGTATTGGTAATTTCTTTTGATATCAATTCAACCACCTCAAAGCGTTTTTTCTCGCCCGGTTGAAGTTTAATTGTGACCTCACCATCTACATTGCATTTTTGTGTTTCAATAAAAACGGTCTTTTCGGTGTTTCCATCGTTTACAACAATAAATCCTGCCCGATATTCCTCTCCGGCCATTACATGTTCTTTGGCTTCTATTAATTGTAACGAAATTTTTTCAACCTCCTGCACCCGAACAACTGCTTTCCCCTGGCTTGCAGCACCAACCACAATTTCAATGTTGTAATCTCCAACTACGCTTGCAGCAGGCACTTTTACACTAAGAATCTGGAAATTTTGTTCTTTAGCCTTAACATGAACTTGTCCCAGACTTGTGACCAACTCCCAGCCTTCGGGCAATATAATATTTGGTAAGATTTCTGAATCGGCACTTGAATTATTAACGATGAAAAATGGAATATTAACTACTTTTCCAGGGGGGGTAGCTATTTCTTTTTTAAGAATATTTATACTGTATGAAACATTGGTTTGTGCATGCGTATTCGCTCGTAAAACGACCAACAAAAAAAGCAATATAACAAGCCATCTGTTTGCCAACATTATTCAATTTCGATCGATAGATTTGTACCATACAACCGATCGTTGCCGCAATCGGCAACCAGCACTCCGGTATATTTTCCGGCCTGAATATTCTCGAGTACCAACGACGACATTACCGAGGTTCCCGGCAAAGTCTTTCGGCTTTCACCTTTAATTTGCGACACCGTTGCTCCCGTTTCATCAAATAACTCCAGGCTCATTTCAGGTCGCAATATCCACTCTCCGGTATTTTCAATGGCTACATTTAATATATTGGCTGAATCTTCACGTGCCAATTCCATCCCCAAAAATTGCAAATCGCTGTTTCCTTCCGAGCCAACATTCGAAATAACCTGTATGGCATAACGGATGGCTGTATTAATTCGAACTCCCTGCTGTCGGTTAGCGGTATCTACCTCTACTATTCCTTCAACCATAATTACACTCCAGAAAGTACCCCTTAGCGAATCGTTATCCGGTACTGTTACTTCAAAATCAATGGTTGCTATCTCTGCCGAGTCGAGTGTTAGAATTTCGGGGTTATAGGAAATCCAATTGGCATTGGATCTGGCTAATGTTCCTCCCGGATCGTGCTTGCTTTCTCCGGTATACGAATACCAGTAATCTTTTAAGTATACTTTTACATTTTTCTGCGCTTTTCCTACATTTTGCAGTTGTATGGTTCCCCGATACGAACTTCCCGGTTCAACACTATTCTCTTGGGTTAAGCCATTTAATATAACTATGGATCCATTTGACTCTGTTACAAAAAAAATGAGAACAAAGAATAGATAGGTAATGAATTGGGTGATCTTATTCATACTTCAGTTTTTATCAAAATTAAACCATTAATAATTTTTTAAGCGCTCTGCTGATGGTTTTCTATTAACCAAACCGCAGCTTTACACACTTTAAGCGTCGGCTAAAATTATTAATCTTTGGATTGAAATGCAATTAATGAACGAAAACTAATTGTAATCGGTAAGTGTATAAACCACATTTACTGCAAGATTTTGTTCTTCGATTAAAGCAAAATCTTTGTCGTTGTCGGTTTGCTCCAGTCGGTAACTCAAAAAATGACCGTTTTGAGCACCTTTCCCGGTGTAACAGGTACCAATACCCACAATAACGTCAGTTGGCTGATTGCTGAGTGTTACCATACCGGCAGAAGTCCCCATGCGCCCTTTACCGGAACCTTTGCAGCTTGATGCTTCTACTTGCAAACGAATCCCATCGGGCAGTTCACCCTCAACAAAAGCCACCACTTTGCGAGCAGGAACTGCTTTTGATATCACAGAGGTATAGTTGACCCAAATTTTTTCGCTGCTTACCGCATTTAGGTTAACAATTTCTCCGGCTTCATTCGGAACATTTACCTGTAAGTTTACATCCGTACTATTTTCCGCAACTAATCCGAGCAAGGCCACTTCAGGCACTTCTATTTTTACCTGGTGCTCTGCTTGCTGCTCTTGCCCCACAACAACACGTGTGGCAAGCCCTATAAAAACGAACAAAACTATGGTAACTTTTAATTGCATAGCCAAAGCTACCTAAACACTGGTTAATCAGGTCAATACAAAAAACCTAATTAGCGGGTAAAAAGAGATGATTTTATTGTCAGCAATTTGGAATGTTTAGAAAAATTCGCATAAAAAAGGCTGCCCGTTAATCCGGACAGCCTCAATCTTTTGTTAACCCTTATTTTTTATTCTTCAATGATTGTATAAGTAATGGTTGCATCATAAACATCCGCTTCCATATCGCCAAAGTCGTTATGTGTAGGATCAATAACCAGCTGGTAATTCAATTTATGACCATTTGTTTTGTCAGTTCCGGTGTAACCTGTTTTTATTCCTGTTACCACATTAATTGAACCGCTTGTTGGGATGGTTTCAAATGCTGCATTACCTTCACCTGTTGATCCTTTTTTACTTGCACTTGCATTTTTTTCAACTTTTACCTGCAGGCTAATTGCTGCCGGAATATCGTTCACGGTTAATCCTGCTGTAATTTTATTTGTTTTGCCTTTCGCTCTGATACTGGTGTACTGCAAATAAAAGGTTTCCTCAACCTCCAGTGGCTCCAGGTTAAAATCACCGGCTTCAGTTCCAAACATATCGTCGGTCCATTCCCACTCGGCTGTACCTGCGTTATCTCCTTTCTCATCTTCAATATCAACCAGATTTACGGTTGGTACAGTTACTTTTACTGCATGGTTGGCTTTGTCGTTATCCTGCGCCTTAACCAAGTTACTTACCCCGAAAACAAAAATTCCTACTAATAAAAATGTTACTTTTTTCATGATGTTGTGTTGTTTATTTGTTTGTAATTTCTTCAAAAAGCTTTTGTATCCTTTAGGGTCAGATACGCCTTATTATAAGCAATACCGGTGCCAATAATCATAAAGCCCTGTTTTACTGCACTTTATAGTTGTGCCATAAAAAATATTGTGTCCCGCGCCGGGACAGTTATTGTACATAAGGGACAGAATACCCAAACCGGACAATAAAACATAAGTTCTTTAATCCGTTGTAAAACATGATTAAACTATGATAGAAATCTACAAGATGATGTATTAACATAAAAGCCTGTTAGAAAGTATCACAAGCACACTACAATATTTGCCTGATTGTATTTAACAAACAATGAGTTTAAAAGTCACCTCTGCTCACCTAATAAACAAACGAAATAAATTTCATTTTTTAAAAAATTTGGATATCAGGAAACCTGGAAACAATATACAAAAACAGGTCTCGCCTTAAGCCTGTGCTATTTTGCAGTTAAAAACCTCCATCGAACTTAAATAGCTTGCAAGCATAATAAAAATGTCTCGTTGCCGGGTTCAACCTTTATGCTGCTCCTAATTTTAAAAAAAAAAAAAGACAGACCCTCTGGCCTGCCCTTTCAAATCTGTCCTAATATATTCCTCTCCTCTAATCTTCAATAATTGTATAAGTAATGGTTGCATCATAAACATCAGCTTCCATATCGCCAAAACTGTTATGCGTAGGGTCAATTACTAACTGATAATTTAGCTTATGACCATTGGTTGCCTCGGTACCGGTAAAACAGGTTTTTATTTTTGTTACCACATCAATTGAACCACTTGTTGGAATGGTTTCAAATTTGGCATTACCATCACCTGTTGTACCTTTTTTGCTTGCATTGGCGTCTTTGTCAACTTTTACCTGTAAGCTCATTGCTTCTGGCAATTCATTTACGGTTAAGCCGGCAGTAATTTTGTTTGTTTTGTTTTTATTGCGAATACTAGTGTACTGCAAATAAAAAGTTTCTTCAATTACCAGCGGGTCTGTATTAAAATCACCGGCTTCCGACCCAAACAGGTCTTCCGTCCAGATCCACTCTGCCAAACCGGCATTTTCTCCTTCGGCGTTTTCAATATCTACCAGATTTACGGTAGGTACAGTAATTTTTACCAGGTGATTGGCTTTGTCTGTATCACCTCCCTGTGCCAAAACTGAAGTACTAACTCCGAAAACGAAAATTGTTGCTAAAAATAATGTTACTTTTTTCATGATGTTGTGTTGTTTATTTGTTTGTAATTTCTTCAAAAAGCTTTTGTACCCTTTAGGGTCGGATACGCTTTTTCATAAACAACACAAATGCCAAAACATCTTGGCAATTGATTTACAGCCAATTAAGACTCGTGCCACAAATTTACACAATCTCTATATGGGACATTATTTTGACACTTGGGACAAAGTACATATTTTGGGACAGCAAAAAAGTAGAGTAAATCTGAAGTAGTTCAGAGAGGTTTTATTTATCCGAAAGGATATAATCTGCTGCTATTTCCAACTCCTGGTACCATTCGGCACCATACTTGGCAATTAAAGGCTCCTTTAAAAATTTATAAAGCGGAAGTTTCTCTGCGGCTCCGCATTTTCGGCCCGGTTTACAAATATCCAGTTCCTGGTAGTTTACGGCATCAAAGCGTTTGTATTCGGTTATTCGTATGGGGAATAAATGACAAGAAATAGGTTTTCTAAATTTTGTCTTGCCATCAAAAAAGGCTTTCTCAATGGCACATTTTAATATCCCCTGTTTGTTGTAGTAGGAGTAAACACACTGACGGTCGTCAACAAGTGGTGTTACCAGATCACCATCGCTATCGATTACCGAGTGCCCTTGCTTTTCTACTTCTTTTTTGTGTTTTTCAGGCAATAGATTTTCAAAATGGCTGTACTCCGATTCAATAAGCATGGCCTCTCTATCTGTCAAAGGTGCTCCGGAATCTCCTTCAATACAGCACGCTCCCTTACATTTTAGGATATCGCAAAGAAAATGTTTTTCAAAAACATCGCGACTTACTATTGTTCTTCCAATCTCAATCACAGCAACACAAAAAAAGTTTTTTTTTAAAGCAAGAGCAAGAACCTTTTAATAAAGCCTCTTGCTCTTCATTTATTATTCTTTATCAGGTGTTATTCTTACTTAATAAGATTTTTACCTGTCATATCTGCAGGCACCTCCAATCCCATCACATTCAATAGCGTTGGAGCCACATCGGCCAAAATCCCGTTATCCAGTTTAACTCCTTCTTTTTCTGAAACAAAAATACAAGGTACCGGATTTAATGAGTGAGCCGTGTTTTCCGAACCATCGGCATTTACCGCATTGTCAGCATTTCCGTGGTCGGCAATTATCATCACTTCGTATCCACCTTTTTTAGCAGCAGTAACCACTTCCTTTACGCAAGCATCAACAGCTTCTATCGCCTTATAAACAGCTTCGTAAATTCCGGTATGCCCAACCATATCGCCGTTAGCAAAGTTTAGGCAAACAAAGTCAGCTTCGCCGTTTTCCAGTTTTGGCACAATAGCTTTGGCAACTTCTGGTGCCGACATTTCGGGCTGATGATCGTAAGTTGGCACTTTTGGCGATGGAATAAGAATGCGGCTTTCTCCCTCAAATTCAGCTTCACGTCCTCCGCTAAAGAAAAAAGTAACGTGCGCATATTTTTCGGTTTCGGCAATTCGAATTTGTTTTAATCCGGCCCTTGAAACCACCTCGCCCATGGTGTTTGTAACGTTTTCTTTTTCGAAAATCACATTAATACCTTCAAAATCTGCTTTATATGTTGTCATGGTATACCATTGCAAGTTCATGGTATGCATTCCAAACTCCGGAAGATCTTTCTGTGTAAAAGCAATGGTTGTTTGGCGCAAACGGTCGGTACGGAAGTTAAAACAAATAACTACGTCATCTTCTTCAATTTTTGCCAAAGGCTCGCCGGCTTCGTCAACCATAACAACTGGTTTCAGGAATTCATCGGTAACACCATTTTCATACGATGCTTTCATGGAGGCAAGTATGTCGGTTGATTTCTCGCCTTTCCCTTGAGTATATAAATCGTAAGCCAGCTTTAATCTGTCGAAATTATTATCGCGATCCATTCCGTAATAACGACCAATCAATGAAGCAAATTTACCATTGGTTCCTTCCAGTGCTTTCAGGTCGGCTTCTACAAAGCCATAACCCGAACGCGGATCGGTATCGCGACCATCTGTTAATCCATGAATGAACACGTCTTCCAAACCCATGTCAGTAGCAATCTGGCATAGTGCAACCATGTGTGAACTTAATGCATGAACTCCGCCAGGCCCAATTAAACCAAGCAAATGCACTTTCTTATTGTTCGCTTTAGCATAGTTGTATGCTTTTAAAATTTGCGGATGCTGCCACAATGATTTGTCTTTAATTGCACGTGTTATTTTTACCATATCCTGGTATAAAACACGCCCTGCACCAATGTTAAGGTGTCCAACTTCAGAGTTACCCATTTGTCCATCAGGCAGTCCCACATTTTCGCCACTTGCCAGCAATTGGGAGTTCGGATATTTTTTCATTAACGAATCCATAAAAGGAGTTGGTGCAGTTGCAACAATATCACTTTTCGAGCCGTCGCCGATTCCCCAACCATCGAGAATCATCAATAAAGTCTTCTGATTATCAGCCATTATATTCTGTTTTTATTAATAACATTTTTTAGAACGGACAAAAATATCCTTTTTTAAATCATTAAAGAAATTACATTTACTTTGTTCACACGGATTTAACAATCTTTTGGGATTGATATACTAAATATTTAAATAAAACAGGCTTGCCATTGTCATAATTTTCCATTCCGTAGTCCAGGTTTTCAGGAACCGGGTATTTGAACCGAAGAGGCAACTTATGAAGTACATTTTCGTTTTACTTTTGTACAGACAATGAAAAAAATCAGAATTGAAATACCGGTTGTACTTCTCACTGTTATAATAATTTCGTTATTAGGACTGTCCGGGCACTTTGTGTATAAAAGTTTATCAAAAATTGTTCAATCCATGCTTTCAGAGTCAATCCCCGACAACACGCTTTTGTGGGTAAAAGATGTTGCCATGGAACTAAACGAAACAGAAAACATGGTTAAACTTTATTCGTTAAGTAATGACCGAGTTTACCTGAAAAACTACAAAACAATTAATCAATCGCTTGATCTTAAATTTGAAGAACTGCAAAAGCTGCCGGCTATCGATAGTAGCAAACAAATTCTTGTTGATTCGGTTCTTTTGCTCGCACAGCAAAAAATAGTTATTTGGGAAAAAATATTAAATCTCCACCTGAGCAAAGGCAGCGAACACGAAGCATTTAACGAATATGTTGAAACACTAGACACCGTGTTAAGTGTACAAGACACCATACATTTTCAGGAACCTGAAAAAAGGGGCCTTTTAAAACGCATATTTGGCAAAAAACAGGCTCCACCAACCCCGGTGATCGTTGATCGAACACCCGAGAAACAACGCCTCCAACAAGAATTGGAAGAACTGGAAAAAGAATTGGCTCAACGTAGCAGGCGCATGAGTACTATGGAGGCTGTTTACATGCGTAAAAACCTGGAAATATCTGAAAGTCTGGTAGCTATTATTACTGCGCTGGAGCTTATGGAAGAAGAACACTTCCTCCGGCAATCGCAACAAGCAGAGCTACTGGCCAACGAAACCTACAAACGACTTTTGCTGTTTGCCCTTTCCGTATTTTTGCTTCTTATGTTGGTTTTGCTCCTCTTTTTTCGCGACCTGCGCAAATCGCGATCGTACCAGAATGTATTACGAAAAGCCAAAGCTCAGGCCGAGAACCTTGCCCGCACAAAAGAACTTTTTGTTGCAACCGTAAGTCATGAAATGCGTACCCCGGTTAATGCAATTTATGGTTTAAGCGAGCAGTTATTGCAAAAACAACACGACCCCAAAACGCAGGAAGACCTGAGAGTTATTTTCGACTCAACCAAACATTTAGCCGACCTGGTGAATGACACCTTCGATTTCTCGCGGCTGGAAAAACAAAATATCCAGTTGGTTTCCACTCATTTCTCACTTCACGAGCTGCTGTACAAAATCAATCTTTACAATAAAGCAACAGCAGAAAACAAAAATATATCCCTGCACATCAACAACAAAACGGATAATGACCTCATTTTATATGGCGATGAAGGACGACTAAAACAGGTGCTGAACAACCTGATATCCAATGCTATAAAATTTACCGACGAAGGATCGGTGCGATTAAAAGTAGAAGCCAAACAGAAAAATGAAACTATTTTGCTTGAATGCATCGTTTCAGATACTGGCATTGGCATACCCAAAGAAAGCCAGGAAAAAATTTTTGATGAATTTGTACAACTTGAAACAGACCTGAGCAGAAAAGCCGGTGGCACAGGACTTGGGTTGTACATTGTAAAAAAACTGGTGGATTTGCTGAATGGTAAAATAACGCTGGAAAGCAAAACAAATGTTGGCACTAGATTTTACATTTCCATACCACTTAAAAAAGGAAAAAGAGAACAGTTGCAGCATAGTTTCAAAAGCCACAAGGCGCCCGGTGCATTAAAAAACAACTCTGTTTTAATTGCTGACGATGAAGAATTTAATCGACACTTGTTAAAAAGTATTTTCTTGAAATGGAACGTTGATTTTGATGAAGCAGAGAATGGACAGGCTGCTATTGAAATGGCTGCACACAAAAATTACCGCTTAATTTTAATGGATATTCGAATGCCGTTGGTAAATGGAATCGACGCAGCCGATCAAATAAAAGCCTCGGGGCATAAAGCACGAATAATAGCCCTTTCGGCAAACACCAACAATGTAAAAACAAAAAAGCAAGGCGGAAAGGTGTTTGATGACGCATTGAAAAAACCATTCAACGAGGCAGCTTTATACGAGGTTATTTCCAATTGTTTTAACAACATTGAAAATGCAGAAAATTCAAGCAAAAAAATGAAGCCAACCAGTAAGTTTAACTTAAGCGAACTGGAAAATATGAGTAACGGCGATCCCGCATTTGTAAAAGAAATGATTGAATTGTTTTTAAAAACCAGCAAAAGCAGCATTCACACAATAGAAAAGCACCTTGCCGAAAAAAACGGCAAAAGCATTGCCGAAGTGGCCCACAAACTTGCATCGCCGGTAAAATATTTGAGTGCTACAAAGCTTTATGACCTTATAAAGGCACTTGAAAAGCTGGCAGGCGAATCCGATAATTTCGTGGAGATTAAACAAAAAATAAAAGAGGTAAAGTCCGAAATAAATAAACTGAATCAGGAACTTGAAAAACTCATTTCAGAAAAAGATGAATAACATGCATTAACCTTTTTGAATCGATACATATTCAATACATTTGTTCTGATTTGAAAATATCCGGAGAAAATGGAAGCAAAAGCATTTAAAATTTTTGTTGTTGAAGACGATGAATGGTATCGCCGGTTGTTGGTTCATAATCTTTCCATGAATCCGGATTATGAAATAAAGTCGTTTGAAAACGGAAAAGAATGCCTGAACAACCTGCACCAATTACCCGATGTAATTACCCTGGACTACCGGCTTCCGGATATGAAGGGAATTGAAGTGCTCAAACAGATAAAAAACTCCAATCCTGAAATTCAGGTTATTCTCATCTCGGAACAGGACGATATTGAAGTAGTAGTTGACCTGTTAAAACACGGGGCTTACGACTACATTGTAAAATCAAAAGATATTCGCGAACGGCTCCTTAATACTGTAAATAATATTCGTAAAGAATTTAAGCTGAAAAACGAAATTCATTCACTTCGTCAAGAAGTAAAAAAGAAATACAGCTACCAGAATACCATTATCGGTAACAGTGCGGCAACCCAAAAAATATTTGACCTGATTGAGAAAGCCACCCGTACCAATGTTACAGTATCGATTAGTGGCGAAACGGGCACAGGCAAAGAACTGGTTGCCAAAGCCATACACTACAACTCACTGCGCGCCAAACAACCTTTTGTTGCAGTAAACATGGCAGCCATACCTAGCGAACTCATTGAGAGCGAACTGTTTGGACACGAGAAAGGTGCATTTACCGGAGCAGCATCGCGCAGAATAGGAAAATTCGAGGAAGCACATTCGGGGACTTTATTCCTTGATGAAATTGCAGAACTCGAAATTTCGCTTCAAGCTAAGCTGCTAAGAGCATTACAGGAAAAAGAGATTGTTAGAATTGGCAGTAACCGACCTGTAAAAATTGATTGCCGCATCATTATTGCCACCAATAAAAATTTACTCGAACAGGTAAAAAAAGGCCAATTCAGACAAGACCTTTATTACCGCTTTTATGGACTGCCAATCGATCTTCCCCCCTTGCGCCAAAGAGGCAACGATATTATTTTGCTGGCTAAAAACTTTGTTAGCGAATTTTGTAAGGAAAATAAGCTCGGACAAAAAATATTAACACCATCGGCCAGCAAAAAACTGCTGGGTTACCCTTTCCCGGGAAATGTGCGAGAACTTAAATCGGTGATTGAACTGGCTGTTACGCTCGCTGATAAAAAAGAAATTGAAGCCGAGCACCTACTGCTCGATGATACCGAAAACATCGAGAGCCTGCTAAATGAAGAACTCAGCTTGCGCGAATACAACTTGCGCCTGGTAAAAAAACTGCTTGAAAAATACGACAACAAACCTAAAATTGTGGCCGAAAAACTTGATATTGGGGTAGCTACCATTTACCGAATGATTAAAGATGAATAACAGCTTTCAATTATCATTTTGATAATTCGCTATCATTATGATATCCCTTCGGTCAAGAAGAATTCTCACATATCGCTGACTATCTGCACCTTACAGAGCAACCTGTTTTATGGCATAGCAATTGGCTTTTAGGAGCCAAATTGTTTAATCATTAAAATGGAGGAAAAAGTCATGAAATCGAATAGAAAAATACAAAATGCAATAAGTGCATTTTTAGTTGTTGTAATTATTGGTGCAGCATTGGTTGGTATTTCAATTTATACCAAAAAGAATACTGAGATTGATAGTCTACAAAGCAGTAATGTTAATATAAACCAGGAGTTACAAGAGCGCGACTCGATGGTTAACGAACTGCTTGGAGCCTTTGATGAAATTGAGCAAAATCTGAAATACATAAAGGAGAAGCGCCAGGTTTTATCAATAGAATCGCAAACCGAAGGCAATTACGACAAGAAAAAAGCCATTGTTGAAGACATTAGTCTTATGAATGAAATGCTGGAAAAAAGCAGCGAACACATTGCAGAATTAGAGCGTAAGCTTCAGAAATCGGGCATTCAAATCAGTTCGTTGAAAAAGAAAATTGAAACCTTAAACCAAAGTGTTGAAGAACAAAACACCCAGATTATTGCGCTTCAGCAACAAATTGAAAAACGCGACGAAATGCTTGCCCAACTGAATCGACAGGTAGACGATATGCAGGTTGAAATTTCGAAACAAGTTGATACCCTGAAAATAAAGCAACAACTAATTGAGGAAAAAACATACCAACTTAATAAAGGGTTTGTTGCCTATGGAACTTACAAAGAATTAGAAGAAAATGGTGTTCTTACCAAAAACGGAGGTTTTCTGGGACTTGGGAAACATATTTCGCTCAAGAAAAACCTGGATCAGGATTATTTTACCGAATTAAATATTCGCGACACCAAATCAATACCGTTATTCTCAAACAAAGCCACCATTATTTCCGAACACCCCGATAGTTCTTACACATTTATCGAACAAGACGGTGTTATTGCCTACCTAAATATAGATAACCCCGATGAGTTTTGGAAAATATCGAAGTATGCTGTAATTGAAATAAAATAGGTTTGCTGAAAGCAGAAGTGTGTGCGAGAGTGCTTGCACCCTTCTCTTTCTTTTTGCTAATACAAAGAACCCCACTTAAAACAATTCTTTTAAAGAAAAACATAAAAATTCTACAATGAAGAAAATTGGAACCATCATTACTACAATTATACTTGGAGCACTATTAATAATGGCTTGTAGCCAAAACGACTCGACGGAATTTGCCGATGGTAACGGAAAAATAAACGTATACCTTACCGATGCTCCTTTCCCAATCAGTCTGGTGTCTCAAACCATTGTAACAATAAATAAAGTTGAAATCAGGAAACACGAAAACGACTCAACTGAAGCAATATTTATTTCGTTAATGGAAGAAGCTTTTGAAATTGATTTGCTTACCCTATCCAATGGAATTACCGAACAACTTGCTTCGGTTGAGCTGGAAGCGGGAAGCTATGATTTAATTCGAATGCACGTTACCGACGCGAAAGTTATTCTTACCGATGGTTCGGAGTTTGATTTAAAAATACCAAGTGGCACAAGCAGCGGTTTAAAAATTAAAATTCAGCCAGAAATAACCATCGCCAGCGGGCAAACCACTGATGTATTACTTGATTTCGATGTTAGCAAATCATTTGTGGTGAAAGGAAACTGGAAAGACGGAAATATTAAAGGCTTCAATTTTAAACCGGTTGTTCGAGGTGTTTTACTCGACAGGGCCGGAAGAATAAAAGGAAGGGTTACCGATACTACAGCAAATGCGCTTGAAAATGCCGCTATAAAATTATGGGAAGAGATAAACGATGTAGATAACGACTCGATAGTAGCTACAGCATTTACCAACCCGGAGGGACAATATCAGCTTATTGGCATACCCGAAGGAACATATTACATGACTGCTGAACGGGATAGTTTTCAGACAGATACCATATGGAATGTGGATGTATTAAAAGGAGAGTCAAGCCAGATTGACTTTGTATTAACCCCCGAGCCGTAATGATTGCGAAGAGGCGAGTATCATTCTGAAATCAATCAGTTTGGTTATGCTTAGTGGTTTTCAAGTAGAGGCTGTCCGTTAGTTCGGGCAGCCTTTTTATTATCGGCACAATTCATCCGTGTATTTCCACAGTTGGGTAATGTAAATTTCGTGGGCTTGCGTTTTCCCCTGATTTTTGAATCATCAAAACAAAAACAAGTCATGAAAACAATTTTTACAATCTTCTTCATCGTTCTATCCGTAAATTCCTTCTCGCAAGCTACCATTTCGGGGCGAGTACTAACAAAAAATGGAGAGCCAATTCCGGGGGTAAATATTTTTGTTGAGAACACTTACGACGGAGCCAGCTCGGATGCAGACGGGAACTTTAGCTTTACAACAACAGAAACGGGCGAACAAAAACTTATTGCTTCGTTTATTGGCTATAAAACATGGCAAAAGCTCCTTGTTTTGGATGCTGAAATAAACCTGCAAATTGAACTGCACGAGAATATAAACACCATTGATGCAGTAACCATTACTGCGGGGAGTTTTGCTGCCGACGATGAATCGCGTGCCTCGATAATGAAATCGCTGGATGTATACACCACACCAAGTGCCAACGGCGATGTTATGGCTGCCATTAGAACTATGCCAGGAACACAGGCTTCGGCTGACGACGGACGATTGCTCGTACGCGGTGGTGATGCCTACGAAACATCAACCTACATTGACGGACTAATTGCGGCCAAACCGTATTATTCAAAAACACCCGATGTAGCCACTCGCGGACGTTTTGCGCCGTCGTTGTTTAACGGGGTGCAATTTAATACCGGAGGCTATTCGGCTGAATACGGACAAGCACTTTCGTCTGTGCTGGTTTTAAAATCAACCGACTTACCCGATGATGACAATACCGGAATTTCATTAATGAGCATCGGAGCCGAAGCCAACCGAACAGAACGTTGGGAAAACACCTCGCTGATGGTATCCGGAGGATACACCAACCTTTCGTTGTACGATAAAATCTTTAACAGTTCTATTGATTGGGAAAAGCCGGTTGAATCGGTAAATGGTTCTGCTGTATTCCGTCATAAAACACGTTCTTCGGACATGTTAAAAGCCTACATTAACGCCGATTACGGAGAACTGGCCTACCTGGTACCAACAGGCAATTCAGGTAATAAAATGAAAATTAGTAACAAAGGCGGAACTGTTTACTCCAATCTTTCGTACCGCGATTGTTTCTCGGAAAAATCTTGCTATCGAATTGGTGTATCATCAACCTGGCAGGACAACCGGCTTGGCCTGGATAGTGACGATGTTAACACAAAAGAGTTGAATATAGAAACACGTTTTGCTGTTGTGCACGACATTTCGGATGGAGTTAAGCTTACCTGGGGCGCCAACGAAACATTCAATAAATACAACCAGGATTACATCGAAAATAAAAATGTTTTATACAATGGCACTTTTAACGATCACCTCTTGGGTGCTTTTATTGAGCCGGAAATAAAATTTAGCAAAAACTTTGGTATCCGGCCCGGTATTCGTAATGAATATTCTTCGGCAATTCAGCATTGGAACATTGCGCCACGTTTTGCACTGGCCTTAAAAACAGGAAAAAAAGCACAATTGGCCGGAGCCTGGGGGCTTTATTACCAAACACCACAGGCCGATTACCTGAAAATAAATACAAACCTCGATTTTGAGCAGGCCACACACTACATTGCCAGTTACCAGTTTGGCGATAATTCGGAACGACTTTTTAGAGCCGAAGCTTATTACAAAAAATACAAGAAGCTTATTACTTACACCCTTGCAGAAAACGGCTTACCTGAAAACCTGCAAAACAATGGCCACGGATATGCAGGAGGTTTAGACCTGTTTTGGCGCGACCAAAAAAGTATTAAAGGATTTGATTATTGGTTAACTTATTCCTTCATCGACACAAAACGCAAATACCAGTATTACCCAGAGGAGGCAACCCCTTATTTCATTTCTAAGCACAACTTTTCAGCTGTTGGCAAATATTGGGTGAATAAAATAAACACTCAGTTTGGAGCTTCATTTTCCGCTGCCAGTGGACGCCCGTACAACAACCCTAACACCAACGAATTTAATGCCGAACGAACAAAAATGTATTCGGATTTGAGTCTGAACATGAGTCATGTATTTTATCTTGGCAATCAGTATTCAGTATTGTATTGCTCGGTAAACAATGTATTGGGCAACAATAATGTGCTAAGCTATCGGCCTACAAATGTAGCCGACGCACAGGGCAATTACACTTTGGTACCTGTAAAACGCGACATTAAACGTTTTGTCTTTATCGGTTTGTTTCTGAATTTCTAAATGAAACCAACAAGACTTTTTCCCGGGTTACAATTCATCCCTTAAAATCAACAATTCGGTAAACAACAATTTTAATTGCAGCACTTTCAGCCGAAATTTGAACCAGAAAATAAATCACTTAGTCATAACAAATAAAATTAAAATCATGAAAACGTTTATCACAATTCTGCTCGCAGTTCTTTCACTTACAGCTTTTTCTTCGAAATATGAAGAAACCATGAAAACCAACATTACAAAAATGTACCAGGTATCCGGCTCTGCTGAATTGCAGTTGCTTGCCAACAAGTTTGAACGCATAGGCAATGCCGAACCCGACAAATGGCTCCCCCACTATTATGCGGCATACTGTTTTATCCGATCAACTTTTTTTGATGAAATGAATGCTGATGCCAAACATGCACAGCTTGACAAAGCCCAGGAATTAGTTGACAAATTAATGAAAACCAACAGCAACGAATCGGAAGTACATGCTTTGCAAGCATTGCTTTACCAGCTGCGTATTACCGATATGAGTAAAGGCGCAAAATATTCGATGAAAGCATCGGAAGCTATTAACACCGCTGAAAAGTTAAATGCAAACAATCCAAGAGTGTACTACTTGCGTGGCAGCAATACTTTTCATACACCCAGTTTTTTTGGAGGCGGGGCCGAAAAAGCAAAACCCGATCTGGAAAAAGCAGCCAAAATGTTTAAAAATACACAACAAAACGATGGTTTAATGCCTAGCTGGGGAAAGGTTCACAATTCACAATTGCTAAGCCAATGCAACGAAATAGCGAACTAAGTTTTCGCCCCTTTTGAAAGAAGAATTTTGCGCTTCTATTAACAGAAAAGACCCGTACTGATTTTTGGCACGAGTCTTTTCTTCAAACACAAAGTTGATTTCAACATACCATTATTACAAGCTACGCAGGAAAAAGCAACTTTATCATTTATTATTCTGGTTTTTCACTTTCTTCAACACCATCTTAATTTTTACTATCTTGAAATCTCAAAAATCAAACAAAAGAATTTGCATGCGAAAACACGTTATTGTTAACTGGCTGGTTGCCGCCATTGTCTCAATTCTGATAGGTTTAACCACAACGGTATTAATGGGCGGCTCGTTAAAAATGCCTTTTATGCAATATGTATGGAACGCCGGATACTCGCTCAGTTTGGGACTGCCTTTGTTTGCCAACGGCTACCTTTTTGGCTGGTTCGAAAAACGATATATTGATTGGGTAAACCAGCCAGGCACCAGTGTATTACGTGCTTTGTTCATGCATTTTGTGTATTCAAGTTTTGTAATTTGGACCGTTAACTGGTTTTGGTTTATTTACATTATGAACCGCGACTGGTCGTCGTTTTGGCAATACAACCGCGGAACCATTATATCGGAATACATTATTTTTATTATTGTAGCTTCAATTATTTACGCCATATCTTTTTTTAAAGCCTGGCGCAACGAAGTGCAACAGAAAGAAGAAGCAAAACGCGAATCGCTGGCGCTGCAATACAAGGTACTGCAAGACCAGATTAATCCACATTTTTTGTTTAACAGTTTAAATGTACTTGGTAGCCTTATTGATATGGATGTGGAAAAAGCAAAGCAATTTACCCGCGAACTATCAAAGTTTTACCGCGATGTACTTCGGTTTAAAGACCTTGACATTATTGCTTTAAATGAAGAAATTGATTTTGTTACAAAATACATTTACCTGCAACAAATACGTTTTGGCGAAGCTTTACAGGTAGACATAATCGCCAACGAAAAAATACAAGGCAAGGTAATTCCATTGTCGTTACAGGCATTGGTTGAAAATGCCATAAAACACAACGAAATTTCAAAGGCCAATCCACTAAAAATTGTTGTAGCTATTTCCGACGACTACGAGTTATTGGTTGAAAATAATCTTCAGCCCAAAAAACAGCTGGAGGAAACCAGTAAAACCGGACTAAAAAACCTGGCCGGACGCTACCAATACCTAACCGGAAAAGAAATGAGAATATTAAAAAATGGCGGTTATTTTAGGGTTAGCCTTCCGCTGATTAGATTGGAAGAAACGAAAATTTAAGGATAAAACCGGCAATAAGTTTTTAATTAGAATGAGAATATTAATTGTAGAAGACGAACCTTTGGCAGCTGCCCAACTGGCTGCCCACATTTCGGCCTTGCAACCTGAGGCGCAAATACTTGCAGTATGCGATACGGTAAAAGCGTCAGTGGAATGGCTACAAAATAACAAAGCTCCGGATCTGGCCTTTTTTGATATTCAACTGGGCGATGGCTTGAGTTTTGAAATATTTGAACAATGTAATTTTACACATCCCGTAATTTTTACCACCGCCTACAACGACTACGCCATTAAAGCCTTTAAGGTAAACAGTGTTGATTATCTTTTGAAACCTATTGAACGCACCGAGCTAAAAAAAGCGCTGGATAAGTTTAAGCAACTTTCACAACCAACAAAATCAATACTAACTCCTGAATTGCTAAATGAAGTAGTTGCTTCGCTAAAAACAAAAAACTATAAAGAGCGTTTTTTGGTAAAAGTGGGCACGCACCTGCGGGTTATTGAAACTACCGATGTGCTGTATTTTTACAGTTTTGAAAAAGGCACTTACGCCAAACTTAACGATGGTAAAGATTACCTGCTCGACCAAAGCCTGGAATTGGTGGAGGGCATGGTAAACCCGGATACTTTTTTTCGGATAAACCGCAAATACCTGGTAGCATTAAAAAGCATAAACGATGTAGTTGCCTACAGCAACTCGCGTTTAAAACTAAAAGTACATCATCACACCGACGATGATTTTTTAGTAGCGCGCGAAAAGGTTAAAAGCTTTAAAAACTGGTTGGAAGGCAGCTTGTAGTTCCAAGGGATTTGTGCTGAAAAGAACGGCTTACAAACCCGATACTGCTTGTGATTAAAGAAACAGCAGAGAATTCATTCAAGAAATACCGGCCATCTCGAGGCAGCAGTAAAAAAATGAAGCGGATTACAAGTCTACTTGCAACCCGCTTTATATAATTGTAGTAGTTAGGAACGAAAATCAAAAAATTACAGGCAATACTTATAGATCAAAACGATCAAGGTTCATCACCTTATTCCATGCTGCAACAAAATCTTCCACAAACTTCTCTGCTGCATCAGCACTTGCATAAACTTCGGCCAATGCTCTTAACTCCGAATTTGACCCAAATACCAAATCAGCACGTGTAGCTGTCCACCTAATTTTGCCCGATTTACGGTCGCGGCCATCAAAACACTCTTTGCTTTCGGAGTTTGGCATCCAGGCAATTCCCATGTCAAGCAAGTTCACAAAAAAGTCGTTTGTCAACAGCTCCGGACAATCGGTAAAAACCCCATGTTTCGATTCGTCAAAATTAGTATTTAAAACTCGCATTCCTCCAACAAGCACAGTCAGCTCGGGAGCAGTCAGCGTTAGCAGTTGTGCTTTGTCTACCAGCAAATCTTCAGTTGCAATCGGGAATGGTTTTTTCAGGTAATTCCTAAAACCATCGGCAAACGGTTCCAGAACGGCAAACGATTCAGCATCGGTTTGCTCCTGGGTTGCATCCATTCTTCCGGGAGCAAAGGGCACCACAATCGAAAAACCGGCCTCTTTAGCAGCCTTTTCTACACCGGCACATCCTGCCAACACAATCAGATCGGCCAGCGACACTTTTTTATTACCGGGCTGTGCATTGTTAAATTCCTCCTTGATTTCCTCCAGTTTTTTCAACACTTTTTGTAAAAGAGGTGGATTATTCACTTCCCAGTTTTTTTGAGGTTCCAGACGAATACGTGCGCCATTTGCTCCCCCGCGCTTATCCGATCCGCGAAAAGTAGAAGCAGAAGCCCAGGCTACCGAAACTACCTGCGAAACACTTAGTCCAGCTTCCCATACTCTTGCTTTCAGGGTTACCACATCATTCTCATCAATTAAAGCATGGTCTACTACCGGAATAGGATCTTGCCATATCAGGTCTTCTTCGGGCACTTCGGGCCCCAGGTATAAAGCTTTAGGCCCCATGTCGCGATGGGTTAGTTTAAACCAGGCTCGTGCAAAGGCATCAGCAAATTCTAGCGGATGTTCATAAAACCGACGTGATATTTTCTCATAAGCCGGATCAAAACGCAAGGCCAAATCGGTTGTAAGCATAGTTGGTTTGTGTTTTTTCGAAGGATCGTGAGCATCAGGCATTTCCTCACCTGCGTTTTTTGCTACCCATTGATAGGCTCCAGCGGGGCTTTTGGTTAATTCCCACTCATAGTCAAGCAGGTTTTTAAAGAAATAGTAACTCCATTTAGCTGGAGTTTGAGTCCAGGTTACCTCAATACCGCTTGTTATGGTGTCGCCTGCCTTACCCGAACCAAAAGAACTTTTCCATCCCAGCCCCTGTTCTTCCATTGGTGCTGCTTCGGGCTCCGGCCCCACATGTTCGGCCGGCCCTGCACCATGGCATTTTCCAAAAGTATGCCCACCAGCTATTAACGCCACGGTTTCCTCATCATTCATGGCCATGCGGGCAAATGTTTCGCGAATATCCTTGGCTGCAGCCAACGGGTCAGGGTTCCCGTCCGGGCCTTCCGGATTTACATAAATTAAACCCATTTGAATTGCGGCCAGCGGGTTATCCATTTTCTCCAAATCCAAATCTCTTTCATCGTTTTGCAGCCATTCTTTTTCCGAACCCCAATACACATCTTCCTCGGGCTCCCAAACGTCTTCGCGCCCACCGGCAAAACCAAAGGTTTTAAAACCCATTGATTCCAGTGCCACATTTCCGGCAAGAATCATCAAATCGGCCCACGATATTTTTTTACCATATTTTTGTTTAATCGGCCAAAGCAGCCGTCGGGCTTTGTCTAAGTTTGCATTATCGGGCCAGCTATTAAGGGGAGCAAAACGCTGTTGCCCGGTACCTCCGCCACCCCGGCCATCGCCGGTTCGGTAGGTTCCTGCGCTATGCCAGGCCATTCGGATAAACAGTGGTCCGTAGTGACCAAAATCAGCTGGCCACCACTCCTGCGAGTCTGTCATTAAAGAATGCAGATCTTTTTTTAAGGCAGCATAATCAAGACTTTTAAACGCTTCAGCGTAATTAAAATTTGTACCCATCGGGTTCGATAAAGAAGAATGCTGCCGAAGAATATTAAGTTTCAATTGGTTGGGCCACCAATCACGATTTTTGGTACCAACGCCTCCCACGGTGTGCTTTCCGCTTGCACCTGTTACGGGGCATTTGCTCATGTTTTCTGATGTATTTTCCATATCCAAAGTACTTTTTGTTAACCTTATAAGATAATAAAAATAAGGCAATTAAACACCTTACTTCGGCTATTTTATAAGGATGAACTCTTTATAAAAAAAGTACTATAGTTGTCGGCAACAACTGAGCATGCCTTTAAACAAAGCGGGAAAGAGTATTATTTTCCGGATTGTACAAAAAAGACAAGGGGAAATGGAAGGAATAACTACAAGCTGGTTAAATCAGTTCTCCGGTGGTTCAATAATTTTTGGAGGATTAAGCCTGCTCCTTTTTTCAATAGTTAACAAGCCATACGAAGCCCGAAGTCCATAAATAGCCTGCACCTTTAGGCCGGTTTCAAATTTATAATAGCCAATAGTTGCGACAGCTATGGCTTTTAACTGTTCTTCAGTTGCAGGAGTGTTGTCAACCAGAGCAACGGGAAGTATAAGATGTGTACCCGAAAGCCCTTCAGAAACATGGTACAAATAGCTTAAATTCAGAGCTAAATCAAAAGCCGTTTCCACCTTTCGAATCTGATAATCAACGAGTGCTATTTTAGTTGTTTTAACAGGTAAGGAAAAATCGCGGATAACACGTGCTTGTTCTTGTGCCACCGCTTTAATTGATAAAAAGCAACACAGTAAAATCAACAGTTTTTTTTGCATCATTTTATATTTAGTGTCAGTTTATGTGTGGTACTGCAAAATAAAACTATAAAAAAAACAGACTCGCTCAACCATGTGGCTTCCCGGTTAATAAACAGATAGAGAAAAAGGTTGCTTATGCAACCTTTTCTAGTTTGAGTAAATTGTTTATGTAAGGAAAAACGGACAATCTGCTTGTTTTTGCACCACACCTTAGAAAACTTATTGTGCGACAACCTTTTAAAACTCCGGCAGACCAACAACATTAATAAGGGTAATTATTATTCAGATACAAGTTATGGAAATAGAAAACAATTAAAAAGAGACTAAATAGTATTTAATTAAAATTTAACAATTTTAATCTTTCCACTGCTATTTCAATGAAACGTATATAAGCCACTGGGGTTAACTAAAGGCAAAAACAAATAGAAAGCAAATAATAGCAGCCTTTACTAAAACCAGCCCATCGGTAAAGGAAAAACCTTTGCTTTGTTTATTTTTACGATAAAAAACATATGAAACAGTTATTTTACTTTATCCTATTGCTCATACTTGCCACCGGCTGCCAACCCAAAGAAAATAGTACGAAAGTATATCTGTTTTCGTATTTTAAAGATAACGGACAAGACGGGCTACACCTGGCCTACAGTTACGATGGCTACCGCTTTGTTGCACTAAACAACGATTCGTCAATTCTGACCCCCCAGGTAGCCGATGATCGTTTAATGCGCGATCCTTGCATAATTAAAGGCCCTGACAATAAATTTCATATGGTTTGGACGGTTAGTTGGAATGACCGGGGAATTGGATATGCCTGGTCCGAAGATTTGATTCACTGGTCTGATCAAAAATTTATTCCCGTAATGCAGCATGAGCCTACGGCACGCAACTGCTGGGCTCCGGAACTATTTTATGATGAAGTAGAGCAACAATATATGATTTACTGGGCCACAACTATTCCCAATCGTTTTAAGTCTGGCGAAACACAGGGCGACAGCAATTATAATCACCGGATGTATTTTACCACCACAAAAGACTTTACCGATTTTAGTCCAACTCAACTTTTATACAACGAAGATTTTAATGTAATTGATGCGGTGATAAAAAAGATTAATAACGAATACCTAATGTTTTTAAAAGATGAAACCCGTAATCCGGCAAGAAAGCACATACGTATCGCAAAAAGTACTTCGTTATATGGTGGGTATAAACTTGCTTCGCCACCAATTTCTCCGGACTGGGTTGAAGGGCCAACCGTAACAAAAGTAAATAATTGGTGGGTTGTTTATTACGATGAATATACGCGCCACCATATGGGAGCTATTCGATCGGCCGATTTAATTAATTGGGAGACAATAAACGACAGCATTAGTTTTCCTGAAGGAACCCGGCATGGAACAATATTCAAAGCAGAGGAGCGCACACTGAACGATTTAATCGAAGCATTTGATTAAAAGAACAGCATCTACGCTCGAGCTTAGAGCGAGCCCTAAAATCACCAAAAATTAACTATTGAAATTTACTTTTAGTCCAGAAATTTACTGTAAGTGATTCGCATTTCCACACCATCATTTTTTGCACTTTTCATCACTACCCTGTTGGCAATATCAACACGGCGTCCGGTGGTTAGGAAAAAGCCCTGATTACCTACAAAATCGTCATCTTCCGGGTCGGTTACATCAATTATACGTTGTACGTGCTGCGTAATATTAAAGCTGTAGGAATAATCGCTGGTATCAAGATATCCGCCATAAAAAACAGGATTAAAGAAGTAATCTATCGGGCGGTACTCTTCTTCGTCTGGTGCCACAAAAGTAAACATCAATTGCGATGGTGGCGGATAATTGTGAATATCGCTTTTAACGGTATCAACATGAAATACTATTTCAGCTTTATTGATTCCCATATTTGTAGAGTCTTTCCAGTTTTCAAGTCCCGATATGGTTATTCTTGATTTTAAGCCACCCGTTGGCTGCACATAAACCACATCGTCTTCCACATCTTCCTGGTCCAGATGATCAAAAAATGGTGTGCCCGTATAATCGTGTTCTATTCCACTAATACGTGCACTGTAATCGGTAATTAAAAAAGCTCGCGAGAGGGTATCGGGCGATTCACCTTCTTCCAAATCCATGTTTTCATCGTTGTTGTAATACACCAGCAAAGCCGACCCCTGAAAAGTACTGGTTGCCATCGTATGCAAAGTTATTAATGCCCCTTTACCGCTTACATCTTCGCTCTCAATAAAAAGTCCTTTAAAATATTGCAAAAATACATCGTTATTAATTAAATCAAGCGAATCGGCATAAACCAGCTTTTCTCCAAGCGAATTATCGAGTGGAATGGTTAGCATTTGGAAATTGGTATCCTGAGTGGCAGAATCGAGTTCAACTTTTGGTGTAAAATCAAACTCTGCCAAGGGCACATCTGAAGCCATTGATTTTAAATCAATATCCTGCGTATATTCCGCATCCGGATCGAGATACGTTTCCAGTTCATAAACCTTAATATGCTGCTGGGTTAATGTATCTCCATATACATTTCGATAAAAAATATATAATCGTACCGAATCAACTACCGGATTAGTACCAAAATCAGGGTAAGAAGTTAAACGAAACTGAGCGGCATAATCAACGGTCGTTTTCCCAAAAACGGGATCGTTAAATGTTCCCAGCAAGTTGTAATCCGATTTGTTTGAAACAATACCATTCTCGGTAAAGGTAAATGACGAGATTTTATCGGAAACCGAAATGTTCCGGACATTAATTAGATCTTCTTTGGGCAAAATACCCAAACCTAAATCGTTTTCGTCGCTGTTGCAGGCTACCAAAGCACTAACAAGAATTAATAAACCACTAAAGGCTTTTAATAATTGCGTTCTACTATATTTCATGTTAACTTTTCCAATTTAATAAAAGGAAGCTTCACACACTGTAGCCAATGCAGTTTCGCAAACTAAAACAGTTATGGTTGCTTCGTCAATTTTCTGAATTCTGAAAAACTTCACAAACATAGAAAATTACGGCGTAAGCTTTTCTGAAATTCCGGCAAAATTGAACTTTTTAAATATAATTTTGATTCTTTAACACCGTAATCTTACACTTTATCGTAAAACTCGTTGTATGCGTCAATGTATGTTTCTTTTGGCTGATAATCAAGAAACAGCTTACCGTTCTCCTGGATGTAGTTTTTTACATCGGGATTAATGTTTTCCGATCCCTGAATAACCGCATCAGAATAACCGATGGCCATCTTGCTAACGTTTGCAAATGTAGGATCTTCAATACCTTTTACATCATCGGCAGTAATGCCTTCGAGTAGTAATTTTTCGTTAAACTTACTATCCAGGGTCTTTTTAAAATCGTCGTTATAAACCGAATACACCAACTTCGAATTCTGGAATAACGGATCGTTATAATAATACTTTTTAATGTAAAGTGGCACCAACGAGGTAAGCCATCCGTGACAGTGAATAATATCCGGTGCCCAACGCAACTTAATTACGGTTTCGAGAACACCACGCGCAAAAAACACCGCACGTTCATCATTATCCTCAAACTCGTTTCCATCGGCATCGTGCAATACCGCTTTTCGCTGAAAATAATCTTCGTTGTCAATAAAATACACCTGCATACGTGCAGCTTGTATCGATGCAACTTTTATGATAAGCGGATGGTCGGTATCGTTAATCACAAGGTTCATACCCGATAAACGGATCACCTCGTGCAACTGATTTCTTCGCTCGTTAACACAGCCATAGCGTGGCATAAATGTTCTTATCTCTCTCCCCTTTTCCTGCACGCCCTGTGGCAGGTAACGTGCAATTTCCGACATCTCGCTTTCAGGCAGGTAAGGAGTAATTTCTTGTGAAATATAAAGGATTCTTTTCTTTTCCATGAACCAATAAGTGCAGTTAAAAACAGGGTGCAAAAGTAATAAAAATAAACGAATTGTCAAGTTAAGTTGGTTAGCTTCAGCCAGTATCATCACTTTTTTTGATGTTTTAACAATTAAAATTACTTACTTTGCAGCCGCAAAAATTCAGGGATGAAACTGCTTACTACAGTAAACGACTTACAATTTGAGATACAACAACTTGGAGCTGAAAGCCAGGTTGGTTTTGTACCTACCATGGGGGCACTCCATGCGGGGCATATTTCGCTGGTTAAACAGGCGGTAAAAGAAAATCGTATTGTAGTGGTAAGTATTTTTGTAAACCCCACCCAGTTTAACGATGCGAAAGACCTTGAACGTTACCCACGTACGCTCGAAAACGATATGCACCTGCTGGAACCAACAGGTTGTGCCATTGTGTTTGCTCCTAATGCCAAAGAAGTTTACCCCGAACCGGATAAACGTAAATTTAACTTTGGAAAATTGGAAGAGGTGATGGAAGGCAAACATCGCCCGGGGCACTTTAATGGTGTGGCCCAGGTGGTTAGCCGTCTTTTCGACATGGTAAAACCTGCAAAAGCCTACTTCGGATTAAAGGATTTTCAGCAACTGGCCATTGTTAAAAATATGGTAAAACAACTGCAACTTCCGGTGGAAATTGTACCTTGCGCCATTATTCGCGAAAAAAGTGGTTTGGCCATGAGCTCGCGAAATGAATTATTGACAGAAGAACAGCGGAAAAATGCAGCCGTAATTTCAGAGACTTTATTTAAAGCCAAAGAACTTAAAGCGCAAAATTCCGTACAAGAAATCGTGGATTGGGTGACAGAAACGATAAACAAGAACCCCTTCCTTGATGTTGAATATTTTGAGATTGTTGACGACGAACAGCTGCAACCGGTGAAGAACTGGGAGAAAGATTCGACAAAAGTTGGATGTGTTGCAGTTTTTTGCGGCGAAATCCGACTAATTGACAATATAGTTTTTTAAGACCGAAATAAGCATAGTTATGCAAATTGAAGTTTGTAAATCGAAAATACACAAGGTTACCGTTACCGAGGCAAACCTGCAATATGTGGGAAGTATCACCATCGACGAGGATTTGATGGATGCGGCAAACCTTATTGAGAACGAAAAAGTTCAGGTTGTTAATATTAACAACGGAGAGCGCCTGGAGACGTATGTAATTAGGGGCGAACGCGGAACGGGAACAATCTGTTTGAACGGACCGGCTGCACGTAAAGTTGCTGTTGGCGACGTGGTAATTATCATTTCGTATGCATTGATGGATTTTGAAGAGGCTAAAACTTTTAAGCCCAGTCTTATTTTCCCCGATATTGAAACAAACAGTATTGTTTAAACTGATAAATGTTTTTTAAAAAGATAATACCTCGTGGCTGAAAAACCACGAGGTGTTTTATTTATAGCCGCTTAATTAACTGCTATTTTTGTCTGCAAACGAATATCGTCAGATGAAGCGCCAATCATTAGTTGAAAACTACCTGGTTCAAGAACACGGTCCAGCTCTTTATTTACAATTGATAAATCATCAGGTGTTAGTGTAAACCGGATTGTAGTTTCTTCCTGTTTTTTCAAATAAAACCGTTTAAAATGTTTTAACTGTTTCAGGGGTTGCACCATCGAAGCAAATTCGTCTCTGATATACAATTGTACTACTTCTTCACCATCGTAATTTCCGGTGTTTTTTACTACAAACGCAATCTCAAACTCATTGTTAGCCTGTTTTTTTACTTGTAAGTTTTGATATGCGAAAGTTGTAAAACTAAGTCCGTAGCCAAAAGTGTAAAGTGGTGTTGCGGCAATCTCAACATAAGCGTGTGCATTCGGATTTTTTTTGTTGTAGTATACAGGAACCTGCCCAACGTTTCGGGGAACAGAAATCGGCAACCGTCCTGCCGGATTATAATCTCCAAATAAAATATCTGCTATCGCATTTCCCCCTTCTTGCCCCGGGTACCAGGCGTTTAATAATGCATCTGCATTTTGTGCAGCCCAATTCATGTTAAGTGGTCGGCCTTCAATATAAACAACAATTAATGGTTTGCCGGTTGCTTTTATTGCTTTTAACAAATTCATTTGGAAACCAAGTAATTCAAGAGTTGCCCGGTCAAAACCTTCACCACATTCCATGTCGCTTATTGTGTTGGAAGAGGCAATTGCTGCTCCGGTATTCTGATAACTGGTTTTAAAGTCGCGGGCACTCGATCCACCTACAGCAACAAGCACTGCATCTGCACTTTGGGCCGCTTCAACGGCTTCCGAAATATTTTGCCGGCTGGTATCTCTAATGGAACAGCCTTTAACGTAACTTACATTCTCCTTCCCAATTTTTGAAATAACACCCTCTAAAATGGTAATTACATTACTGTCTTCCTGAGGTGCAGTATAGTCGCCAAGCATATTGTAGCGGTTGTGTGCATTGGGGCCAATAACAGCAATTTTGCCTATCGTTTTCTTTAACGGAAGAGTGTTGTTGTCATTTTTCAGCAGTACAACCGATTGTTGTGCAGCCTTTCGTGCAACAGCTATATTAGCTTGTGTTCGTACATTCAGTTTTGCTTTTTCAGCATCGACATATGGATTTTCAAACAGCCCCATTTCAAACTTTAAACGAAGTACCCGGTATGCAGCTGAATCAATCAGTTCTTCTTTAATTCGTGAGTCTTTAACAGCCTCAATAAGTTTTATGTAGGCGTCACCACCCAAATCAACATCAACACCTGCAGTTAGAGCTTGAATGGCCGCATCCTGAATAGTTGGAGCGACAAAATGACTGCCATGAATTCCTTCAATACTGTATAGATCGGATACTGCAAATCCTGAAAAATGCCAATCTTTTTGTAAAATGTCGCGATACAAATAAGAATTTGCTGTACATGGAATACCATCAATCGAATTATACGAGGTCATTACCGACAAAGCACCCGCTTCAATTGCAGCTTTAAAAGGAGGCAGAAAACTCTGATGTATCTCGTGAATTCCTACCGACGAAGCATTTCCATTTTGACCGCTAATGGGAACTCCATAGGCAATAAAATGTTTTAATGTTGAAATGGTACTGCTTTCATTTGAGAGGTCTCCTGCACCTTCGCCTTTAACAATCGCAGCTCCAAGTTTTGCTGCTAATACCGGGTCTTCTCCGTATGTTTCTTCAACTCTCGACCAACGTGCATCGCGTGCCAAATCAAGTACGGGACCGTAGGCAATGTGTGCTCCCTGTAAGCGAATTTCACTGGCCATTACTGCTCCAACTTCGGTTAAAAGTTCTTCCGACCAGCTTGATGCCAATCCTATACCGGTAGGAAAAACAGTTGTTCCAATTGCCATGTGTCCATGTGGACTTTCTTCAGCCAAAAAAAGTGGAATCCCCAAACGGGTGTTTTCTAAAATATACTGCTGAAAGGCATTTCCCGCTTTTGCAGCCAACTCCGGATTTAAACCGTTCTCCAGTGTTTTCTGTGTCCACGGATCAGCGCGGTAAGCCGCCCAAAGCATGCCGATGTGTTGCTCTTTTAAAATCGTTTTAAATTTCTCAGAACAACTAACATCATCGCCGTTTCGTTCGTACATTTCCCAACCAAGGGAACAGAGCAATTGGCCTACTTTTTCTTCCAGTGTCATCCGTGAAAGCAAATCCTGAGTCCGTTCATCGGCACTTAGAGTGGAATTTTTATAGGGTTGAGCCTGAGCAGTTGAAGCCAAAGTAAGTAGAATAAAAAGTATAAAGTATAATGTATGACATTTTTTCATAAAACCTGAATTTTATAATTTTCGTTAAAGATGGGAAGATATTCTTAAATAATTTAAAAAGTGGTTTTGTTTGTAGTAATTCTACATGTTTTGTTAAAACACCAAATTTAATTTTGAGCACCTATGAGTAAAAAGTCTAAAATATTTTGAGCCTGTTGACGACGAACAGCTGCAACCGGTGAAAAACTGGGACGAAAAATCGACAAAAGTTGGGTGTGTTGCTGCTTTTTGCGGAAAGATCAGGTTAATTGACAATATAGTTTTTTAAGACCGAAATAAGCATAGTTATGCAAATTGAAGTATGTAAATCGAAAATACACAAGGATACCGTTACTGAAGCAAACCTGCAATATGTTGGAAGTATCACCATCGACGAGGATTTGATGGATGTGGCAAACCTTATTGAGAACGAAAAAGTACAGGTTGTTAATATTAACAACGGAGAGCGTTTAGAGACTTATGTTATCAGAGGCGAGCGCGAATCGGGTACCATTTGTTTGAATGGTTCGGCTGCACGTAAAGTGGCTGTTGGCGATGTGGTAATTATCATTTCGTACGCCTTAATGGATTTCGAGGAAGCCAAAACATTTAAGCCAAGTTTGATCTTCCCCGATATTGAAACCAATACTGTAGTATAAAATACGTTACATATAAATATGAACCTCGTGGTTTTTACTGCGAGGTTTTTTTATTTGGTGGTATCTCTGTCAATAAATGAGCCTATTATATAAAACCTATCTATTCTTTCCTAATGGAACACCCAGACGAATACCGAGTTGCAAAAACTCCGTACTACCCGAATAATCCTCAAAAACTCCGGTTTCAGCGATGGGCAAATCATTTAAACTTCTTCCTAAATCAACCTTCTCCCACCCTACGTAAAACGACACGGAAAGGTCTTCGGCAATAACTTTAAACCCTAGATGAAAGCCCGGATACCAATTAAAAGATGACTTTGAGCTTCCAAGGTAATTTTCTTCCTCGGTCTCTTCGTTTCCAAAAGTGGCGTTACTTTTTGAGCTTTCAAATCCCAGATTCACGTCGGCAAAAAAGTAAATAATATCAGATAATTCCTGGTAAAACCGCGGACACAGGCTAAGTGTATAATAACTGGCTTCGGTAAACAGTATATAATCATCGCCATAAGGAACGATTTCACCACCAATGGGCTTTTCTTTTTCATGAGAATTCATACCCACTTGTCCCTTCAACTCCAATGCAAACTTTCTCGACACGAAATATTCATATCCCGCCCCGAAGTAAAATCCAAAATCATCATTATCCAATACAAATGCATTCGTACCTAAATCAAAATTTATATTGGTCGGGAATTTTTCGTCTTGCGCATTACATTTTTTGCTTACTAAGCATAGACTACAAAGGGAACCCAGGAATAAAATTATGCCAATGTGTTTCACGAATAGTTTTAACATTTCTGATAAAGTTTAATTTTTACTGCTCGGGGTAAAGCTTTCTATTAAAAAAATGCGTGAAGCAGTCGAAAGGGGTTACCCGAATAAGGTCCGCAAATTAAAAAAATTATCCCCCTTTAAAGAATTTGAACATAAAATAATATAAGACAAGCTGGTCTTTAAGTCAAGGTTTTATCTCAATTAAAATATTAAAAGGAATTAATCACTATTTTTGACAGATATGAATCTAATGTCTAAATCAAAAATATTTCGTGATTTTGAATCGTTTTATCCCCTGCTATCCATTTGGAAAGGAAGCAACAATACCATCGTTTTTACCAACGGATGTTTCGATCTTATTCATAACGGGCACGTTGATTCGCTGCATAAATCGGCAGCATTTGGCACCAAATTGATTGTTGGATTAAACTCCGATGTTTCGGTAAAACTATTAAAAGGCGATAAGCGCCCCATTTTAAACGAACAGGCACGCGCCGAAGTGTTGGCTGCCTTTGAATGTGTTGATGCGGTAATTCTTTTTGATGAAGAAACGCCGGCCGAGATTATTGCAAAAATTATCCCCGATGTTTTGGTAAAAGGCGCGCAATACGAAATTCATGAAATTGCAGGCCACGATACCGTACTGAACAACGGAGGAAAGGTGGAAATACTGGAATTGATAGAAGGAATTTCAACCAGCGAAATAATAGACAGAATTAAAAACCTTTGAGAAACTTTGCGAAACCTTAGTGTTCTTTGTGGTTAACTCTTTTCTTACAAACAAAGTAGTTTACAAAATGGCAAAAACAAAAACCATATACACCTGTCAGAATTGCGGCGCACAATCGCCAAAATGGTTAGGGAAATGCTCTACCTGCAACGAGTGGAACACCTACGTTGAGGAGATTGTAGAAAAGAAACAATCTACCGGTAAACTTTCGGTGCAGATTTCAGGAAACCAACCCATCACACTCGAGAATATTGAAATGGCCCGGACCGAACGCATTTCGGTCGGTATTGAAGAATTTAACCGTGTTTTGGGAGGCGGAATCGTTCCCGGCTCGCTGATACTTTTAGGTGGCGATCCCGGAATTGGAAAATCAACGCTGGCGCTGCAGCTGGCACTGGGGTTAAACGGTAAAAAAATATTATACATCTCAGGCGAGGAGAGCCTGCAACAAATAAAATTGCGCGCCGAACGTTTGAGCAACTCCCAAAGCAACTGCCTGTTTTTAAGCGAAACTTCGCTGGAACATATTATCGCACAAAGCGAGCAGGCAAAACCGGAGTTGCTGATTATCGACTCCATTCAAACCATTTCAACCGAACTGATTGAGTCGTCGCCCGGCTCGGTTGGGCAGGTTCGCGAGTGTACTTCGGCAATTCTAAAGTTTGCCAAAAAAAATCATGTTGCCGTGGTGCTGATTGGGCACATTACCAAGGAAGGTAGTCTTGCCGGACCAAAAGTGCTGGAACACATGGTCGACACGGTTTTGCAGTTTGAAGGCGATACCAATTATATGTACCGCATTTTGCGCTCGAACAAAAACCGCTTTGGCTCCACCAACGAACTCGGCATTTTTGAAATGCGCAGCGACGGGTTGCGCGAAATCACCAATCCTTCAGAGCAATTAATTTCAAAAGTAAGCGACGATGTTAGCGGAACAGCCATTGCAGCAACCGTTGAAGGTGTGCGCCCTTTCCTGATCGAAATTCAGGCACTGGTAAGTTCGGCGGCTTACGGCACGCCACAGCGCTCATCAACCGGTTTTGATTTACGACGCCTGAACATGTTGTTGGCAGTTCTGGAGAAACGGGCAGGTTTTAAACTCATTGCCAAAGACGTGTTCCTAAATATTGCCGGCGGGCTAAAAATTAACGATCCTGCTACCGATCTGGCAGTAATTTGTTCCATTCTTTCGTCGAATATCGACATTGCCATTAACCACAAAATATGTTTTGCCGGTGAGGTTGGATTAACCGGAGAAATTCGTGCCGTAAGCCGCATAGAGCAGCGCATTGCCGAAGCCGCAAAACTGGGTTTTACGCGTATTTATGTACCATCGCTCAACAAAGGTTTCGATGCATCTAAGTTTAAAATCGACATTGTAAAGGTTAGCCGGGTAGAAGAAGTATTCAAAACGATTTTTGCGTAAAATAATTTCTCGCAGATTACGCAGATGAACGCAGAAAAACTGAACACAAGCTTATAAAATCAGCGTTATTTGCGAAATCAGCGAGAAACATTCGGTAAAACAGTAGAAATAAGCTTTTTTAACGACCATTTTTTTGAAAAACGATTTAACTATTTATAATTTGGCAGCCACAAAATGAAAAAGGCTTTTCTCATATTATTCGCACTGGTTTTCGCATTTATTGCTTGCGAAGAAGAAGTAATAACCAAACCCGAACACCTGCTAAAAGAAAAAAGGATGATTGAAATGCTGGTGGATGTTCATCTGGCAGAAGCTACCTACACCCAGTTCAGGTACGATTCCATCATGCTCAATAACAGCTCCGAAAATTTCTACTATTCGGTACTCGATAAACATGCCGTGACCGATTCTGTTTTCGAACAATCGCTGGTTTATTACGCCAGTAAACCAAAAGACTTTGAAAAAATGTACCGCAAGGTAATGAGTCGTTTAAGCGAGATTGAACAAGAACGATCGGGACGTAAAGAGGAGCTTCTGAAATTTGAAGAAGAAAAACAATAAGCAACAAGGTGAGGAAAATCGCCGCTACATACGTCTTCCCCGGAAATGGCTCTATAATAAAAAACGGAATTTTAGTTTGCAACGATAAAGGAAAAATTCTCGAAATCCTGGATCGGGGCGCCAACTTTAAAGAAGAAGCCGGTGTTGAATTTTATAGTGGCATTTTAGTACCCGGTTTTGTAAACACACATTGCCATTTAGAGCTATCGCACCTGCAAAACAAAGTCCCCGAGAAAGCAGGGATAGGCAATTTTTTACAGCAGATTCATTCTTTGCGCAAGACTGAGAGCAGCTCGGAAAAGGTAATGCAGGTAAGCGATCGGAAAATGTGGGCTGCAGGCATTGCCGCAGTTGGCGATATATCAAATACAGATGCTTCGTTACCAATAAAAGCAAAAAGCAAAATTTACTACCATACTTTTATTGAAGTTTTTGGGTTTCACCCAACAAGAGCCGAGCGCGCCTTTTTAGAAGCCCAAGAAATTCTATCGAAATTTGAGAAATCCCGACTTTCTGCATCCATCGTTCCGCATTCAGGCTATTCCGTTTCGCCCGAGCTTTTTAAAAAAGTACAGCAGCATACATTTGAAAAAGAAAGCCTGTTCTGCATCCATAACCAGGAAAGCAAGGCCGAATCAGCGTTTTTTTTATCGGGTACGGGAGCAATCGCCAAACATTTTAGCGACAATTTAAATCTTGAAACCAATCATTGGCAGCCTACAGGAAAATCTTCTTTACAATCAATATTACAATTTATTCCGAAAAACAATCAGCTGCTGTTGGTACACAATACACATACTACCAAAGAAGATATTGAAGCAATAAAACAGTACCGAAAACTGGCCGACACCTATTTTGTTCTATGTCCAAATTCCAATCTGTTTATCGAGAATAAAATCCCGAACCTTCAGCTTTTTCGCGAAGAAAAACTGAATATCTGTTTGGGAACCGACAGCCTTGCTTCCAACTCCCAGCTTTCCATATTGCAGGAAATTCAAGTTCTTCAGCAAAATTTTCCTGAGATTGAACTGGATGAACTGATTACATGGTCGTGCCTGAATGGTGCCCGGGCACTTCAAATTGAAAATGCCTTTGGCTCTTTTGACAAAGGAAAAACCCCCGGTGTAAACCTGATAACAGGAATCGATTTCAGGACCATGAAACTAAGACCCAACGCAAAAGTTAAACGTTTGCTGTAGCTGAAAATACCTCTTAAAATTTTACCTATTTTTGCAGCAATTCTGCAGATAATGATAAAAATTGGCAAAATAGAACTGGAAGGCACTCCGCTGTTTTTGGCACCGATGGAAGACGTTACCTATAAATCGTTTAGGCTGATGTGCAAAAAATTTGGTGCCGATGTAATGTATACCGAATTTGTTTCGTCGGAGGCACTGGTGCGTAATATTGATAAAACAAAACAAAAAATGCACCTCTATGATTTTGATCGTCCGGTTGCGATTCAGATTTATGGCCACAATATCGATTCGATGGTAAGGGCAGCGCAAGTGGCTGAAGAGTTTGAGCCCGATTTTATCGATATTAATTATGGGTGCCCAATGAAAAAGATAGTTCGGCATGGCGCTGGCTCGGCCATGTTAAAGGATTTGCCCAAAATGCAACAAATGACTGCAGAAATTGTAAAGGCGGTAAAAACTCCCGTTACCGCCAAAACACGTCTGGGCTGGTCGGCCGGCAATACCCCAATTGTTGAAGTAGCCGAGCGCTTGCAGGATGCCGGGGTTCAGGCACTAGCCGTACATGGCCGAACACGCGAGCAATTGTATACCGGCGAAGCTGACTGGACACTGATTGGTGAGGTAAAAAACAATCCCCGAATACAGATTCCGATTATCGGGAATGGTGATATCAACAGCGGTAAAAAGGCGAAACAACTGCTCAACCAAACCGGCGTTGACGCCCTGATGATTGGCCGTGGAGCCATAGGTCGCCCCTGGCTGTTCCGCGAGGTAAAACACTACCTGCAAACAGGGGAAGAATTGCCACAACCTACGGTTAACGAAGTAGTTGAAATTTTAAAAGAACAACTGCGCTTAAATCTGGAATGGCGCAACGAGCGATCGGGGATTTTAATGATGCGCCGGCATTTTGCAAAATACTTCCCGGGATTACCAAATTTCAGGGAGCTGAAAGTGAAGCTTTTGCGTGCCGAAACCAATGAAGAGATACACCATACTCTGGAAAAAATTACTGAAGAATACGGAAATTATTCCCTTGATTTTTCAAATGCCAGCTTAAAATAAGCAATACCATGGACAAAAAATATTCACAGCACTTTTCAGAAAAATCGCTTTGGGATAAATTGAAGCAATTTGGTAAAACAGCAGGTGCAAAGGTGGTTTATGCCGTATTGCTGTTGCTTTATACTTTCCAGGATAAAGGAGTAAGCACCAAAACCAAACTAAGCATTGCGGCAGCATTGGGTTATTTTATTTTGCCAACCGATGCAATTATAGACCTGACACCTATAATTGGCTACAGCGATGATTTGGGCGTATTATTGTTCACGCTGTCGGCTGTGGCTACCAGTATTACCCCTGAAATTAAGGCGAAAGCCCGTAAAAAAGCACACGAATGGTTTGGCGCAATTGACCCCCAGGAACTCAACGATATTGATAATCAGACATTTTAAGACTTTTTTACAAGCAAGTTAACAGAGGTTAAACAATTGCTTTTCTGAAAGTTGTGGCACAGCTTTTGCACACATCCAAATAGTTACATACGTTGTAATGAACATATTATAGATTGAATAGATTGGATGATTAGAAGAAGGTTTCGACCTTAAACATGGTTTTTGTTTTTTGTTTTTTGAGAAGGTAGTCTTTACCTTCGAATTGTTAGCTAGACTGGTCCCGCCTATGCGGGACCTTTTCCCGTTATAAAAGGATGGTTCGGATTTTTTCAATACTTTTGCGATTCATTATTTTCATGCTATGCTCGAACTCGATTTTACCTTTCTGCAATGGATTTTGTTGGCTTGCTGCGGCATGCTTGTTGGCATGTCAAAAGTTGGTGTACCCGGCGTATCGATGCTGGTGGTGCCAACACTTGCTTTAATTTTTGGCGGCAAAGCCTCAACTGGCGTTTTGCTCCCGATGTTAATGATGGCCGATATTTTTGGCGTGGGCTATTACCACCGACATGCCGAATGGCGTTACCTGTGGAAACTATTACCCTGGGCATTTATAGGAATTGCCATTGCACTTTGGGTAGGCGAAGTAGTAAACGACATCTGGTTTAAAAATATTATAGCCATTTTGGTATTTCTGTGCATTGGTCTTATGCTGTGGCGCGACCGCAAAAAAGGACAAAACCTATTTCCTGATACCTGGTGGTTTGCCGCCTCAATGGGTATTTTGGGCGGTTTTGCAACAATGATTGGAAATGTGGCAGGACCGATTTTCGCCATTTACCTGCTAGCCATGCATTTGCCCAAAAACAGCTTTATTGGTACGGGAGCCTGGTTTTTCCTTATCCTTAATTTCTCGAAATTCCCCTTACATATTTTTGTTTGGAAAACCATTAACTGGAGCTCGCTATCGCTCAATCTTATGCTTTTGCCTGCCATAGCAATTGGAGCTTTCTTAGGTATAAAACTGGTTCAGAAAATTTCTGATAAACTCTACCGGGCAGCTGTAATTATTGTTACTGCTTTATCGGCTTTTTTACTTTTAATATAATGGAACAACTGCAACACTTTTTTACCAACAAGCCTGTTAGAACTCTTCTTGATATTGGCACAGGAACCGGCAATTTTATCGCGGTATTAAAAAAAGTTTTTGATAAGCATGTGCAAATTCTTGGTGTCGATCCGGATGAAGCCTCGCTTGAAGAAGCAGCTAAAATATACCCCGAAGCAACTTTTAAATCCATGACAGGAGAGAAACTTGATTTTGCCGATTCAACTTTTGATGTTGCCAGTATTTCAATGGCTTTGCACCACCTGCCCAACATTCAGCTAACCTTAAAAGAAATGCAACGGGTAGTAAAACCCCACGGATGGATTATCGTTAATGAGTTGTTTAGCGATAATTTAAACGCCGCTCAGGAGGTTCATAAAAAAATGCACCATTTCCGGAGTTCCATCGACCGAATGAATGGCGTATGCCACAACGAAACTTTTACCCGAAAAGAAATTATGGAGCAAATAGAAGCATCGGGGCTTACTATTTCTATTGCTTTCGACCATGACATAGAATTGAAGTCTCCCTCGCCGGCAGAAATTTCAACACGTATGCAAAAGTTAACAGAAATGCTGGAGCAAAGTAGTAGCCACCCCGACTATGAGAAAATGAAAATCCAACTCCCTGAGATTGAATTGAGCCTAAAGAAGCACGGGTTTCAAATGGCTACGCGAGTAGTAGTGGTTTCGCAAGTAAATAAGTAATATCCGTTTTTCTTGTGAGAAGTGGTTTAGGACTTATCGCCTAAAAATTATTAGAGCCGGTTATTTACAATGTTGTTATAAATCGATCCGAACTGAACACGCACACCAAAATTAGCTCCAATTTCAAATGTTGATGGCAGCTGTACCTTATTTAAAAGGACATCCTCAAGCGATATGTCGCCTTTTGGCAGGTAAATCTGGTCGTGAACATTCTCTATCCGAAATCCCATCCGAACCGAAAGTCCACGCATTATCCGCACCGATAAATCGGTATCGAAGGTAATTCGGTTTTTACTCCAGTCGTGCAGGTAATTTGTTGCATTTAAACCGGCCTGAACTTCGCCCCATGTTTGTACAATTTGCAAATCAAGACGTAGTGCCTGTTCCCACAATCCTTCCCGGATTTTGTCGTAAATAGTTTCTTCGTAATACTTTTTCCACTCGGGGCCAATGTAATAAGCAATGGTAAATACTTTTCGGTCTGAAACATCCCAGGGAAAAATATTGTATTCAATGGCTGGTTTTAAAGATATTGAATACACTGTATTTCGGTAATTACTGTTATAAAAACTTCCGAAAGCTCCTGTTGACCATCGTGAAGAAAGGCTTTTTACCACACTCGAAGAAGCATAGGTAGACGTATTATCAGAACGATATTCTTCGCCATCGTTAGTGTATTTTTGAGTACGTACCGAACGCCGGGCATTATTACGAATCCGAAGTTCTTCGGTAACTTTGTCGGCACGTGCATTAAACGAGTAATTATATACCTTTTTGCTTTCTTCCAGGTTTACACTTCCATTTACATCGCCTCTGAAAGTCCAACTGTTCCAGGGGTCTTCAATCTCGGCCTGAGACACATTCTGGGCCTCGCCACGGTAGCGAAGCACCAACAGATCAGAAGCTTTTGTTTGATTTACAAAAGGCATTAATCCTAACGAAAGGGCATCTTTTATTTTCCTTCGCTGTTCTTCAAAAGTGTCGCTTGATAAGGTAGTACAGGTAATGGTGAAATCGCTGAAATTTTCGAAACTAAGGTTGTTATACATAAGCGAATAAACCATACCCCCTGATCCACTCACGCGGTTACTTATAATTATATGCACATCAGCCACTGCCGGGTCGTTAACAAAATCGGCAAAACGCATGTTACGCCGCATGTAATCCATATCGAGTCTTACCCCTTCAATATATACCTTAATTTTTGCATCGCGTTTATTATACGATAACGTTCCCCGACCTTTTACCCGCATATCATTTTCTGGATTATCAAACGCCAATATATTCCCACAGGCCAGGATAACAAGTAATACAAAAACAGTTAGAAAGCGTAATATCATGGTAATTCCTCCTTATCAGGTTTACAGTTGGTTGGTATTAAATAATGCTGTAAAAACTTGCTAAAGATAAAGTTTCAATACTAATTAATAAAACTTATTTCCCCATTTTCTGATTTTCATTTACTTTGTTAAAGTTTTAAACAAGAACGAACTATGGCACGACGGGAAAAAAAATCCCGAAGCAAGGGATCAGCGGGGAATAACAGAAAAACAGGCGAAGATTTTCTGCACCAGAACAAGCAAAAAAAGGAGGTGCATGAAACAGATAGTGGCTTGCAGTATTTGGTTGTTGATGAGCAAACAGGCACCAAACCTGCTATTTACGATACCGTAAAAATACACCAACGCGCCCTGTTACTAGATGGGAAAATACTGGAAGATACCTACCGCCAAAACCAACCCGACGAAGTTAAAATTGAGGAACTAATAGAAGGACTTCAAGAGGGCTTGCCCATGATGAGTGTAGGCAGCCGTTATAAATTTTGGGTGCCGGCTGATCTGGCCTGGGGCCGAAAAGGAACAGGTAATAAAATCCCCCCTAATGCAGTATTATGTTTTGACATTCGTTTGGTGCAAATCTGCTAGTGTAAGCAAAATATTAGGCCACAAAAAAGCCGCTCCTTTTGAAGCGGCTCCTCATATCTTGTTGTCAGAATTCTACTAATAGAATTTTGCTCTGTTATCTTCAATTTCAACCGCATTACGGTGTGCATTAAACACCTGCGACGAAACGCGGTAGGCATTGGTTTGTGCTAAACGCATCTTTTCAGTAGCTACATCACCACCAATTCCTTCGTTTACTGAAGTAACCATTACCACATAAACACCATTGTTTCCGGCTATTGGTTCCGACACTTTATCAACGTCAAGCGTTGTAACTGTTCCAACAACTGCTGGCTCCAGCCCAATTCCAGGAACTGAGAATGAGTTAAAGTTTACATTGCTTGCGCTTTGCACTTCCACTTCCAGCGAAGTTGCAGCAGCGGCTAAATCGGTACTACCGCTTAATGCTGCTTTTGCTTTTTCAACAAGTAATGCTGCTTTTTTCTCTTTTGTTACGGCCAACTCTACACGCGATTTTACAGCTTCAAAGCTAGCTACACCTTCATCGGTAGCGCTGGTTAGTACAGCAATTACAAAGTTGTCGCCCAGTTCAAAAATCTGCGATTCCTGGTTATTCAGCAAAATATCGTTCACGTTTGCTTCATAGGCTGCTCTAATCAATTGTCGTGGATTTTCCAGGCCAATAATTGTGCGGTCGTTTTCGCCTACATTTGCTACACGCTTTGTAAGACCTTGTTCATTGGCAGCAGTATTAAACTCTTCGTAGCTTGTATTTTCGCCGGCAAACTGGCTGGCTTGTGCGTAAACATCCTGGTACGTTTTTGTACTTGGCACCACATTACGGGTAAGGTAAGCCACTTGCACCTGGCGGGTAAGCTTTCCGCGTTTTGTTGTTTGTACCAGGTGAATTCCGAATTGTGTAGCAACGATTGTTACACTGTCGGTAGTATTATTGAAAGCTGCATTTTCAAAAGGTTTTACCATTTGGCCACGCTGGAACCATCCAAGGTCGCCACCATTAATAGCCGATCCCTGATCTGTTGAGTTTTCGCGCGCTAAAGCTGCAAAGTCAGCACCACTTTCAATAGCAGTTTTTAAGCTATCGGCCAATTGCTGAGCAGCAAGCAACTCTGCCTGTGTACTAACCTGCAATAAAATATGACGTGCTTCAACCGAGTCGGGCATCATTTCCGATTTGTACAACTTGGCCAAAGAAAATGCTTCACCATCTTTGTACGGGCCATAAACGGCACCAACTTCAGCTCCCTCATCAAAAACCCAGGCGCCAATTGCTTCCGGCAGGTCGTCTTTTTTGTCCCACGCATCGTTAAAGTCGATGTCGGAGTTTGAATTTACAAACTGAATGGTATTTTCTGTTGCTTCCAGTTCAGCTTTAATATCTGAAATCCATTCCTCAGCATCGGCAAAGTCTTTTTCTGATGGCTCAACCGGGAAAGCAATATACTCGATACGTCGGCTCTTTTCCGATTTATAATCGTCTTGGTGCGCGTTGTAATAAGCTCTTAAATCCTTATCTGTCAGTGTAATTTCTTCATCGGTTACTGTACTGTGCGGTAAAGCAATGTAATCGAAATTTACCGATTTGCTTCCGGCGTTAGCACTGGTTTCTGCCTGCTCGCCAGTTACATACATTCCTTTAGCAACCATGTTTGAATATTTACTCTGGGTACGCTCTTCAACAATCTGTTGTTCAAGATTTAACCAGTATGCACGCTGCTCAGGAGCTACTCCCGTTTCCAGGTTTTTCAGGAAACGAACAACTGCCGAACGATCGAACTGACCGGTTTCAGGGTTGCTGAATATTTGACGCACAATTTGGTGAGGATTCGATCCCTGAAGCATATCGAACAACTCGTCAGAACTAACGGCAATTCCAAGATCCTCATAGGCTTCGCCCATAACAATGCTTGAAATTTTTCTTTGCCAGGCCTGTTCGCGAACCTGAGCCCATGTGTTGTCGTCTAACTGCGACTGCCCATAGTTTTGTTTGAATATCTCTCCTAACTCTTCTACTTCTTGCTGAAATTCAGGATACTGAATAGATTCACCATCAATTACTCCAATCTCTAAGCGGTTTCTTTGAAACATCGACGAACCTCCTTGTAACAAATCGCCAAGGATAAACGCGGCCAATGAAACACCGATTACAATTGCTACCAGTAATCCTGCTTTCGTTCTAATTTTTTGTAACGTTGCCATTGATTTACAGTTATTTTTTGTCTAAAATCGTTTGAATTTTTCGAGGTACGAAGATAACAATTTTAACTGTTTTACCTCGATTATTATTTTTTTTTTACAGGACACAGCTATAGCATTGGAATCAACTCATTTCCTGCGCATTACAAATAAGCACCTTGTGGTTTTAATCCTCAAGAAGCTTGAGTTTTACCAATTCGATTTTTGTGCTGGTGGCTTTTAAGATTTTAAACTGGAAATTTTCGATTTTAATCACCGTATTTATTTTGGGAATACTTTCGTAGTGATATAGAATATAACCGGCCAGTGTTTCGAATTCTTCATTTTCGGGCAGTTCCAGAAAATATTTTTCATTGAGAATATCAATTTCAGCCCGTGCCGAAAATATAAACTCGCGGTCGTTTAGTTGTTTTTCAACAATATCGCGCGTATCGTGTTCGTCCTCAATTTCTCCAAAAATCTCTTCCAGAATATCTTCGCTGGTTACCATTCCTGAGGTGCCTCCAAATTCATCTACCACAATGGCAATACTTCTATGTTCCTGAATAAAAGTGCTGAGTAGTTTGTTGGCCGGCATTGTTTCCGGTACAATGAGTACACTTTTTATAAAAGGATCAATGGTTTGCGGGTTTTTAAACATCATTGAAGAATGTACATACCCGATAATATTGTCAATACTTTCGTTGTAGATTAGAATTCTTGAATAACCGGTATCAACAAACTTTTGCTTTAAATCATTTATGGTTGCATCAATTGCCAACGTTTCAATTTCGGTGCGCGGTATCATAATTTCGCGAAGTTTTACCTTTGAAAAGTCAAGTGCATTTTTAAACAGTTTAATTTCGGTTTCAACAAACTCCTTTTTTTCGGTACTGGGCCTGTCGCTTTCATTTATAAACTCATCTAGATCAATTCGTCGGAATACTTTATTTTCGTCTTCGTTGGTGAATTTGGTACTAAATAGGTTTTTTAGCATAAAATTGGTTACACTCATTGAAAAACGTGTAACCGGATAGAAGATAACGTAGAAGAAAGCCAAAGGCATAGCAAAAATATTGAGTAAGGTATTCGGGAAAATACGGAACAATGTTTTTGGCAAAAACTCAGCAAACAGTAAAATTATAAACGTTGAAATTATTGTTTGCATCAGAAGAACTAAGGACTCGGACTGTATTGTTTTTTGAAGAACAGGCTCGAGTAAAGTGGCAAAGGCAATACCATAAACCACCAGTGCAATATTGTTACCCACCAGCATAGTGGCGATGTATTGTCCTCCGTTATTGGTAAGAAACTTAAGTAATTTAGAACTAAAGGGATCGGATTGTTTATCGAGTTCAAGTCGTAATTTATTTGCTGACACAAAAGCGATTTCCATGCCTGAAAAAAAGGCCGATAGAATAATCGTTAGCAAAATCAGCAAAAGTGGACTCATTTTTTTCTATTTAAATTTTAAGGGTTCCCGGGGCGGTTGTTCCGTTTTTATTGAATCAACAGGAACTGGCTCTTGTCGTTTGTTTTCCGCTTGTGGTACCGATTGGTTATCAACTGCTACATAAAGAACACCTTTCGGATCTTTTATTTTCCAGTTAAGCATATTTTGGTCTGATGTTAATCCTGTTCCGGTAATAATTTTATCGGCACTCACAATCTGCACGTACTCTTCCGTGTAAATTTTCTCGTTTTTTTCCTCCCAAATCAGGTGTTCTGTTTTTAACGAGTCGCCTTTTTCGTTGGTTACAATTACATTGTTTTTAGCTTCCCAACGCTCTTCCTTAATAAACTCCTTTGCATAATCGGCTTTAATGCTGGAGATTACATTTTTTTCTTCGTCGTACTTTATAAGTAAAAGGCCTTCGGGGAATTCGTGATAGGTTTTTCCTTCGTTTTCGAAACGTAGTAATTTTTTGGCCTGTAATAAAAACCGAACGGTACCCGAGTCGGTTGATAAAGTTTCGAAATTGGTTGCCTCTAGTACCGGCAATTCTTCCGGCGAGCTAAAGGCTTTTATCTTTTCTATGTCGTTTTTCTTACAGGCAAAGAAAAGTATTGCAGTTCCCATGGTGAGAACTGCAATACGAAATATTCTTATAAGTTGCACTATTTTAGAAGCGAACCTTCGTGTTTTCATTTATCCATCCTCCCACATGATAAGTGGTGCCTTCCTGCAGGCCTTCCATGAATGCTTCCTCCTTATTGGGGAAATATTTTTTGTACTTGGCCAAATTCGATGATGCGTCAATTGCACAATCTTCACCTCGGCGTGCTTTCGCAAAATAATCGCAGGCTAACCAGAATACAGCTGATTTTTCCAGATCGGTTCCCTCAAATTTTTGTGATGCTGCTACGTAAATATTTGCCATTAACATATTGGCTTCACAAAAGTCAGGATTTAACTGAAGAGCTCTACGGGCATCGTTACGTGCACCTACCAGGTTGCCCATTTTTGCATAACGCAACAAACCGCGTTCGTAATGGTAATTGGCTAACAATTCATCGTCAGTTTCCTGGTCAATAGCCATTTGGTAGTATTCTCTTGCCTTATCAACATCGTCTTTTTTCAGGAAACGACGAGCCATGTTAAAGGCCGCTTCAGCCGAAGGATCTAATTGATATAAACGTTCGGTAGCTGTTCCAAACAGTTCTGTTTCGGTACAATTTGCTCTTCCTAAACGACGTAACATAGATTTAATGAAATCAACATCGTCGCCTTTTTCTTCAAATTGTGGAGAGAATATGTTCACAAGAGCTTCGCAGTCGGCAGCACCCGATTTTCCAAAAATATTTTCAATATACGGAAGTACTGTCTCTTGTGTTTGTTTTACTTTTTCTTCGTCTTCGTTGGCAGCAACGATAGCGTTGGCTATTTCATTACATTTTTCGTAATTTGTTACTACTTGTTCTTTTGGCAGTTCACCTAATTTAAACAAGGCAACAGTTGTTTGCATTAACAAAATCAGCACAGGTGGTTCTGTTTTATCACCCTGTATGGCAACCGATTCTGATAACCATTCGTAACCCGATTTGTGAATTGCTTTCAGATCGTCACCTTCTGGAGACTGATCTCTATCCGGGCTAAGTTTGTATTTTAACCACGATGTTCCTTTACGGCCAAGAACGTATCCACGATCGCCAAAATACTTAATACGTTTATCATACAATTTCATGTATTTGTCAATGTTCTTATCGCGATCAGCATCATTTGTTGCCTTTTCAATATAATTTTCGTAGATTTTCCCACCGTGAATATAAAGGTTTGGAGTAGACTTTGGATACTGATTATAAAGCTTTTCCCAGTGAGGAATTGCTGATTTGTAGTCTTTTTGCTTATAAAATTCAGTGTACAACGAAAGTTCGTTTAAGAAAGTTTTGTCCTGTGCTTTCATCAACTCTTCCAACGTACCAAGGTTTACATCACCACTTTCTTCTTCTTCACCATCACCTGATGGAATACTTCCTCTGAAGGCAAAATCGAAAATGTCTCCGGTTTTTCCTTCAATCTCCAGTTTTTTTGATTCATCAATAAAAGTAAACCTGATGTATTTTGTTTTTGCATCAGCTTCCACTTCATATTTACCATCAAAACTTGTCATCATTTCACCCCCTTTGTGGGCTTCAACAGTAATTCCGGCTGCCGGCTCGCCGTCCATATAAACAGTTCCTTTAATTACCCTTTGCCCCTGAACAGCTGTAACACCGACAATTACAACCGCAGCAAGAAAAAGAGATATGCGTAAAATAGCTTTCATAATGAGTTTTATTTGTTTTTTCTTTTTTGATTTTTAATCAATCTTTCGTTGCATAAACCACAAATCGTGTAAACTTACGCTTAAGTTTACTTTTGCATATTTTTCAAGTACCAGATTATACTCTTTGGTTCCTCTTTGTCCAAACTCTGCACTTAAGTTTAGTGTAGAATTAGAACGATACATTGGTATTCCAACTCCAAAACTTATGCCAAAGTCGTTAATATGTTGTCCGGCAAAGGTATGGTAAGTTTGTTCGTACTTAAAACCGGCTCTGTATGCCACTCGGTTTACAAAACTTCTTATGGAAAACTTGTCCGGAATCCATTCAGCTCCAATCGCAAATTTATTTAAATCTGTTAAAAATTTGCTTTTACTCCCCAAAAACCGGGCATCAGACCATCCTTCGTGGTAATAATCTATATTAATTTCGTAAACATTCTCTTTGGCAAAAGAAACTCCGCCTCCCAGGGTTAAAGGAAACACCAACTCTCCTTTTTCTTCTTCGCGATAAAGTAGAGTGTCCTGATCAAGCGCCCCTCCGTACGAAAGGTTTTTTTGAATAATATCCGACACAAAATCAGTGTAGCCCGGCGAGTTTGCAAATACAACACCTAATGTTAAACTTTTATCATTTTTCATGGGCAGAGTTGCCTGCATCCCTAAATCCAGTCCAAAATCTCGAATACGAAGTGTTGAATAACGTTGAACATTGTAAAAACTCGGATCGGCAAAAACAATTTCGGTGTTACGGTTTAGCTGCCCAAACCGGTAATTCAGATTAGCACCAACTGATATGTTTTTAACTGGTTCGATGGCCAGCCCCCATTTAGCGTTAGAAATTGTTCCGGCGCCATAGTAGGTGGTGTAAACATTCCCAACATGCTCCATATCCGTAATCGACTCCACAAAATAACCCACATCAGAAAATGGCGTTAAGCTTAAACTGGTGGCCATCCAATCGGTAATGCGAAAACTCAGCGCGAAATACTTGAAATTAACATCATTAGCATTCATGCTGTTGGTTTCGGTTTTATAATTCGAGAATTTACCTTCGAGGCCAAACTCGAATATAAAGTTAAGCGAATCGAGCGCTGTATAACTTGCCGGGTTTGCCGGATTAATCTGAAGATTATATCTGCTTCCCAGCGTGGCTCCTCCCATTGCTGTTGACCGCCCAAAAGAATAAGGTTGCAAATCGCCAATGCCGTAACGCGAATATGGCGAAGTGGTGCTATTATTAAATTGTGCAAATAATACAGCCGGGATAAATAATAACCCGGCAATCAAAAAACTTACTCTACTTACTCTCCCCATTATGTTGTAAAATGCGGTTTAAACCTATGCTGGTTAAATTAAAGTGTACAAAGAAAGAATTTTTTAATTTGTTATCAAAAAATTCAGCATCGCCCCCGGTTATAATAACTTCTAAATTATTATAAAATTCCTTAAATGAGGCAATTGTACTGTCTACCTCAAATACCAATCCTTTTTGTACACCAGCCCTTATTGCCTGCTCGGTTGTTTTACCATATAAACTGTAGCAATCTCCTTTTTCTACCTTCGGGAGTTTTCCCGTAAAATGATTTAATGCGTTGAAACGCATTTCCAAGCCGGGCGAGATATTTCCTCCCAGGTATTTTCCTTCTGCTGTTAATATATCATAAGTAATAGCAGTGCCAGCATCAATCACCAAAACATTTTTATTCGGATATAAATGAAAGGCTCCCACAATTGCTGCAATGCGGTCTTTCCCTAACGTTTCCTTTGATTCGTAACAGTTTTCAACAGGCAATGGCGTGCTTGCATTTAGTTCGATAAACGTTTGAAACTTCTGCAATAAAGCATTTTTTAGTTCAACCGAATAATCTTTAACTGCCGAAAGAATAACACCATCCAGTTCCTTGTATTCTTGCTTTAACCATTGAATCGACGAAGGTAAAAACGCATCAACAAAAACTGTTTTCAGCACCTCGTCATGGGTACACACCGAATATTTGGTGCGGGTATTGCCTATATCTATAACCAGGTTCATTAGTCGATAATGCGCTGACTGATATCTAATGCTTTTACCGAGTGGGTTAATGCACCTATTGAAATATAATCGACGCCGGTATGTGCTACCTTGCGAATACGTTTGATGGTCATATTTCCGGAGGCCTCTATTTTAGCCCGACGATCGATAATCTCTACACACTTTTTCATCATCGATGAACGCATATTATCAAGCATAATAATATCAACATCGGCTTCCAGTGCTTCTTTCACCTGTTCAATGGTAGTGGTTTCCACCTCAATTTTAATGCTTTTTGGTATTTTTTTACGAATGGCTTCAACGGCTTTTGTAATGCTTCCGGCAACCTGTATGTGGTTGTCTTTAATCATAACCATATCGTACAAACCAAAACGATGGTTTGAAGCTCCCCCCATTCGCACCGCATATTTATCGAGGTAACGGTAGCCAGGTAATGTTTTGCGGGTATCCAAAATCTCCACCTTGGTTCCCTCAATTTCTTTCATGCATAAATTTGCGTAGCTGGCAATTCCCGACAGGCGTTGCAAAAAGTTAAGAGCCTTTCGTTCGCCGGTTAACAAGGCACGATAATTCCCTTTAAATTCGGCAATTATATCGCCCGGAACCACATGGCTTCCATCAGGTAAAAGCACATTCCATTCCAGGTTTGGGTCAAACTTTTTGAATACCATTTCGGCAACAGGTAAACCTGCAACTACGCCTTCTTCTTTTGCTACAAAATGTGCTGTTTTCCGATCATTGCTATCAATAAGATTATTTGTAGTAATATCTCCGTCACCGATGTCTTCTGCATAGGCCAGGTCAAATAAAACCTCTGCCGATTTCAATACTTTCTCATCCATCATCGCTTTACTTTCTTATGGGTTCAAACTCAATGTTTTTGTTCTTTTGTTGAATTATATGTGTTTTAAAATCAGGACTTTCTTTCTGAAAATCTTCGCGAATATGTCCTCCGCGGCTCTCTTCGCGAACCAGGGCTGCTTGTGCAATTAGTTTGCAAATAAGTGCGGTGTTTCTGATTTTTATTAAATTGTATTCGTTAAGGTCTTCGTCAAAGTCTTCAACAATTGCGGAGAAACGATTTAGTGCATTTTCAAGATCTTTTCTGTTTCTTACAATTCCCAGGTTTTTCGACATAAGTTCTGCCAGCTCATTCTGGTACTGAAGAAAAAGTTGCTCGTTGGGTTGGTCGAGCACTATTGGTGCTGGATCAACAAAATCATAATCGTGCATTTGCAACTGAGCTGCCTTTACACTGGCACGTTTCCCGAACACCAAACATTCTAATAACGAATTACTTGCTAAACGGTTGGCTCCCATCACCCCTGTTGATGCCACCTCGCCGCAAACAAACAAGCCTGAGATATTGGTTTCGGCGTCTAAATTGGTCCGCACACCTCCAACCATATAATGTGCGGCCGGAGAAATGGGCAATCGATCCTCAGTAAGATCGTACCCAAACTCGCGCAAATGTTTGTCAATATTCTTAAACCGGTTTCTGATTTTCGCTTTATCCAGGTGCTTTAACGAGAGGAAAATATGCTTTTCGCCTGATTTTTGAATTTGCCTGAAAATGCTGTAAGCTACAACATCGCGTGGCGCCAGCTCTGCCAGCGGATGTATGTCTTTCATAAAGCGTTCGCCTTTATGGTTTAACAACCAGGCTCCCTCGCCTCGTACGGCTTCACTAATCAGGTACGCTTCTTTTCCGGGAATGTACAATGCCGATGGATGAAACTGTATAAATTCGAGATCAGCCAGACGCGCACCTGCCTCGTAAGCCAATGCTATACCATCGCCGGTGGCAGTATGCGGATTAGTTGATCGGGCAAAAAGCCGCGATAATCCGCCTGTAGCCAGGATAACAGCTTTTGTTCTAAAAATTACATTCTTGTTGGTTTTAAAATCATACGCCTGAACCCCAACAATACGGTTATTTTGCTGTAATAATTTAACCGCTGCAACAAATTCAAAAGCCTCAACATTCTTTTTTTGCCTGATTAGCTGCAACTTAAAACAGGTAAGTTCCTTTCCGGTTGCATCGCCGCCTGCATGAAGAATACGGCGTTTTGTGTGACCTCCTTCAAGCCCGAGAACAAAATTACCGTTTTCCTTATCAAACTGCATTCCCAGGTCTATCAACTCGCGTACCCGTTCGCGTCCTTCTCGAACTAATACGTCAACAGCATCGGTATCGCAAATCCCCCTTCCGGTAACCAGTGTATCATGAGCATGTTGTTCCGGCGAGTCATCTGCGGCAATGGCAGCAGCAATGCCTCCCTGGGCATAATAGGAGTTACTGACATCAAGTTGCGACTTGGTAACTATCGCCACGCGTCCGAAGTTTGAAGAGTGGTAGGCTGCCGACAACCCGGCTAAGCCACTCCCTATTACAACCGTATCAAATTCAAGTATTTGCATTTATTTTTTATGCTTCCCGCAAACGAGCCTGCAAAGTTAGCATTTCTTTTAAGCAAAAACCTAAATTTTATCAATTAGCTTCCATATAAATTCAAGCACATTTAAATAATAAGATACCCTCGTTCCCTGGTTCCTGTTTTCGTTTGTCAAGCCCGTGCTATCGCGGGTTTATAACGAGATTTACCGTAAAATTTATTTTTGTCAGACTTGTAATAAAACGCAAAATCGACAACAAATAGTAAAAAATTGCCACCACAATTAAACTTTGTATATTCGAAACTGTCTGTGATAATATTATTCGTACAACAACACCTTAAACAATAATAAACAGAAGCATTGTGTTGTTTTTACAGAATAATACGAATTGCACAAAAATTTTAATGAAATTTGCACACCTGAATCAACCTATACCGATTAAAATAAAATCAAAATAAAATTATAGCCATGAGTTGGAGAAAAATTACATTTATTGTTGTTGCCTTAATAGTTCTTTTAGGAGGTTCAGCAGCTCTATCAAAACTTTTTGTTTCAATGAAACCGGAGCAAGCCAAAAGGCCCGATGTTGAAATGAAACGATCAGTTAAAGTAGAAACTGTAAACTACGCTGAAATAACTTCGCCATTATCGCTCCCGGGAGGAAGAGCCGTTTCAGGTAGCGAAGTTTTGCTGGTTTCCGAAGCATCAGGGAAAATTGAACCGGGCGCAGTAGTGCTCAGAAAAGGAACTTCGTTTAAAAAAGGCCAGTTACTTGCCCAAATTTATAAGGATGAAGTTGAGCTGGCACTTAAAGCCCGTAAAGCACAGTTTTTAACAACAATGACATCTTTATTACCCGATATGAAAATCGATTTCCCGGATCAGTTAAATACTTACGAAACATTTTTTAGGGCCATTGACCTGGACCAGAACCTTCCGGAAATGCCGGTTATTCAAGATGAGAAACTAAAAGTATTTTTAGCAAGCCGGGGAGTTCTTACCGAATATTATGGCATTAAACAAGATGAAAAAAGATTAAAACGCCATACCCTTTACGCTCCTTTCGATGGAACTTTTATACAGGTAAATTACGAAACCGGTTCGTATGTAAATACCGGAGGGCAAATTGCACGAATGATTCGCACGGATAATGTGGAAATTGAAGTTCCGGTGCCTAATGTAGACAGCGAATGGATAAAAATTGGAGATAAAGTTTTTATTCATTCCAATCAGAGCAATACTGAGTTAATAGGAAAGGTAGTGCGAAAATCAGACTTTATTGAAGCCGAAACGCAATCGCGAAGTATTTTTGTAAAGGTTGGCCAGGCCGATTCGGATCGGGTTCTACCGGGGCAACTTTATGCAGTAACTTTTCCGGGTCAAAAAATACCGGATGCCATGGAGATTCCGCGCGGAGCGGTTTTTAACTCAAACACCGTTTACATTGTAGTTAATGGCGAGTTAAAAAAACGTGAAATAAATGTGATTAAGCGCAACGAAACAACTCTTGTTTTTAATGGGTTGCCTGTAGGTGCCAAAGTTGTTGCCGAACCACTTATTAACGTAAAAGAGAATACTCCTGTTAATATTTTAGGCGAGGAAGAAAACAATGGTCAAAAACCACGTAAACAGGCAAGCGCCAAATAGTTAAAGGAGACAAATCCATGAAGAAGATTGTTGAACTTTTTGTAAAATATCCATTTTACGCCAACCTCATCTTACTCTTCCTTATTGTTGTTGGAAGTTTAAGTTTTTTGTCGATGAAGAAATCTTTCTTCCCCGAGCGCGAGTCGCACATTATTACGGTGCGCGTTGCCTACCCGGGTGCATCGCCGGTTGAGATGGAAGAAGGCGTAACCTCAAGAATTGAAGAAGCAGTAAGAGCTATTCCGGGCATCTACGAAATTAATTCTGTTTCATCAGAAAACAGTTCGAGCGTACGTATTGAAATAGAGCCCGGCTATGATATCGACGAAGCCCTGATTGAAGTAAAAAATGCCGTTGATGGAATCTCGGCTTTTCCAACAGCTGCTGAGCGCCCCATTGTTGCAAAAACACGAACAACCACACCTGCGGCCCGTTTGCTGGTTACCGGCGAGGTTGATTTGCTTACACTAAAAAGTTATGCCCAACAGGTTGAAGAAGATTTTCTGGCTTCAGGAATAATGAGCCAGGTAAGCGTTTCAGGATTTCCCAGCCTTGAAATATCGGTTGAAGCAGAAGAAGAAGATCTGCTGCGTTACGGACTAACCTTTAACGATTTGCAAAATGCAATTAGCAATAACAACCGCGATGTTTCTGGCGGCCAAATTCGATCGAAAAAAGAGGAGCTTTTAATTCGCTTGCGTTCGCGTAGTGCCGACCCAAATAAAATCGGGAACATTATTCTGCGTGCCAACCCCGATGGCAGTGTTTTACGCATTAACGATATTGCCAATGTAAAAATGAAATTCTCCGATGTACCCAATAAGGCGATGGAGAAAGGCAATCCCCTCATTCGTGTTACGGTAATGAAACTGATAACCGAAGACCTTGATGACATTGACAAGTATGTTCGCGACTATGTAAAGAAATTTAATGCCGATACGCATGGTGTAAAGTTAATTCTTTCACGCTCGTACCTCGATTTACTAAAATCGCGACTCGACCTTTTGTACTCTAATGGAGGCATGGGGCTTATTCTGGTCGTTCTTATACTGGGCATCATGTTGAGCACGCGCCTCTCGTTATGGGTTGCCTGGGGTATTCCGGCGTCGTTCCTCGGAATGTTTATTATTGCCAATATAATGGGAATTACCATAAACATGATGTCGCTTTTCGGGATGATACTGGTGATTGGTATTCTGGTTGACGATGGCATCGTTATCGGCGAGAATATTTTTCAACATTTCGAGCGGGGGAAAAGTCCTATGCGGGCAGCTGTTGATGGAACCGTTGAAGTAATACCGGCAGTAACCTCTTCGGTACTTACTACTGTTGCTGCTTTTTCGCCCCTGATTTTTATTACCGGCCGAATGGAAATGATGTTTGAAATGGCCGTAATTGTAATTGCCAGTTTGCTCATTTCATTGGTAGAAGCCTTTTTGGTGCTTCCGGCCCACCTGGGTAACGAAAAAGTACTAAACAGAAAAACACTGCACCGCAAAGCAAAAGGATTGCGCAAATACACCGAACGCTTTTTTACCTGGCTGCGCGACTATGCATACGACCGGGTAATTAAACTCGTACTTGAATGGCGGTATATCGTTCTGGGAATTCCGGTAGCGATGATTATAATTACATTGGGTTTAATTGGCGGAAACCTTATAAAAACAACATTCTTTCCACGAATGGAGTTCGATTCTTTTAACATCAACATTGCTTTTACTCCCGGATCGGGAGAAGGTCAGACCTTAGACTACCTTGAACGTTTCGACAGCATTGTTTGGGTGGTAAACGAAGAGTTGATGAAGGATTACAATGACTCCTTACCCATTATCGAAAACAGCATCGTAAACCTGGGTTCGGCTTTCGACCGCGAAGAAAGTGGTGCACACTGCGGTTATGTTGATGTATCGCCACGAAATTCGGAGGAAACGGGTATCAGCTCGTTTGAAATTATAAATCGCCTGCGCAAAAAAATAGGAAATGTATCTGAAGCGGAGAAATTTACCATTGGTGCCCGTAGCCGTTTTGGCGATCCCATTTCTATTGGTCTAATGTCGCGAAATACCGACGAACTCGAGGGTGCACGCGATTTTTTGATGGGTAGGTTAATGGAATACCCACAGCTTAAAGATGTGGTAAACACCAACGCCCTTGGGAAACAGGAAATTTTGCTTGAGTTAAAACCCAAAGCCTTTATGCTGGGACTTAACGAAACCTTTATTGCCAACCAGGTGCGCCAGGCATTTTATGGCGGACAGGCTCAACGACTGCAAGTTGGCCGCGACGAACTGCGTATTTGGGTACGATACCCTGCTGAAGGACGCGAACGCATCGGGCAGCTCGAAAAAATGAAGGTAAAAACAAGTCAAGGCGAATACCCTTTGATGGAGCTGGTTGACTACACCATGAAACGTGGTCCGGTAAATATTAACCGTTTTAACGGAAAACGCGAAATACGGGTAAATGCCGATATGGTAGACCCCGATGGCTCGGTTACCGACGCTTTAAACCAGGTAAAAGCAGAGGTAATACCCGAGCTTGAGTTGCTCTATCCTGGAATATCAGTGATTTTTCAGGGGCAGCAGCGCGAAAGCCAGCGGAATATGGGCGACTTAATGTTTTTGTTTCCGATGGCGTTCCTCGCCATTATATTTATTTTAATGATAAACTTTAAATCCTTTGAACAGCCGATAATCATTATCATCATGATTCCAATTTCTATTCTTGGAGCTGTATGGGGGCATGGGGTACACGGCAAACCCTTGTCCATTCTCAGCTTGTGGGGAATAGTTGCACTCACCGGGGTTATTGTTAACGATGCTGTGGTTTTTCTGGCCAAGTACAATTTACTTGTTGAAGAAGGGAAAAAAGTAAAAGACGCCATTATTGAAGCTGGAAAATCAAGGCTTCGCCCAATTATTCTGACCACATTAACCACTGCCTTTGGTCTTTACCCACTTATTTTAGAAACTAGCTTCCAGGCTCAGTTTCTAATTCCAATGGCCATTTCGCTGGTATACGGTGTTGCTTTCGGAACCATGTTTATTCTGTTGTTTTTCCCTGCCCTTATTCTGGTACTAAACGATATCAGAAAATTTGTGCGCGAACAATGGACCGCTAAAAAACTGGAACGCGAACAGGTTGAAATTGCCTGGCTGAATGCTCAACGAAAGATCGACAATACTATTTATCATGAAGAAGATGAGGAAAAAGAATAAAATGAAAACGATAAAAATATTAGTACTGTTAATGGTTGTAAGCGTGGTTGCACAAGCCCAGCAGTCGCTTACTTTAACCGATGCCATTGCAAAAGCATTGGAAAACAATTACAACATTATAATTGCCCGCGAAAACCAAAAAATTGCAGAGATACAAAACAACTGGGGCACTGCCGGACGCTACCCCTACATTAATCTCTCGCTGGGCGACAACAACTCGTACCGCGCCGTTGATGGCGACAACACCACAACAATAAGCTTAACGGGCGGGGCTTCAGTAAGCTGGACTATTTTTGATGGTTTTTCGGTAAGCATTAGCAAAGCACGACTTGAAGAACTCGAAAACCTGACAAAAAATAATACTGCCGTTATGGTTGAAAGCACTATTCAGTCAATTATTCTGGCCTATTACGATGTATTGCTACAAAAAGAAAAACTGGCAACCTACAATGAAGTAATGCAGTTATCAGAAGATCGTTTTGAGCGCACAGAACAGCAGAAAGAATACGGAGCAGCCGTAACTTACGATGTTTTGCAGGCCCAAAATGCATACCTCGCCGACAGGGCAAATTACCTGCTACAAGAAGTATCCTACAAAAACTCGAAACGCAACCTGGCATACCTAATGGCTGAGAAAGAGGCGACTGACTATGATTACACGGATAACTTTGAGGCGGTTACCGAGGATTATTCCATTGCCGACCTAAGGGCCCAAATGATGGAAAACAACAAGAGTTTGCAAAGCCAGTATATTAACCAACGACTGCTCGACAACGCCATTGCGTCTGCAAAAAGTGCCTTTTCGCCCAGCCTCGATTTTATTGGAGGTGTAACCGGAACACGAGCGGGTAGTAAATACGGCGATGTGGACATGGACTGGGCAAACTCGGCTAACTTTTATGGAAATTTTACGCTAAGCTGGAATTTGTTTAGTGGAGGAAATCGTAAAAGAGCCTTGCAAATTGCCGAGATTGATAGCGATATCGCCATGGTTGAATTAAACGAAATGCAACACGACCTGGATAACAGCCTTGCCAATCTTTTTGAGTTTTACCAGGTTCGAAAAGAATTGCTTATTGTTGCCGACGAAAACCTTGAAGCAGCAAAACTTAACCTTCAGATTTCGAGAGATAAATTTGAGGCCGGAGCAATTAATTCATTCAATTATCGCGATGTACAGGAGATTTACCTTCAGGCCGCACAGGGCAGGCTCGAAGCCATTTACAATTTTATTAACGCCCAAACATCCCTGCTTCGTTTGGCCGGTGTAATTGTACAGCAATACGATTAAAAATTTGCCACACGGCAACTAAAACTGCGCATAACCGGTAACGAGTTCTTAAAAACGTTTCGCCTATGTGCAGTTTTATTTTTACACATTTTTTAGTGCCTGATGTAGGAATTACATCGCCAGAATTTTGTTCCATATTGTTTTATCCACTGGTATTCCCCAATTCAGGTTTTCCTGCCTGACTTTTACTACACGCTCGCCAGGATATTTTACCGGACTGTCAGGATGAATGAGTTGGGTACTTTTAAAATCATCGATAATTGCCGTTATGCTGTTTTCAATGGAGGGATAATTCGATAACTTTTTTAAATCAATGGTTATAAAAACCTGCGACACTCCGTACTCGGCCTCTTGCCGGCTTAACTGGTGGCTTGAAAGCCCCGCAGAAAGAATTGTTGCCAGAATATCGAGCAAAAGCGATAAGCCTGCGCCTTTCCAATAGCCAATAGGCACCCCGCGCATGGTTTCCAGAATTTCCTGTGGGTTTTTTGTCAGTTGGTCTTCACGGTTAAACCCGCCCTCAAAAGGCAACTGTTCTCCTTTAATTTTTGTCGCTTCAATTTTGCCATACGAAAACTGAGTCATGGCAAAGTCCAAAACAATGGCCTCGTTTTTCCAGGGTACTCCAATTACCAGCGGATTGTTGCCTAACTTGCTTTGTTTGGCTCCCCACGCTGGCATATTTTGTTCGGTATTGGTCCATCCAATAAAAACGTAGCCCTGTTTTGCGGCTTGCCAGGCATAACTGCCACCCCGCATCCAATGATTGGTATTGCCTAAAGCCACGCAGCCCAAACCATTGTTGTGTGCAATTTCCATGGCCCTGTTTGAGCAAAAACTTGCATTTAGCATTCCCGGGCCTAAATTTCCGGTCCATTGTTCAATAGCGCCGGCGCTGTGTATTTTTTCGGGTACGGCATCGGGTTTTACAAATCCTTTTAAAGTATATTCTACAAAACGTGGAAAACGATACACTCCGTGCGAATAAATCCCCTCTAAACTGTTGTATGCAAAAACCTTTGCACATTGCCTTGCTTTTTCGGTTGAAAACCCATGCTTTTGTAATACTTGCTGAAAAACGGTTTTCATTGTTTCATAGGGTACCCGAAATTCTTTCATATTAAATACTTTTCCAGCTTCGTTTTTTGTTTTTCTCTTCTTTTTCCCGAAAAGCGGCTTCCAAATCAATACCTTTTCTATTGGCAATAGCGCAGAGGTAAATAAAAATATCGGCAAGCTCATCGCCAACCTCCGTAAATGCCGAATTGGTGTCAATCAGCAAGCCCTCAGTTTTGCGAATAGCCTTAAACAATTCGCCCACTTCTTCGCCAAGCAATAAACATTTATCAATGGTTGTTTGCGATAAAAAACCACGTTCTTGTTCCAACTCGGCAACATATTCCTGAAAATCACTCAGGCTTGGTTTTCGATGGAGTTCCGGCATTTGTTTAGCTTATCCCAAAGGGTGTTTCAATAACTACTTCTTTTACACAAGCACCAGGCGAAAGACTCATCAGCCATTGCAAGGTTTTAAATAAATCTTCGGGCTGAATCATTTCATCAGCCTTATGCGGGGTTCCTGCCAGACAGGCCATTTGCGTGTTAACCCACCCGGGACATAAAGCAGTTACCCGAATGCCGAGCGGATTTAATTCGCGGTACAACGATTCGTTTAGCCCAACCATTGCAAATTTTGATGCGCTGTAGGCACCACTACCAGCAAAACCTATTTTGCCGGCCCTGGAAGCTACATTAAAAATATAACCGCTCCCCTGCACTTTCATTACCGGCACCACTTGTTTTAAAAGCTGGTATTGGGCAGTAAGATTGGTTTCCAACATCTTACTGAACTCATCCTCCTTTGCATCCGTGGTGCCGCTGTAATACACACCGGCATTATTAACCAGTACATCAATACTCTCGCAGTCGTTTACAAGTTGTGCTATGGCTTTTTTTAATGCATCGGTATTGGTAATATCCACCTGGATGATTTGAGAATCAATCCACGAATCTTCTTTAATTTGCAAGGCAACCGCTTCCAGGTCGTCTCGGTTTCTGCCCACTAAAACCGTATTGTATTTTAGTTGGGCCAATCCAATAGCAATGGCTTTTCCAATGCCTTTCCCGGCCCCTGTTATTATGGCGGTTTTATTCTTTGTCATATTTTTGGTTTTGGGAACTAAAGATAAGAAGAGGAACGCATCAAGCACAGACTTTTGCTTTTTTTTTTGAGGAAAGCCCGGGGAACGGAACCTAAGTTAGTTCGTTTTTTCTTCTAAAAGAAAGCCGCTCCCATGAATATTTTTTATTTCTATAGCCGGATCGTCTTTTAAATATTTCCGCAATTTGGTAATAAATACATCCATACTGCGGGCGGTAAAATAACCATCGTCGCCCCAAATTTTTCGAAGCGCTGTATCGCGCGGGAGCAATTCGTTTTTATGCTGACAGAGCAAATGCAACAAGTCGGCTTCTTTTGGCGATAATTTTTGTTTTTGCTGGTTCCGGGTAATGCTTCGCAGCTTATAATTAAACTGATAGCTACCAATAATAAAAAGGGTCTCAGCATTGGCAGGCTTTACCGATTGACGTTTTATAATGGCCTGAATCTTACACAATAAAACTTCGGTATCAAAAGGTTTGGTAATGTAATCGTCGGCACCCACATTGTAGCCTTTCAGAATATCTTCTTTTAATGCTTTGGCGGTTAGAAAAACAATTGGAATATCCTGGTTTAGCTGCCTTATATGGCGGCCAATGGTAAAACCATCCACGTTGGGCAGCATTACATCGAGAATACAAATCTGAAACACACCGGATTTGAATCTTTCAAACGCAAATTTTCCATCGTCAACCCATGACACTTCAAAATCATTTAACTCGAGATATGATTTTAAAACTGCCCCAAAACTCAGGTCATCTTCTACCAAAAAAATATGTTGTTTTTCACTCATCCTATTTGTTTCTTTTTCCAATAACGGAAAACAGAATAAAACACGTCAGCCATTCACCCCATTTGCTAAGCTCTTACAAAAGGTAAAAATACATCAAATTTACTTCCTTTGTTGAGTTCGCTGCTCACAGTAATTGTGCCCCTGTTGGCTTCAAGCACGGCTTTTACATAGCTCAAACCTAAACCAAATCCTTTTACATTATGAATGTTTCCGCTGGTTTGACGGTAAAAGCGCTCAAATATTTTTGACTGAACGGCTTTGCTCATTCCTATTCCCTTATCCTCCACCGAAATAACTATACCTTGCTGGTTATTTTTTGTAGTCACTTTTATTTCCGGCTTCCCTGCCGAATATTTTATTGCATTATCAATCAGGTTATAAATAACGTTTGTGCAATGCATTCTATCGGTACTGATTGTTGAGTTTAAAGCTGCAAAATCAGTAGTTATGGTACCGCCCCGCTTTTCAACCTGCAGCACAATTCCCTGCATGGCATCGCCAATAAGTTCGTGCACATCAATGGTTTCCCAGTTAAATTCAAAATCTTTCCGATCAAGCCGGGCAATGGTAAGTATATCTTCAACCTGTCGGTTCATGCGGGTGTTTTCTTTTTTTATCATTCCCGCAAAATATTGAATACGCTCGGGGTTGCTTACTACTTTGCTGTTGGTAATTGAATCGGCAGCCACCGAGATGGTTGCTATTGGTGTTTTAAACTCGTGGGTCATGTTATTTATAAAGTCCGATTTCATTTCAGAAATTTTCTTTTGCCGCAGAATGTAAAAAATACTTAGAGCAAAAGTTACCAGAATAAACACCGAAAAGAAGAATGATGCCACAAGCAACCAGTTTAGCGAACGGTAAATAAAAGTATCGCGCTCCGGGAAAAAAACCAACAGCTGAATATTTTTCTGAAATATGTCGTTGGGGTAAAGATTTGTTTTAAAAGCTGCTGTTGCAAACTGTGCCGTATCGCTTACCAATTGCGGGAAACTAATGGAATCGCCACGTTGAATCCCGTACTCGAAATCGAGCGGAATACTGTTTTGATCCAATTCTTTTTTTAGCACTTCATATATCAGTTCTTCATCCAGCATTCGTACATCCCAGGTTGCTACCTCGGTAACCACTTTGTTGGCCATACGTTTTAAACTGCTTGCCTTTAGTTTAACCCGCTCTGATAAATCGGGGCCAAGAACCTGAAAAGTATCGAGGTTTGTTAATAAAGAATCAATTTTAACTGTGCTTATGGTATATAACGAATCGGCATCGGTAATAAACGTATCTCTTTTCACCCAAACAACACCTCCGTTTCCTTCTCCGGTAATAATTACATGGTTTTCGCCTTTTGTTGAGGTACTCATGTTGTAGCTAAAAGTCTGTACACTTTTTCGTTCTACATCGCTATCAATGCGTATTTCCAATCGGGAATCTGCATTATCGGGAGCATATTCGCGAATTACTTTTACCGGCCGTTTTTCCAGTTCTGCTCTCTTTTTAAAAACGCGCACGGGTCTGGGTTCAACATGCCACTGCATTAAAGAATCGCTTTCAAACTCAAACTCGTGCCCAAATTCATGAATCCATTCAGCAGAGTCGCCGGCAAAAACCATTTCGTTTACTACACCAAGGTTATGTAAATCCTCGAGACGGTTAACCGTTTGTTGTAAAGCCTGGTTTACGCCCCGCTCAAACATTTCGTTTTTTACCTTAATGGCATTATTCATCCAAACCAGCTGAACAGCAATAATTCCCAAAATGGAAATCCCCATTAAAATGATTAATCCGGTAAAACGTTTTTTGTTCATAGCTCAAATATAGGCAAATAGAACAGCCATTTCCCGACTTTAACTTTTCCTTAACAGATTTTAACCGGTCTTTAACGGACTGATTGACAAGCTTGAAACTATATTTGTTCTCAGAAAAACAAATACATAATGATTTCAGAAAATCGAACAAAAACAAATTCATTAAAAACAAGAAATATGAAAAGCTTTTTATCTCTTACAGGAATTATTACCCTTGCACTTGTGTTCACCTCTGCCATTTCAATCAACGAAGTTCCGCAAGATCCGCCCACCTCGAAAAAAGGGGAGAAACACATTAAAATGGTGAAAATTGATGACAAAGGAAAAAAAATGGAGATTGACACAGTTATTGAAGCCAACCAGGTTTTTGTTTGGAATGGCGACACGCTGGCAAACGATAAAGCATTGAAATGGATATCGGAAGAAGATTTTGACTTTGACATGGATTTTGACTTTGACATGGAAACCGACGAAAACGGAAATGTTTTTATTCTGAAAGGGAAAGGCGATAACAAACCTATGATTTACGAGTTTAAAACCAAAGACGGCGATTCTTTAAAGCACATCAGGATGAAAGTAATTACGGACGAAATTTCTTCTGACATGTTGAAATGGCACGAAAATGCAGGAAACAATATGTTTTTTGCCAAACCCGACAAAGCACCAAAAGTTATTCGTATTGAAAAACAAAAAAGCGGCAATATAATTGACCTGAGCGACCCGGGTATTATTTCGTACGAAAAGAAGGACCTGAAAGACGGAAAAGAAAAAATCGTTATCGTGCGTAAAAAACCATCGAAAGAAGAGCTTGAAGTTCGCGAAGAGATTATTATGCACGGAAACCATGCCGCACCAATGATTTTTCATGAAGGAGAAGGGAACAAAACCAAAAAAATAAAAGTAATTGCCGACGATGATGGCCGCGTTGAAATTATTGAAAATGGCAAAACCTGGACGGTTGAAGAAGGAGCTGAAGACACGCAGGTGATTGAAAAAGACGGCAAAAAAATAATTATTAAAAAACGCAAGGAAGGCGGCGAAATGAAAGTTGATGTGGAGGTAGAAGAAACCATTGAAGAAAAACAAGAATAACTAACCAATGTTCAGTTTTAGCAAAGCCGGAAGTTTACAATAGCTACCGGCTTTTTTATGCAACGGATAGTAAGTTCAACTTGAATTTTGGCGTGTTTTTCCTTAACTTGCAGAATACAACAACATATGAACTAAGCAGTTGCCATAAGGCAACATTTACAAATCTTTGTATTCTATCAAAAAACCAAATTGCCATGCTACAAGCCAAAACTCTATCATCGCTTGTTTTAATTTCCATAATATTTCTGATTTTACCTCAGGCAAATGCCCAAAATTCCCTTGCCGGGTATCAGCTTCCTGAACTTTTTGTAGCCAACAGCAATGCCGAAATTAAGGGTAATTTTCATGATGAAAAGGAAGATATTTCCATTTTTTTTGAAAAAGACGAACTGCCATATCCGGCAGAAATACTTACAAAAACCGACTCTACATTAACCATAAAAACACCAGAAAGACAAGGCATTTACCACTTATTTATTGATGCCGTTTCTGCCAATACTTTTATTGAAGAAACCGTTAGGGTTGTAGAAATGGAGCTATCGATAGGTAAAACCAATATGAGACGAGGCCAAAAAACACAACTCAACATTCGTTTAAACGGATTGGAAAACTACACCAGGCCAATTGCCATTGAGGTTAAAAACCTAAGTCCATCCACCATAAAACTTCCGGCTGGCACTTCTGAAACTGTAGTAATTTACAACGAAGAAGGGGCAAATACGGTTGACAAACAACTGGAAATTACGGCCATTAAACGCGGAGATTTTGACATTGAAGTTAACCTGAATCCGGATGAGAGACTGGTTTATTACGACCCGGAACAACTAAAAAAAGAAATGGATAAAGCCATTGAAGACTCTTCGTTTTACCAGGTACTTCCACCTGCTGATACCCTGGCTTTTATAAAAGACTTTTTTAAAGATAACTACTCGTGGCATCCTGAACCAAACATTCCATACGACCATGAAAAGATGATGAAAGAACTGGCCAAACTTATTCAAGACGCATCAGATGAAACCAACAAAAATGGCTTAGGGTACATACTAGACTTGCTAAAACAGTTTCTTAAATACCACCCTATTGATACTCTAAAAACATCTCAGAACGGTGAAGAATCAGGTGGTCCAACTACTACCTCGGGAAAACCACGCTACCCAACCGACGATGGTGGGAAAAAGGACTCAAGTGTGTGCACTTGTGGCATAAGCGGGGCCATTTACCACGCCTTACCCAACAAATGCTACACCTTAACCAGTATCCTCGAAAAAGATGAAGTGATCAGAAAATTCAGAGATGGAGGAATTCAGATTCCCCAAAAAGGCAGCGATGGTTTTAGGGGAGAAAACTTGTCTATTATTCCCGGCACAGCCTACTCTGCCAGTTACGGCGACATTGTTGGCGGCTATGCAAATGGTATTGCAAATATGTGGGGAAAAGAAGTGGAAGACTACAAAGCCCACAGCATGAATTTTGAAACCGACTACATTGCCACCAAAGCAAAAGCGAAAGGCAATCATTATATCGAAATAAAACCGGCTGCAAACGAATGGTCGTATGTAGTTGGCGTTGCCTCAGTAAGTACTGCAACAAATGCCAAGGCTATAGATCCGGTTGAGTTTGAACGAAAACTTATGAAAGAATTCGGACGCGGAAAACGAACAGCCGAACTTGGCTTTACAATTTTCAGTATTGCTACAGCCGGTACATCTGCCAAATTAATCGACGACATCTGTCAGTTGTTAATTTATACAGGAATGGATCTTTCGGGCGGTACAGCCCGAATGGAACGCAGAGTAACCACCGATGCCAATTTGTATGCATCGGCTGAAAGTAAGTACCTGGTAACAGTAAACGAAAATACCCAACCAATTAAAAAACGAAGCTGGGTGCGCCGGGTAGCAAAAATAAATCGTCACTTAAAAATAAAAGAATTGCTTGAATTAAAACCTACCGAAATTGAAACCAAAGGAACCTATCTAAAAGAAGCCAAAGAAAAAAAAGCATCGGTTACAGTTTCTGCCACGCACCCAACAAAAGTAACGGCAACCATTGATGCCACTGCATTTTTAAAATGCAAAGCCAAAGGAAATGGCGTAGCCGAAAGCAGTGTAGAGTCGAAAACAGCAACCTGTATTGTTGGATTTTGTGTTAGCCAGGATGGCGGAATGAAATATAAACTTTTGCAAGACTCGGGCCTCTTTATGGTGGGCGATAAAGCAAAAGAAATTGCCAAAACTGAAACGGATAAATTTGAAAAAGCAATTGATGACTATTTTAAAGATCTTTCTACTCAACTTCAGGGCTCATCATTTTCAGAAATTAAAAAACATATAAAAGCCAATGTTGAGGACGACTTGAAATCAATAACAAATAAATGGGTGAATTAATATCACACAATCCGGATTGTTTCGCCCATAATTTCCAGCACATCGCCCTTAACCAGTTTCGCTCTTTTCCTGAACTCGGGTTCGCCATTGCGTATTACCTCGCCATCTTCAACAATAATTTTTGCATGGCCTCCGGTTTGAGCAATTCGCAGGAGTTTTAACAATTTTACCAATTCAATAAAGTCGGTACTCAGCTGAAATTCGCGCATTACAATTTTAGTTTTGATTTTATTTTTTTCGGAATCGCATCTTTGTGTACCATAATGCCAATGGTTTTCAGGCGCACGTAGTCTTCGGTCATGTGCAAATAGCCTCCATATTCGTTGCTATCGGCTCCCCACGAGTTTTTTGTATAAAAACAGTTTGTCCCGTCAGCATCTTTCGAAAGGCCTACCAGGTGCATCAAATGGTCGTCAGTAGTTGTTCTGTTGTAAAAGCCTTGCTGACGCTTTTCCTGGTCAACTTTCCCCTGCAACTTTTCAGGCACATCGGCCTTTCCGTTTTTGTGTACAAATGTTTTTTCGCTGGTATCACCATCCCAGGCTATCGAAAAGCCATTGTTTAAAGCAAAAAACATCACGTCCATTAAATCGTTTAGCGGAAGATTATAATAAGAAGCGTGTGCCCAGTTGTCGGGGACTTCCAGCACGCAGGCGGCATAAAACGGATGGTGGCTAAACGAGGTTAGCTCCACATAATCATCGGGGTTTATTCCCAGCTTATCGCGCAGTTTTTGTGGATCTACTTTCCCATATTCCGTATCCATTTTTTCGGGCAGTTTTCCGAGCTCTTTTTTCAACACCGACTTGTAACCTTTTACATCCGAAACATCGGCTTTTCCTTTCTTTTTCTTGTTCATCGCATCGGCCTCGCTGCGTATGCCTTTTACCAAAGCCGAGTGGTTGTATTTGCCTTCGGTTAATACTCCCGGATAGGCATCGTAAAGCATTACACCCTGGTCGGCAACTACTTTTAGCACATCGTGCGACAAACTGCCTTCTCCAAAATTATTTTTCCCATGGTAAAGCAAATACTGGAAAGCCTTGTTCTGGTAGTTGTAATACACAAAAAACATTTCAGAGAGGTTGGTTTCGGGCTTCCCCATTCGCATAATTTCCGACTCCAGAAAACTGGTGGTTGCAAAACTCCAGCAGGTACCTGTTCGTCCCTGGCTGATAACCGGAGTATGCTTTACTTCCTTTTCAATGGTAAACGTCTCCTTCTCCCCCTCGGCAAAGCCCACTGAAACTATCATCAGCAATGCCGCAAATAAACCCACAATCTTCATGCTTTTATAAATTTTTTAATTCTTCTTTTAATTTCTTTGTCAGGCTGGCAACAATCAAGTCGTATGAATCGTCAATCATTTCGGCCAATAATTTCGAAGGTACACTGCCATCCAGTTCAATGGTATTCCAGTGCTGTTTATTTAAGTGGTAGCCTCCGTAAATAGCCGGGTAATGCGCCCTTAGTTCGATGTTTTTATCCGGGTCGTTTTTTAAACTCACCCGCATATCATCGAGTCCCAGCAGGCAAAACATCTTATTCATTACCTTAAAAACCAGTGTTGTTTCATCAAACGGAAAACTCTCAGTTACTCCTTTTTTCTGCAAACAATATTCTCTTATTTCTTCAATATTCATACCTCCCAATTTGGAAAGCCTAAAAATAGAAGAAACAGACTGAAATAAAAATGATGTAGTGTTTTAATATTGAAAAAGAACGCCAACACCAACTCTCAGGATCCCCCCTTAAATACTCCGCACAAAGGGAGATGCAGCTATCACTTGCTATGATTTTGGAACGAATAAAAGTTACTTTTCTTTTTAAATAGTGGGGTAAAATGCATCTTTAAAATGTTCGAGCTCGTGGCCTTGCTGAAAAAAGATGACGGTAATTACATCAAAGCGCGTATCTAATTCACTGTTGTGTTCAACAATGTAAGCATCGGCGGCTTCAACTATGCGCTTTATTTTGGTATTGGTAACCGCTTCCGACGGGTGTTCGTAACGTAATCCTGAGCGGGCTTTTACTTCAACAATCACCAGCTCTTCGCCATCCTGGGCAACAATATCAAGCTCTAAATGGCCATAATACCAATTGGTAGCTTTTATTTGGTAGCCCTGGTTACGAAGGTAATCCTGTGCCAGTCCCTCTGCTATTTCGCCCAATTCGCGTGTTGATACCATGTTTGTTCAGCGTTTATTAAGGAAAAGTTTAAACAAGGTAAAAGTAAAAAGTGGAAAGGCAAAGTTTGTACTTTATAATTTCCGGTAAAGTCTTGAAGACCGAAGCAATTTTACAATTTATCCGTTTAAACATCCATTCTCAGCTCACCAATGCAGCCCTCAAGCTATCTTTAATTTACACCAACCTCAGTTTTGCTCCGCTTTCAGCAGCTTCCAGTTCCCATTCGCAACCAAAGGCCAGCGCCAGATTTTTTTTATCATGTCCCCCCGGAAATCCGTAACAAACCGGATAATCCTTATCTTTTACGGCTTCGTTTATTATTTCGTGAACCGTTTGTCCGAAAGGCGATTCATTGTCTTTCATATCGGTAAAATCGCCCAATACCAACCCAGACAGATTTTCCAGTTTCCCACTTAATTTAAGCTGATGCACCATACGGTCAGTATGGTACAAAAACTCATCAATATCTTCGAGAAAAAGTATTTTGCCATCGGTATCGATGTCGTATTTTGTGCCTTGCAAGCTGGTGATTATTGATAAATTACCGCCAACGAGCGGTGCTTTAGCGCGTCCGGTTTTATTAAAATTACTACCCTCGAGTTGGTACTCAATTCCTTCACTTCTAATCAATTTCATCATCGAAATAAGGCTATCGCCGGGTTCGTTGTCTTTGGTGAAAAAATAGCGGGGCATTACTCCATGCAGGGTTGGCACACCCAGGTTGTTTAAACATGCATGTAAAATGGTAATATCGCTAAATCCCACCAGCCATTTGGGTTTTGCCACAAATTGGGTAAAATCAATCCGGTTTATGATACGAACTGTTCCGTAACCTCCTCGCGAGCAAATAATAGCTGCGCAATGCGGGTCGTCGAGGGCCTCCTGCACATCGTGTAAACGTTGCTCATCGGTGCCTGCAAACTGGTAATGTTGCGCAAAAACATTTTTACCCAGCTTTACCACATATCCCTGTTCCTGCAACCACTTTGCCGCCGGTAAAACATGTTCTTCTTTAATTTTTCCGGCCGGGGAAACAATGCGAATGGTTGCGCCGGCGTGCAATGGTAAAGGTGTTATCATGGCAATTCTTTTAGTCTAAAGTTAGTTCAATTTCAGCAGAAAAATACTGATTCAGGTCGTTGCGTTCATTCAACGTTTTCCAAACAGTAGAAACCGATCTTTTTACTTTTCCGTTAAAAACAACTTCACCCTTATATTCAACTGTAATTTTTTTATCGAGGTCCAGCATCAAATCGTTTAAACGAACAACGACATGGTTAACCAATTCCGCTTGTTCAATACGTATTGTTTGTCCGTTAATTACCGCCACAAGCTCGGCATCTTTTACTGCCTCATTTGCAGGCACTGCCAACCAGTAAAAACGATGGTGTGTTACGCCACTTTGTTTCCACACTACTTTTTGGGGATAGGCCTTTCGGCTAAACTGACCCATCCAATTAAATGCAGCGGTATCTTTTCGCTCCATCCAATGCCCCATTCCTTCATAAACATCTACTTTATGCACATAGCCTTCCGGGTCATTTTTTTGCAATTCATCTAATTTTTCGCCCCATTCGGCAGCAATCGTATTTCGATTATAAGCACTGTCCTCAGCACCCATCTGAATGGCAAAAGGCAGGTTTCTTAATCCAAGTGGCGATGCGTCATTTGGGTGTCCGGCCATCATTGCAGCACCAGCCAGCCAATCGGCCATTCGTGGTGCCAGCTGATAGGTTCCGTCTCCGCCGGCTGAGTACCCGGTAAGATATACCCGGTTGGTATTTATATTTTCATAGGCATTGGCCAACTGAATAAAACGCTCAAAAAATAAATCGATATGCTCCTGATGCCAGAGGTTCCAGGTGTTAGTTGGAGCTCGTGGTGCCATATAAATTCCCTCGGCTGGCTCGTACAGTTTTTTCTGATTCGCCCACTGCTGGTCGTTAAGTGCTGGCGGAGCATTACCACCTCCGTGCATCGAAATATAAAGGCTCCAACCTTGGGGCGGTTTTTTACCAAATTTTTTATATTTAAACTGAAGCTGATAATCGTCTAAAACCAACGTTTCGGTTTCCCATTCTGCTCTGTACTTTTCTTTTAATTCATTACTGAGGTATGCACTAATAAGTTGAGCCGCCAGTTCACTCTCCCCTACCGATATGGCCTCATGTAGTCCGGTAATATTTTCAGGGTTTTCTGTTAAGAATATTCTTAACGACTGAATTTGTTCTGAATCTTCAGGCGATTTACTATTACAACCTAAGAAGGCAATTACAACCGCCAATAAAAAAAAAGCTTTCATTGATTTTCTTTTTACTATCATTTTTGAATAATTGAGTTATGCCGTTAAAATCTCGTAAAGTTCATCCACATCTTCGGCAAAATAATCAGGATTGGCAGCTCGCAGCTCCTCCTCATTTCCGAAACCATAACCAACAGCAAGTGTTGAAATGGCGTTTTTTCTACCGCCGTCAATATCATAAACAGTATCGCCAACCATTATTATTTCTTTTGATGGTACCAACTGTTGCATCGAAAGCACTTCCTCGATTATTACATCTTTTGATGCCTTTTTAGCATGGTAATCGGCACCTTTTAGCTGAATAATGTAGCGGTCCATTTCAAAATGCCGGATAATTTTATTGGCAAATTTTTCGAGCTTGGCCGTTGCCACATACATCTTTTTACCTTGTGCATCCAGCTCGGCCAGCAATTCCATAATTCCATCATACGGATCGTTCTGGTGCCAACCATTTTCTCCGTAAAACTCCCTAAAATATTCAACTGCCAGTTTGGTATCGCGCTCGCTTAGCCCAAAATGTGTTTGAAAACCCCATTGCAGCGGAGGGCCAATAAATCGTTCAAGAATATTTTCATCGTAACCATCAACATGCATTTGCTGCAAAGCATATTTTAACGAGTTTTTTATACCCTGAGTGTTATCGGTAAGTGTACCGTCGAGATCAAAAATTATGTGTGAAAAGATTCCCATTTATTTAAAATTTATGCGAAGGTAATAGTTTTAAAATTGCTCCCTTAATTTTGTTATCTTTGCAGCCCTAAAAATCATTTGAAATTAGAACAATGAGTAAGTTCAAACGTACGCTGATAACAACAGCACTACCTTATGCCAACGGCCCAATTCATATTGGCCACCTTGCCGGAGTTTATGTTCCTGCTGATATTTATGCGCGTTACCTTCGCCTGAAAAAGGAGGATGTAATAATGATTGGCGGATCTGATGAACACGGCGTGCCTATTACTTTAAAAGCCAAAAACGAAGGAATTACACCGCAGGATGTGGTTGATAAATTTCATGGAATAATTAAAGATTCGTTTGAAAAATTTGGCATTTCGTTTGACGTTTACTCACGCACCAGTGCACCTGTTCATCACGAAACAGCTTCGGAATTTTTTAAGAAACTTTACGACGAAGGAAAATTCGTTGAAAAAACCTCAGAACAGTATTACGACGAGGCTAATAACCAATTTCTTGCCGACCGCTACATTATAGGTACCTGCCCAAAATGCAGTTTCGAAAAAGCTTATGGCGACCAATGCGAAAGCTGTGGAACGTCGTTAAGCCCAACCGAATTAATTAATCCAACTTCAACCATTAGCGGAAACCAGCCGGTTTTGAAAGAAACCACGCACTGGTACCTGCCACTCGACCAATACGAACCCTGGTTAAAAGAATGGATTCTGGAAGGTCACAAAGAATGGAAGACCAATGTTTACGGGCAGTGTAAATCGTGGATTGACAGTGGTTTGATGCCTCGTGCCGTTACCCGCGACCTCGACTGGGGTGTACCCGTTCCGGTTGAAGGAGTTGAAGGTAAAGTGCTTTACGTTTGGTTCGATGCGCCCATCGGTTACATTTCGGCAACAAAAGAACTAACCGAAGACTGGGAAACCTATTGGAAAGATCCGGAAACCCGCATGCTGCATTTCATAGGGAAAGACAATATTGTTTTCCACTGTATTATTTTCCCGAGCATGTTGAAAGCTGAAGGAACATTCAACTTGCCGGAGAACGTACCGGCAAACGAGTTTTTGAACCTTGAAAATGATAAAATTTCAACCTCAAGAAACTGGGCCGTTTGGCTGCACGAGTACCTGGAAGAATTCCCGGGGAAAGAGGATGTACTAAAATATGTTTTAACTGCCAATGCGCCGGAAACAAAAGACAACGATTTTACCTGGAAAGATTTTCAGAACCGCAACAACAATGAATTGGTAGCTGTTCTCGGAAACTTTGTAAACCGGGCCCTGGTGCTTACGCAAAAATATTACAACGGAATTGTACCGGAGCGCGGTGAGTTAAGCGACTACGACAAAGAAGCCCTGGCAGAAATTGCAAATATTAAAGGCGAGGTTGAAAAAAGTATCGACAGTTTCCGTATTCGCGAATCGTTGAAAAATGCCATGGATTTGGCCCGTTTGGGGAACAAATATTTAGCCGATCAAGAGCCATGGAAAGTGGTTAAAGCCGATGCCAAACGTGTTGAAACCATCATGAATATCTGCTTGCAAATTACCGCCAATCTTACTATTTGCCTTGAGCCCTTCCTACCATTTAGCATGGAAAAACTACGCGGTTTTCTGAACCTTGAAAAAATGGATTGGGAAAAACTGGGAGATACCGAATTGTTGCCAAGTGGCCACCAAGTAAACAAGCCGGAGTTGCTTTTCGAAAAAATTGAAGACAAAGTAATTGAAGCACAGCTGCAAAAACTGGCCGACACCAAAAAAGCCAACGAAATGGCTGAAGCAACAGCAGCACCTGCAAAAGAAAATATCGAGTTCGACGACTTTGTAAAAATGGACGTTCGGGCCGGTACAGTTATCGAATGCGAAAAAGTGGCCAAAACCAAAAAGCTGCTGAAATTAAGAATTGACACGGGAATTGACCAACGCACTGTTGTTTCGGGCATTGCCGAATATTATAAGCCGGAAGATTTGATCGGGAAACAGGTTTCTATTTTAGTAAACCTGGCACCAAAAAAGTTGCGCGGAATAGAATCGCAGGGAATGATACTATGTGCTGAAAATGCTGATGGAACATTGTCGATCGTTTCGCCGGATAAGGCTGTTAAAAACGGATCAGAAATACGATAAAAGATAATAAGTGCCAACATAGCGTTGGCGCTTTTCCGTAAGGTTTCTTGCCGCACAGGCGGGTAGAAAACTTACTCAACATATATAACCGCTTTTGTACGCAAGGGCGGTTTTTTTTTATAAACCGTAGCTTACTAATCAAACAATCACAAAAAACAACACTGCTAAAAGCAAGAGAATAAAAAGAATAAATTGGTTGCGAACAAACAAACCAAGTAGAATAAGAATTTCCACCTCCTCGTTTATGGGGGTCGCCAGCTCAATTGTTCCTTTGTCTTTTGAAACAAACTCGTGCGAATTAAAAGTGACAATTTCAGCCCCATTATATTTCCAGCTCCACCTCGACTGCCAAAAATTTTTCACCTCCAGCTCGAAACGTTTTCCGTTTATCACCACATCGCTGCGCGGATTAAAAACATTAACCATTACCGTAGCCAGAAGAGCCATGCTATTGCCGTCAAAAATTTCAAGCTTCGATAAGAAAAACTCGCGGTTAAGGGTAAAATACCTGCCATTTATTATGGCCTGTGCTTTTGAGCTAAGCATATTCTCCCAATCGATTTTTCCAATCTGCTCGTCACCCTGCATGATTTCAAGCTTCGACCCAAATATTTGCTTACTCCACTTTAGCTTCTCCATATAGAATAACTTCTTTTTTTGAAAAATGCAATTTATGAAAATTAAGAGGAAAAATTCCAGGAAAAAAACAGCTTCATTCTAATTTTAGATTCTTTAACGTAAAAAAACCGACTCCATCAGAAGTCGGTTTTTTATTATGGTCAATCATTTAATATGCCATGGCGTTTTGGCAAATCTTAGTTGCAACCACCTGATTTCCCGGCAGGAACCAAGACTTTATCTATAACGTGAATCACTCCGTTTTTACCGGCAATATCGGCTGCTACAACTTTACTGTCGTTTATTTTTACCCCTTCGTTCAGGTCTACCTTAATTTTTTTTCCGTTTAAGGTTTCAACCGATGTGTTTGATAAATCGCTCGACATTACTTTGCCTGAAACTACATGGTAAGTAAGAATAGGTGTTAACTGCTCTGCTGTTAAATCACTCACTCCGTTTACTCCAAGCTCTTTAAACAACGAGCTAAAAGCATCGTTTGTTGGTGCAAATACGGTAAAAGGACCATCGGCACTTAAAGCTCCGGCCAAATCGGCTTTGGTTACTGCTTCAACCAGGATTGAAAAATCAGGGTTTGAAACAGCTATTTCTACTACGGTTGACGACGAAGTATCGCCACTCTTTTTAGCTTCTGAGTTGAATGCGAAGCCAACGGTTAGCACTGCTACCAATACAATCGAGAAAAATTGTTTTACTGTTTTCATTTTCTTTTTATTAAAGGTTTACAATTTATTTGTTTGTTGGGGTCAGGATGCTGCTTTAAGCAACCACCCCGACCACATTATTCTATTTTTATTCCGGAATTAATACTTTGTCGATTACATGTACTACGCCGTTTGCAGCCTGAATATCGGCAGCTATTACATTGCTGTCGTTAATTTTTACACCTGAACTCAGGTCAATCGAAATGCTTTTTTCGGCATTTAGTGTACCTACAGTTCCGGCACTTAGGTCGGTCGACAATACATTACCTTGTACCACATGATAAGTAAGAATTGGTGTTAATTGCTCTGCGGTAAGGTCTTCAATTTCCGAAATTTCGAGTGCAGCAAACAAGTCAGCAAACGCATCGTTGGTTGGTGCGAACACCGTAAATGGTCCTGCTCCGCTTAAGGCATCTACCAAACCTGCTTTAACAACTGCGCTAACCAGTGTAGTAAAGTTATCGTTGTCAATAGCAATGTTAACTACTGATGGTGGCAGGATTACTTTGTCCACCACGTGGATTACTCCATTGTCGGCCGCAATATCGGGCGCTGTAACCATGGTGTTTTTGTTAATATAAACCCCGTTATCAACCGTAATGTACATTGACACATTGTTACCACTAAAGGTGGAAAGAGTAGGGAAATAACCCGATGAAAGATCAGTTGACATTGCTTTGCTTCCTATAACATGGTAGAGCAGAATATCGGTTAAGGTTTCAACCGGTATATCGTCTAATGAACTGGCTCCTAAATCTGAAAGAAGCGCCGCAAAAGCATCGTTGGTTGGTGCAAATACTGTAAGTTCTGCCTCATCATCCGCTACAGCTCCTACCAGGTCAGCTTTCATCAGCGCCTCAACCAGAATTGAAAACTCCGAATTGGCCACAGCAATATCGGCTATGGTATTCGATTTTTGCATTTCAGGAACCAACACGGCATCAATAACATGTACAACACCGTTCGTCCCCTGTATATCTGTTGCAATTACTTTTATGGTTCCATTCAGCATTACCTCATTGTCAATGGAAACATTAAATTTTTGTCCCGACACAGCTTCTACTTCACCAGCCGAAAGTTCGGTTGACAATACATTGTCGCCAACAACATGGTAAGTTAAAATTGATGCAAGATCTTCATTTCCTACTTCATCAAGACTTGTTATTTGAAGTGCGGCAAACAACGCAGCAAATGCATCGTTGGTTGGTGCGAATACGGTAAATGGCCCTTCACTACTTAAGGTCTCAACCAGGTCGGCCTTCACTACAGCACTCACAAGCGATGAAAAATCATCGGAATATGTGGCGATATCTACAACCGAAGGTGGAAGTAAAACTTTATCAATAATATGAATAACTCCATTTGAAGCCATTACATCGGCAGTGGTAACATTGGCATTATTAATCATTACACCATTGTCAACTTTCACAAGTAACGAAAGCGCCGTATTATCAGGCGAACCGGTGTTTAAAGTTGGCACTGCTCCCGATTCAAGGTTATTGGAATAGGCCAAATCGCCAACAACATGGTAAGTTAAAACGGATGCAAGTGTTGCAGCATCCAAATCATCCAGACTACTTGCGCCCAAGTCGGTTAATAAAGCGGCAAATGCAGCATCGGTTGGTGCAAATACGGTAATGTTTTGCTCGGTGCTTAAAAAGTCTGCCAAACCTGCTTTTTGGGCAGCCTGCAGTAACACATTAAACGAACCGGCTTCAGCCGCTACGTCAACAATCGATTTTTCCATAGGTTGTTCGGGCATTGGCTCATCGTCATCGTCGTTGCACGAGCTTAATGTAAAAAGCCCAACAGTTAACAACAATACAGTTGTCAGATTAAATACTGATTTCATTTTTTCAAAGATGTTTTTCGTTTTCATGATTCTGATTTTAAGTGATTACAATTTTTTCTGTTTTCGTTTTCTGAAATTGTTTTCTTGTTTTCGTTTTGTTTAACGATTACTGATACAATCTTAAACATTTTTTGTTTATTTTTTTGTGTTTTTTATTAAACAACGAAACCACTTATTGCTCTTTCACCCCTTTATTATTAGGGTTTTTTATTGTTTTGTTAATTTTTGTTAATTTATCGAGAGCCATATAAATATTAATACCTATTAAGAATAAATAGCGAATCACTCAAGCTGAATTTACTCGCATGATTTGGGCAATTTTTATATTCATCCAGTTAGTATTTAATACAGCCTTTTAATTGAATTGCCATTTAAGTTTTACCACAACCTTAATTCAAACCCCTGATTAATATGATTTTTGTTAACATTCATCAAAAAGCATTGCGATATTGAGGTTCAAATGGTTAAAAGCTCTAATTTTGCCGTTCGATTTTCAAAAACTACTAATAGTATGTCAGATAAAGAGCAAAAACTGTTCACCGATTTTGCACCCATCACCACAGAGGAGTGGGAAGCAAAAATTAATGCCGACTTAAAAGGCAAAGACTACGAACGTGCATTGGTTTGGAAAACTTACGAAGGATTCAATGTGCGTCCGTATTACCGTCAGGAAAACCTTGCAGGAAAAGACTACCTGGAGAGTTTACCGGGAGAATTTCCGTATGTGCGGGGAAACAATAAAACCAACAACGATTGGTTCATTCGTCAAAACATTTTTGTTACCGATTTTGAAGAAGCAAACAAAAAAGCGCTGGAAGTGCTTGGAAAAGGCATTACCTCGCTTGGATTCCTTTTCAGCGATTGTGGTTCGGTTACCAAAGAAAGCCTGGGAGTGTTGCTAAAAGACATTTGTCTGGAAGCAGCCGAAGTAAACCTGGTTTGTTCTTGCGATAATAACAATTGTGCTGAAACTTTTGCAGCTTATGTGGCAGAAGGAAAATGGGATAACGATAATGTGATTGCTTCGGCATCGCTCGACCCAATCGGAACTTTTGTTTTAAAAGGAAAACTGGAAGAAGATGCAGTAAAAAAACTTGTTCCGTCTGTTGAGGCTGCAAAAGCTGTTAAAAATTTCCGCGTAATTGGCGTTCACGGAAAATTCTTCGCAAACAGCGGGTCATCAATCGCTCAGGAGTTGGCGTTTTCACTGGCTCAAGGGGCTGAGTACTTAACACAATTAACCGAAGCCGGTGTTAGTGTTGACGATGCAGCCAAAGCAATTAAATTCAACATGGGTATCAGCAACAACTATTTTATGGAAATAGCCAAGTTGCGTGCCGGCCGACTTTTATGGTCGAAAATTGTTGAAGCTTACGGACCGGAATGCAAATGTTCGGCAAAAATGATCGTTCACAGCGAAACCAACCGTTTTAACAAAACCGTTTACGATCCGTATGTAAACATGTTGCGTACTCAAACCGAAGCAATGTCGGCCACCTTAGGTGGCGCACACTCGGTTACCGTACTTCCTTTTAACGCTATTTACGAAGAAACTACTCCGTTCTCGGAGCGTATCGCACGTAACCAGCAGATCCTGTTAAAAGAAGAATCGCACTTTGATAAGATTGCCGATCCTTCAGCAGGTTCGTACTACATTGAAACACTTACTGAATCCTTGGCCGATCAGGCATGGGAGCTTTTCCTTGCTGTTCAGGACTTGGGTGGTTTTATTGCTGCTTTTAAAGAAGGATTTATTCAGGCTGAGGTTAAAGCAATGGCTGCTGACCGTGATAAAAAAATCGCTCAGCGTCGTGAAAACCTGTTAGGAACTAACCAGTTCCCTAATTTCACTGAAGAGATGAAAGCTGATTTCGATGGATCGTTGTTTGAGGCTGTTGACTTAACTGCAGAAGGAGCTGAAGTGGAAACACTAAAACCTTACCGCGGTGCTCAACCATTTGAAACATTGCGCTACACTACAGATATGTACGCGCGCGAAAACAAACGCCCATTGGCATTTATGCTTACCATGGGTAATCTAGCTTTCCGCAAAGCACGTGCACAATTCAGCTGTAATTTCTTTGCAGTTGCCGGTTTCGACGTACAAGACAATAACGGATTTACAACAGTTGAAGAAGGTGTTGCCGCAGCAAAAGCAGCAGGCGCCGACATTGTTGTAGTTTGTAGTTCGGATGATGAGTATGCTGAGATTGTTCCTGCAGTAGCTGAGCAATTGGGTGAAGAAATTCTGGTTGTTGCCGGAGCTCCTGCTTGTGCAGACGAGTTGAAAGCAAAAGGTATCACCAATTTCATTCATGTTAAAAGCAATATACTTGAAGAGTTAAAAGCATATCAATCAAAATTGGGAATTTAAACACAAAGTCACGAAGACTCAAAGAAAACTTAGCGTCTTTGCGCCTTTGCGGTTAAAACAAAAAAATTATGAAACCGAATTTTAAAGATATAAACATAAAAGCAGCTACCGAGCAGGCGAAAGCATCTGACTGGGCTGCAAAAAATAACATCAAAAAAGACTGGTTAACACCGGAGCAGATTCCTGTAAAACCGGTTTACACCAAAGAAGACCTTGAAGGAATGGAGCACCTGAACTATGCAGCAGGTTTGGCACCTTACCTTCGCGGACCATACTCGGCAATGTACGCTATGCGTCCATGGACCATCCGTCAGTACGCTGGGTTCTCTACAGCCGAAGAATCAAACGCCTTCTACCGTCGTAACCTTGCGGCAGGTCAGAAAGGTTTGTCTGTGGCATTCGACCTTGCTACACACCGCGGATACGACTCTGATCACGAACGGGTGATTGGTGACGTTGGTAAAGCTGGTGTGGCAATCGACTCAATCCTGGATATGAAAATCCTTTTCGATCAGATTCCTTTGGATAAAATGTCGGTATCGATGACCATGAACGGCGCTGTTCTTCCTGTATTGGCATTTTACATTGTTACAGGTTTGGAACAAGGCGCTACTTTAGATCAACTTTCAGGAACAATTCAGAACGATATTCTGAAAGAATTTATGGTGCGTAACACTTACATTTACCCACCTGAGTTCTCGATGAAGATTATTGCCGACATTTTTGAGTACACTTCTCAAAACATGCCGAAATTCAACTCCATCTCAATTTCGGGTTACCACATGCAGGAAGCAGGTGCAACTGCCGACATTGAAATGGCTTACACCCTTGCCGACGGTTTGGATTACTTACGCACAGGTGTAAAAGCCGGTTTGGATATCGATGCTTTTGCTCCACGTTTGTCGTTCTTTTGGGCAATTGGCATGAACCACTTTATGGAGATTGCAAAAATGCGTGCTGCTCGTATGATTTGGGCAAAACTGGTTAAACAATTTAACCCGAAAAACCCAAAATCAATGGCATTGCGTACACACTCGCAAACTTCGGGTTGGTCGTTAACCGAGCAGGATCCATTCAACAACGTTGGTCGTACTGCAATTGAGGCAATGGCTTCAACATTGGGCGGAACTCAAAGTTTGCACACCAACGCACTTGACGAAGCGATTGCATTACCAACCGACTTCTCTGCACGTATTGCGCGTAACACGCAGTTGTACATCCAGCAGGAAACTGAAATTTGTCGTTCTGCCGATCCATGGGCAGGTTCGTACTATGTGGAAGCATTAACACACGAACTGGCACAAAAAGCATGGGCGCTTATCGAAGAGGTTGAAAAACTGGGCGGTATGGCCAAAGCCATTGAAACCGGCGTACCAAAAATGCGTATCGAAGAAGCTGCAGCACGTGCACAGGGACGTATCGACGGTGGGTCACAAACAATTGTAGGTATCAACAAATACCGTTTAGAAAAAGAAGATCCGATCGACATTCTGGATATCGACAACACTGCAGTTCGAAAATCGCAAATCGAAAGATTGGAAAAACTGCGTGCCGAGCGTAACGAAGAAGATGTACAGAAAGCATTGGCAGCAATTACAAAAGCTGCCGAAACTGGCAAAGGTAACTTGTTGGCCTTGTCGGTTGAAGCCGCTAAAAAACGTGCTTCGTTAGGTGAAATTTCAGATGCTTGCGAAAAAATTGCAGGACGTTATAAAGCAGTAATCAGAACTATTGAAGGCGTGTATAAAGCAGAAGCTCAAGACAAGTCTGAATTCCAGGAAGCTCAGGCTTTAGCGAAAAAATTCGCTGAAATGGAAGGTCGTCAGCCACGTATTATGATTGCCAAAATGGGTCAGGACGGACACGACCGTGGTGCAAAAGTTGTTGCAACAGGATATGCCGACCTTGGTTTCGACGTGGACATGGGGCCATTGTTCCAGACTCCGGAAGAAAGTGCTAAACAAGCCGTTGAAAACGACGTGCATGTGGTAGGTGTTTCATCATTGGCTGCAGGTCACAAAACACTGGTTCCTGCTATTATTGAAGAATTGAAAAATCTGGGTCGCGATGATATTATGGTTATCTGTGGTGGTGTAATCCCAGCACAAGATTACCAATACCTGTATGATGCAGGTGCAGTTGCCATTTTTGGTCCTGGTACCAGTGTTGCAGCTGCAGGTAAAAAAATTCTTGAGGTTTTGATTGAAGCTTATAAGGAAGATTAATCAAGGCAAAAGGGTAAAGTTAAAAGTCAAAAAATTGACGAATAGATAAAGAGCCGGTTTCACGATAAGCCGGTTTTTATTTGTCCAAAGAATGTCAGGTCAGGTCTCGTGGTTTCCAAATCGGAATTCGTCAGACTCAATAAGATCTTAATGCCGGTTTTGAAAATAACTGGTTTTTAATTTAGCTTATTAATTTCTGAATTGGTATTTATAGTATTATCCTGCCTTCAATTACTTATAGCTTTTCATGTCATATTTTGTTGTTAAAATCAAATCTTAGAAATTTTAATTATTTAATATTTTCCAGGTTGCAATTTACCAAGCATTGAATATTTAGTATTTCTAACAATGGAGACTGCATGGAAATGCAGAAAAAAATAACTGTAATAAAAAAGTGCGATTCAAAAAGAAACGCACTTTTAACCATTATCTTAAACTTTACATTCATTGAATTACAAAGTTGTGTGAAAATACATCCTCTTCATTGGTAATAACTACTTCATAATTCCCTTTCTTCAAATCTTTTAGATCTACTGCTTTGTTAATAGTAAAACTGTTGCCAAGTTTTGATTCCGTCAATAGTTTTGAATCTTCATAAACATACAATGTTACGTTTTCTTTCTGAAAATTAAGAAACGAGAATTTTAACATGTCATTTTCCTGAACAAAATACGGGTCAACCGATTTTCTAACATCAACTACTTCTACTTTTCCATCAACAATTTCCAATTCCTTTACTACTTTTTCATCATCGATTTTAACTGAATAAAAATACAATCCATCCTCCAATTCTGAAAAATTGTAACGTTTTTTAAACTCATTTACAGGGACTGTAGTTTCTAATGAGTAAAGCTCATCACCATACGCGTTTTTAACATCAATCTCAACCAAACTCATGTCGGCGTTTGAGATTTCCATCACTGCATAATCCACATCATTTTCTAATAAATTAACTTTTAAGTTCCCTGATGCTAAAGCGACATTCGCTAACATCACCAATACTAATAATACTGCAAAATTTTTCATTGTTTTCATTGTTTTTAATTTTAGACGTTTACCATATATAAACCTTAAAAAACATTTTTGTTTACTTTTTCATTTATTTAAATAAACATTTAAACTACAAATTCATATAATACCTATAAATAAGCACCTTTTAGAATATGTTAATTTATGTTAATCTTTGCGATTTGCGATTTTGGGAACATGATTTTACAAAAACTTAAGTTTAATAGTTCACAAAAAACATGCTGGCGGGTTTACTCAACCAACAAATTCATCTAAAAAATTATTAACGAAAAGGGTTGCTGCCTTCAAATGATAGAGGAACGGATTTAAAGAGAAAAAATTGATTGTAGCCTTGTTATGAAAGAATACAGAATTTAAACCACTACCTACAGGTTTTTAAGAACTTCCAGAACATCTCTGGTTTTTGCTCTTCCACCATGTTTTGTGCTAATTTTTGAATATTTAATAATTCCATTATTATCGATGACAAAAGTAGATGGATACGAAATTTCTTTTGGAGCATCCCAGCGTAAACCATATTTGTTAATCATCGAATAATCAGGATCTGTGGTAAAATGAAAATTTTCAGGAAAATCAAAATCAGTAGTGAATTCATCGGCATGTTCATCCAGGTTATTTGCTTTTCCGGGGTATACCATCAATACTGTTGCTCCTGCTTCCGAGAATCCTTCAGCTTCAGCAAGTAAACTACCCACCTGTCGGGAGCAAATAGGACACTGATACTCAGGGAAACCTCTTAAAACAACAAGTACCACCAGATTATCTTCATATAAGTTACTCAACTGTACTTCTCTTCCTTCCATTGTTTTTAAACTAAAATCAATGGCTTCATTTCCAACAGCGAGATGTTCAAAATTCTGTGCCTGCGCTATTCCAAAAATCAAAACCAAAAGAACTACAACAAAACCCTTCATGATCTATCCTATTTTTATTGCTTATATAACAGGTAGTTTCTGCAAAAGTTTTTAAGTCCGCATTTTTTCATAAATTTGATAATAACATTAGCTGGTACCAATAAAACAAAAGTGAATTTTTCAAATCACATTAGTAGTTTTTTGCAACACGGAATACCCGGACTTTTATTCGGACATTACCAATTTCCATTTAAATTTTAAAATTTCAAAATATGAAAGATTATAATCTGGCAGAACTATACACCAATTCCTTTCAAAAAAACTGGAATAATCTCGCGTTTTCCGATTACGAGGGAAAAGATTTTAAATACTCAGAAATTGCAGAAATTATAAAATCGCTCCATTTGTTTTATCAACTTATTGGCATTCAAAAGGGGGATAAAATTGCCGTAGTAGGCAGAAATTCAGCACATTGGGGGGCAACTTTTTTATCGGCAATTTCCGCCGGATTAGTTGTTGTTCCTGTACTCCCCGATTTTAATGAAAGTGATACGAATCATATTATCAATCACTCTGAATCGAAAATTGTTATCGGTGCCGAGTCGCTTTTGGAAAAAGTTGATCTGGAGAAATCTGCTAATCTTCAGGCAATTTTGGTTTTAGAAAACTTTTCTCTTCATCAGGCAAAAGATGAGAATATTCAATACAAACTAAACGATGCTTTCAATTATTACAAAGAAAACAAACTTGAGCCGCAAGGATTTGTTTTTGAAAAGTGGCAGGAGGATGAAATGTGTATAATTTCGTACACCTCGGGCACATCGGGTTTTACAAAGGGAGTGATGATTCCGGAAAGAAGTCTGGTTTCCAATATTATTTATGCGCAAGAACACATTCCTGTTAAAAGAGGCGATAAAATAGTATCTTTTTTACCCATGGCCCATGTTTATGGTTTATTGTTTGAGTTTTTGTTTCCTGCAAGTATCGGATGCCATATTACTTTTTTAAGCAAAATCCCTACTCCTGCAATAATCACGAAAGTATTTGGAATGGTTAAACCTCGTCTGATTTTATCTGTTCCGTTGGTGATCGAAAAAATTTATAAAAAACGATTGCTTCCAACATTACAAAAACCCGTCATTAAGTTTTTACTGGCCATCCCCGGTATATCAAATATTCTACTCAATAAAATTAAAACCAAACTTGAAGAAACATTTGGAGGAAATTTCCTGGAAATTGTTATCGGTGGAGCACCGTTAAGTGCTGATGTTGAAAAATTCTTTAAACGAATTAATTTCCGTTTTACCATCGGATATGGAATGACTGAATGCGGGCCACTTATAAGTTACGATGGCTGGAAAACTTCAATGTCTTCCTCTGCAGGGAAATTGGTTGACAGGATGGAAATCAGGATTGATTCGGAAGATCCCTATAATATAGTAGGAGAGATACAGGTTAAGGGTGAAAATATTATGTTGGGATATTACAAAAATGAAGAAGCAACAAAAGAAACATTTACTGAAGATGGCTGGCTCAAAACCGGCGACCTGGGAATTATAGATAAAAGCAACTACGTATATATCAGGGGACGTTCGAAAAACATGTTATTGGGTCCGTCAGGACAAAATATCTACCCGGAAGAAATTGAAGCCAAAATTTGCAACCAGAATCATGTTGCTGAATGTGTTGTAACAGACAGAGATGGAAAATTAGTTGCTTTGGTTTATCCAGATTTTGAATCGCTGAAACTGGAAAAAATACCGGATACAGAGATTGAAAACATCATGGAGGAAAACAGAAAGAAAGCCAATGCTGAACTGCCAAAATATGAACAGGTAAGCAGCATCGAAATAGTAAAGGAAGAGTTTGAAAAAACACCTAAAAAGAATATTAAACGCTACAAATATGTATAAAAAATTCCCCGGGAGATCAACCCGGGAATTTCTGTAATAATTTATTCTGGATATGTAAACAAGTTATAATTACCTCAATTTCAAACTCCTGTCTTTGGGCGTCATAAATAATTTTATTTATCCAAATGAACATCCATTTGAGGGAATGGAATTGTAATACCGGCTTTATCAAGCGCTACTTTTCCTCCTTCGTAAACATCGAAGTAAACTGCCCAGTAATCCGGAACTTTTGCATAAGGACGAACTACCAGATTAACAGAACTATCTGCCAACTCTGCAACTCCAACAAAAGGAGTAGGATCTTTTAATACTTTTGGATGATTCTTAACAATATTCATCAATACATCTTTGGCTTCTTTAATATTTGAATCATAGGATATTCCAAAGGTCATATCTACCCTTAAAATTCCCTGAGTGGTGTAGTTTACAATGTCATTGTTGGACACAGCAGCATTTGGAATTATAACTGTCTTATTATCAAAAGTTAGCAATACAGTTACAAAAATATGAATTTCCTTAACTGTTCCCTTATGGCCTTGTGACTCAATTAAGTCTCCAATCTTAAAAGGCTTGAACAGCAGTATCATAACACCTCCTGCAAAGTTTGCCAATGTTCCCTGCAATGCCAAACCAATTGCCAAACCGGCGGCACCCAAAACAGCAATAAACGATGTTGTTTCTATACCTATCATACTGGCAATACTTATAAAAAGCATTACTTTTAACAAAATACTTACCAAGGGCCTGAAAAATCCACGCAATGAAACATTAACTTCCCGTTTTTCCATTACCTTGTCAAGTACTTTTACGATGCGGCTGATTATCCAAAGTCCTATGATAAGAACGACAATGGCCATCACTACTTTCATACCGTGGGCCACGATTAATTCGTAAGCCATCTCTAAATAACCTTGCAATTTTTCTTCCATGTTAGTTGTTTTATTTTTTATTTAATTTACTGAAATAGAAACAGTACTGCAACCTTATTGTTTACCATAGTCAGAAATAAACAATATGTTCTCCATTTTTTTTAAATTTGAGATTAGAATTTATCCTTAACCTATGACTGAAAATAACCAAATCACCGGTTCAAATTCAAGATTGTTATCATTGGATTTTTTCCGAGGAATAACAATGTTTTTGCTGGTTGCGGAAGGCACAGCGCTTTGGTCGGTTTTAGTAAAAGAGCCCATAGCCGGAACTTTTCTGGAGCCTTTTTTTCAGCAGTTTCATCATCACCCATGGAACGGATTGAGATTTTGGGATTTAATACAACCATTTTTTATGTTTATTGTAGGTGTTGCCATGCCATTTTCTTATGTTAAAAGATTAAAACGTGGAGATTCGAAAAAGCAAATAACCAGACATATAATTCAACGCTGTATAATTTTGCTGGCCTTTGGAGTAGGTTTGCATTGTGGCTATAACAAAAAACTTGTTTGGGAACTCTGGAATGTACTTTCTCAATTATCAGTTACAATTTTAATTGCCTATTTCCTTATGAGATTCAACTGGACAATTCAAATTGTTGCTTCTTTTGTTCTGCTGATTGTTACGGAAATTGCGTATCGATATTTCCCTGTTGAAGGATTTAATCAGCCATTTGTAAAAGACCAGAATTTTGGAAGTTGGATGGATTTAATTTTGATGGGAAAAATAAACAATGGCGGTGGCTGGGTAGCCATAAATTGTATCCCCACATCAGCTCATACAATCTGGGGAGTTGTTGCTGGTCAGTTATTATTGTCCAACAAACCTCAAATCAATAAATTCAAAATACTTTTGTTATCAGGCTTTATAATTCTTTTTGTCGGATATTTGCTCGACCGAACTTCGATTACTCCAATTATTAAACGTATATCAACCTCATCATTTGTAATGGCATCAGGAGGATGGGCGCTGATAGTACTCGCCTTTAGTTATTGGATTATCGACATAAAAAAAATAAACGGCTTGATTATGCCATTTGTGATTTTTGGCACCAATTCGATATTTATCTATCTCTTTTTCAATACTATTGGAATGCAGTGGCTGAACGACTTTGTTTTTATATTTACAAATGGAATTCTCCTTTGGTTAAATGCATCTGCATTCCTTATTGCAACAATAACATCAATTACCATTTTAGGATTGGAAGGCTACTTGTGTTATTATTTGTACAAAAAAAGAATTTTCTTCAGAATTTAAATCAACAATAAAATAATTCATACATAATTCTAGCGAGGAAATTCTTAAAACTCAATTGTTACAGCAGGAGTTAATATATTATCATAAAAAAGGTAAAAGCAGTTACCAAAAATCACCATTAATAAAAGATATTGACAAAATTGAAGCAGTGAAATAGTAAGTCGGTTATAAAAGATTATTTTGGTCCTGAAATCAGTGAAAGTGAAATTTCAAAAAAAAGGGTGAAGTTGCAAATAAAAAATTTTGGGAAAAGTATTTGCAACACTTTGATTAAATTTCTGCACTGTATAAATGACTTATTATCAAACCAATTACTTCTCAAATCCACAAAAAATCAAATAGTCAAATTAAATCAAAATTGTAACTTTTTTATTAAAATCGTATTTTAAAAGGAAATATTTTGAATTGTTAAAGAAGATTAAATTTCTAATTAACGAAACAAAATTAAAACTACATGCGTAGATTTCTAATACACTTTAACTAACTCCGCAAGTACTTAGTGGATTGATTGGTTATCAGTAAGTGCAGAGTTAAACAAGTAATTAATTGTTTGGTTTTTAAAGGAAAAGCGGTGATTCTTCGCCGCTTTCTTGTTTTTAATAGTTAGACTTCCCACTGTTTTTACAGGTTTGGTGTTAAGTTTTTAGATTCATTATCTTCCTCTTTTAGGTGCTCTTGCAGGTGAAGCATAAGAGTCTGCAGCTGCCGCTTTAGTCTCCAAAAACATTACAGATGAAGCAGTTAATGCTGTAATCCCTATTTTTTTTATCGCCTTTTTTCGACTTATTTTTTTTCTTAATCCTTTTTCTGACTTTTGAAAATCCTTTTTACTCATACTTCTCAACCTATCTCATTAATATCAACTTTTCTGTTTGCTGTCTTCCACTTTGGTCTATTTTTAGAAAGTAAATTCCTGCCGGAAAATATGAAGCATCGATTTTATTTCTTGACAAATCCTCCGCTTTTTTATTTTTCCATAATTTGCCATCTGCACTATACAGGCACAAAGTAGTGGAATTATCAAAAGGTCCATTAATAAAAATCACCTTCTCACTGGTAAAAACTTTAAATGGTTTTTGATTGATTTCAGATTTGACATTTGTTGTACTACTTTTAATAATCAGAAAAAAACGTTCGGCTCCGGTTTCTCCTTCCTCTAAAATTGTATAATAATGACTTTTCCTTGTATTTAAAATAGTACTTTTTTTCTCCTTTCTATCTTCAAAAACTATATCAACAGAACCTGGTATTCCCTCACAATCAGCCATAAATTCGTATTCACCACCCAGCCAACAATCAACTCCAACCGGAATGATTGTTTCGTCCATTGCTGAATTAGGAAGTGCCTGTATTGCAAGTTCATACATATTATCTTCAGGAAGCTTTGTGTAAAGTGCAATATCGGGATTGCCCTTTAACTTACTGATATCATACATTTTATCAAATCCTTTAGTCATGTTGTCACCAAAATAAATTATCGTACTATTTTCAGCTTCAGTTGACCAGATTTTTAATTTTATTTTTGATTGTGGTTTTTCTGTAGATTTCAAAGCTACATTTGAATGAATTTGCATTGAAGGAGTAAATTGAATTGTACCGCCTCCGGTTTTCGATTTGATTACGAATCCTTGTCCTAATGAAATATCCATCGGGGTAACAGCAGAATAAGTATCGTAATCCCAAATGTCTTTATTCCAAACATAAATTCCCGCAAAATCAGGATGTATATTGCCAACATTTGCTTCCAAAAAGCTTCCTGTTCCTGTAGCCTTTAATGATGATGTGTATGGATTACCGATACTGTTCCATCCGTTTGCTGATGGAGCAGTTGAATAAGATATTGATCGGGTGATAGTTCCGGAATGAATTGAAATTCCCTGAAAATAAATCACTCTGTTTCCATCACTTACAGGTAATCTGGACAAGTAAGCATTACCACTGCCAAATTGAGTTGATGTCGCTGAGACCACATCAAAAGGTCCCCAATCTCCATTGATTTCAGAATATGGGGCTATGTCATATGCTCCATCATAAAAACCCAGATTATTACTTGCTGCAAAACTACCTAATTCTTGACCGGATACCGGTGAAGATATTATGTGCCAATCATCACTTGGAACAAATTCTCCTACTTGTACATTTCCCGAAACGATTAAAGATCCACCGTTAATTATTACACTTCCTGTACCTGATGCAGTAGACTCTAAGTTCAAATTTTTTATTGTACCAACGGCCTCGGTAATTACAGGCCAGTTACCACTTGAAACCATATCAGGAATTGTCACTTCATCATTTGAACCGGGGACAACACCATGACTCCAGTTACTCGAATTTTCCCAGTCTGAATCTACTGTACCTTGCCAAACAAAAGCAGGTTTTGAAACAAGAACAGTATAATCATGAATTTGACCATTACTTTTATTTTTCACCCTGGAGCAAGGATTTGTTGAATAACCTTCGTTATCTCCAATAATTCTCATTCTTGTATTTCCCAATGCGATTCCTGACGTTGGCACATTTATTTGAGCATCAGTATATTTTCCATCATTTCCGTTGGAATCAGAAATTGTTCCAATCGGGAATGATTCTCCGGCATCTGTAAAATCCCCATCATGATTCCAATCAAAAAAAACAGAATAATACAAAGTTTCCCATGTATCAGCTTCACCTTGAATCGTTATGCTATAGGTTCCTCCTGTAAATATCATTCCGGGACTTACCGTTGTTGTAAAATCTTCATAACTATTTGTTGAGTTATTAGTATTATTTAAAGTGCTGAACTCAACTCCGGTGATTGTTTTAACGGTATTAAAAGTAAAAGTACAATAACCAGGAGGTATTGAAGTTCCGGTTGCAGTAACAATTTGTGTATTGGCACCACCCCCTGAAACCGTAATTTCCTGACTGTAATCTACGTCAGTTGAGGTAGGTGTAAAACGAACGTAAACATTTATCGTAGCCAAGCCGGAAGAGGAATACGGGATATCAACAAATTTTCCAAATCCACTTCCAGATGATAACGAAACCTCAAAATTTGCAGGTGCATTAACCGTAATATATCCTGGTGCTAAACCCAAATCAATTCCGGTAACGGTGAATATTTGTTCTGACGAAATACCACCATCATCGACAAAACCAAAAGCAAGAACTGAAGGCGATACAATAAGTGAAGCCAAGGGTGTATATTCTATCCATGTATTACCTGCAAATCCTTTTACTTCTCCCCATTTATTAAAATAACCTGAAACACCACTATGCAAACCTATGTCAACTCCTTTCTTGTTTATATTTTCGGTCCCAAACTTTATTACAATTTTATTTGATGTTTCGTAAAAACTTACTTGTACTGTTGCATATCTGTTTGCCTTAAAGTCTATTTCAATATTATTGAATTCCAAAGTTAATATGCGGTTTGGTTCAGCACCTGTAACCAGATATTTGCAAAATCCACCATTATCCCCAACTTTGTTATCGTAAACTGCCAGTGCAAGAATTTGACCTAAACTAATTGAAGTACTGGTTAGATTATAATCACTTGCTGAAGCATCATCTACAGATGCGACACCGTCAAATCTTATAAATCCATTGGTAGTAACACTTAATCGGTTTGCAGTAGTGTAGATATTATCGTAATACTTAAAAGCGAAGGGCCACGTAAAACTACCTTCAACATCATCTCCTGAAACTATAGAAATTCCTGATGTGCAATCAATCCAGTTGTAATTTGTACCAATATTTCCCGTTTGGATTGAATAATTCCATGATGCAATTGGTTGGCTATAAATTTTTGAAGTTACAGAACTGTATAAAAATGTAAAAGAAATAAGAATATAATATTTTAAAAAATATACAGATCGAAATCTCCAAACAAAATTTCTCATAAACAGTTAGTTAGATCAAAAACATTAATTTAATTACATAAGTTTTTGAAACTATGTGCAAATCAATCCAATCCTATTTCATGTTAAAAACATGGAATCAATTAACACACAGTTAACAATAAATTTACACTAATTTTACCTATACAGCTGTAAATCAGCGCTATCGTGCGAATATATTAAAATAATGAAAAAATGAAAAATGAAAAAACAGAATGTGTGGTTTTGGGAACTGCAATCCCAATTCAAGACAAATGTATTATCTTAACTGAGTCTCAAGTATTAATTGCGCTTAAATATTTTATTCCAAATTTTTCAAAAAAATTACTGTTTTACTAAGTATATTTGTTTGATGATTCCTATATGTACATTTAGGAATTAGTTCTGTTATTTCTTGCCTTTTACATCATTAGGCTATTCTACTCCCCATAACCTATTTGGTTCCGACCCCATTTCCAATAATAGTTCACCTCCTTTTAATAGCTCACTGGCCGGAAAAGAAAAAGTATTTAATACTTTTCCATTTAACATTGCGCTTTGCACATATATATTTTTACGTGATACATTTTTGGCTTCAATGGTAAACTTTTCGCCCCTGTTATACTGTTGCCCAAGGTTAATTTCTACCTTTTCAAACAGAGGACTTCCAATCTCATAAACAGGTTGAACACGGCAACCTCCATCGGTTTGAAACAGCCCCAAAGAAACCATTATAAACCAGGCACTCATCTGTCCCTGGTCCTCGTCACCCAAATAAGCATTTGCCAGTCCATATCCATAATAACGGTCAATAATCGAGCGACTCCATTTTTGTGTTAGCCACGGTTTGCCAACCCAGTTAAATAAATATGAAAAATGCATGCTTTGCTGGTTCCCCTGTATTACCGGATAATTCCAGTACTGGTCGTTTTTACCATTGTAGCGTGTTATATCACTTTCGGCAAAGCCCCAGTTTAATCGTTCAATAAAACGTTCTTTGCCAATAGCTTGTGCCAATGCCGGTACATCTTGCGGAACAAAATAAGTAAGCTGCCAGGCATTCCCTTCTACATAATGATGATTTGCACCTGATTTATAAGGATCAAAATCTGTCATCCATTTTCCCCTTGAGTCTTTTAATCGGGCATAGCCACTTTCTCTGTCAATTACATTCTTCCAATAATAACCACGTTTTAGAAATGTTTTGTAATCATTTTCTTTCCCCAATGCCTTGGCAAATTGCGACACCGTCCAATCATCAAAAGAATATTCGAGTGTATTTGAAAAGCGTCCTTTGTCATAGGGTACATATTTGTATTTCAGATAATGCTCCAAATCACGGTTCCCGGCGAATCCACCACCTACATTACTAGCCTTTGTTGTCTGCATTTTTTTACAGGCTTCATATGCCAATTCAACGTCATAGTCGCGAATTCCCATTTGGTAAGCTCCTACAATTAAAGGAATTTCATGCTCTGCAACCATCACTGGAATATATTCCATCCCGGCAGGTCCTTTTGCCAGCCAACCATTGGTTTTATACATTGCCAGTTGTGAGTTTACCCATCGGTTGCTCCATTCAGGGGTTACAAGGTTCCAAAACTGGTTCAGGTTCCAGAAGGTATTCCAAAAAGCATCACAACCCAATGCCGGTGAATCAGGATTCTCCAATTCCTGCAAGTTTTCATCGGGACCGATCCATTGACCGTTAACATCACTAAAAATATTTCGGCTACATAAAGAGCGGTACATATTGTTATAAAAACGCATTTTCTCGCGGGCGTCGTTGCTTTTTATTTTAACCCGTTCCAACAGGTCATTCCATACAGCCACATGGTTTTCCCTTACCGCTTCAAAATCCCATTGAAACGGGTCACTGATTTCGGTGGACAGATTTTCTATCGCATTTTCAATACTTACATACGACAAACCAGTTCGAACCTGTACCACATTATTTTCTTTTGTTTCGAATTCAACAAAAGCACCTGCATCTTCAACAGTTTCCATTTCCAATCTGGTTTTACCTCTCACAATACCGTCCTCTGTCCAGAAGCCTATTTCTTTAATTGGTTGGTCAAACTCGGCAACAAAATGTACAATATAATCCTGGTTTATTCCTCCTGCCCAGGTATTGGGAGAATGGTGCCTGCTGTAACCCACAACCTGATTTTCCCCGATTTTCTCTATTTTAAAGCTTTTAATCATGTAACTGTATTCAGCTGGAATTTTCAAGTCAATCATCACCCGTGAACCTTCCCTGTTTTTTGGAAAAGTATAACGCTGAAATCCACAGCGGGTAGTTGAGGTCAGTTCAGCAGTAATATCATAATCGGTTAAATCTGCTTTGTAATAACCAAGTGGTGCCTCTTCGGTTTCTTTATTTAACCGCGAACGGTATCCTTCATCCGGATTGTACTGGTCTCCCATTTGGATTTGTAGTTCGCCGTTTGTTGGCATAAATCCAAGGCCAGCCATAGTCCACTCGTGAATATGGCTAAATGTTCCAACTGTTTCAAAAATAGGATCGTAACCGGCTTGCCAACCTGCATCCTGGTTATCGGGACTTAGTTTTACCATACTAAAAGGCATCCATGGTCCGGGAGCAATCATCCAACGCGAATGGGCTGTTCCAATTTTTGTATTCACATAACCTGCTGCTGATTGTATTTTTTTGGGCTCCCGTACTATTTTACCCGATTGTATGATTTCACCGTTCAAACTGATTTCGTATTTACTTTTTACTTTTTTCGAAACAGCAGGCATGGGCGCTTCAAAAATATAGCGCCCTTTTTCGATTGTCTCTTCAAAAATTTGATCACCGTCAACCAAAACTTTTAGTTTGGGTAAGCCGTTGATGTGTTCAACATCAACCAACAGTGGCTGAAAATTCCCATACTCAGTTTTTAATTCATATTCAGCTGATTTTACATTTCTCAAAAATACATCCCGGTTATCGCTGAGTTGCACATTTGCCGGCCCCTCTATTCTCACCTGGTCGAATAAAAGCCATGAGCCTTGAATAGTAGTTAGTGATATTTGGTTTCCGCCGGTTTTTAACAAATCAGAAGGAATTGGATGTTCAATTAAATACTCCTGCCCTTCTCCTGAATTATCTTCAAGGGTATTTATCCCGGAGCCTTTTGGTAAATGAAAATTAAACTGTTTTTGGTTCACAGTTATCTTAAAAACAGGAGCCTCCTCTGAGTTGATTTCATACAGGTCGACTACCAGTTTCCACTCTTTGTTTTTTGGCAATTTTTCAATTCCAAAAAGAATATTTAAAGTGTGGGTTCGCCAGCCTGAAGTAGACCATGTTCCACCCCACTGGTCAAGTGGGCCGGGCAGAACATATGGAAAATCCGATTTCTCTTTCGATGCTCCGATCAAATAGAATTTGTCCTCCCATCCAAAATCATTTTCAATAAAATTGGCATAATTATCAGGTGCCAAAGCAAATTCAGCACAACTGTTATCTGCTGCCCCTATTTGCCAGATAACTGTATTTTCAGTCTGACAACCCTGCCAGATTAATCCGGATAATATTAGTAGAAATAAAAATTTGTATTTCATTTTACTTACTGTTTTCGTTTGCCCAGTCATAAAACATTTCAATGGATTTTGCCAAAACTCCTGCTGAACCTTTAAAATCGGAAGAGCCTGCAGGAGTTCCATCAATTTTATACCATTCGTAAAAACCATTGTTTACTACGACACGATTAAACATCGGTTGTGCCAACTCATAAGCCTCTTCAACATAACCGTTAGCAATTAATTGTTGAATCATTCGTCCACCAAACCAGGTCCAATCTCCTCCATTTTGATACTCATATGGTTTTGAAATATTTTCCGCCAACACCTCTTCAGGATAGGGTGGATAAAGTGTTAATCCGATTGAAGGTGCTCCCGATAATTTTACATTCTTTTTCATTTGTTCCAGCACAATTAAAATTTCTTCTTTATTCAGAACTCCTGCTTCAATGGCCACTGCTGTTCCTCCATGAAAGTGAATTTTATTTTCATCAAAAGAATCGGGAAATGGAGAATTTCCATTGATGTATCTGTGTGGAATAAATTTTTTGTTTTGTGAATCCCAAAGATGCATCCTAATTTTATGTAAGGATTCATTAGCCATATGTTCTAAAGCTTCCTTTTCGTCCTGTTTATTTGCTAATTCAGCGAGGTTTTTTAACGCTATCACAAACATTGCATTGTCATAAACATCCATACTCCAATGAGTTAGACTATCAACATCTACAACAGCACCACCCTCAACCTGAACATCTCCCCAGTCAAACGTTGTTGCACCAATTAACAGACCATGAATCGAAGAATATCTTTCTTCGATAAGAAAAACATAAGCTTTGAAAATTCTGTCCCAAACGGTGATTCCGGCAACCTCCTCTTCAAGAATACTTCTGTCACCGGTTTTTTGAATGTACTTATAAATGGCCTGAATTAAAGAAGTTTCCTGGTCGGTTTCCACTGTATTTTTAAAGCCGACATGACCGGGGGCGGTTTTTGAATAATAGGGATTTGGATCATTCCACGTAAAACCTTCCTTCGGGACAAAACCATCTAACAGCTCACCATTTTCCTGCTGAAAATGGAAAAACATCAACAGGTTTTCCCTTATTATATTAGTATCATATTCCTGGCACGAAAGTTCTATAAAGGTATTTAAATCCCGGGCCCATACCATTTGATAACCAGTGCCTGCATAAAATCCCCTTCTCATTAAATTCCTGGCCATACTGTCTACTTTTACCATAGTCTTGTCTGCAAGTATTTTTGCAGCCAGTTTTTTATTGGTTTTTTGCTCCGATGAACAGGCAATCAAAAAAAATACGATGGATATCATAAGAATATTTATTATCCTCATTTCTGAATTTTTATTGTTTTGCTTCTGGCAGTTTGACGACATTTTTTAAATCCATTTTTATAAGCCTTGTTAATCAATTTATTTGACAAAAGCTTTCACTATCATGGCTACATTATCCGATTCATTTATAATTTCATACGAACCTGCGGCTGCCGGAACGACAAAAGTTTCGGCATAATTAAATCGTTGTTTTGCCCCGTTTTTCGTTTCAATTATAATACTTGTACCTTCTACCAAACTAAGTACATGGCATTTGTTTTTTGTTTGAATCTTAACATTGGTATTGACATGAATGCGGTGCACATCGTATAAATGTTTTTTGTGTGTTGGCAAGTGAAAAAGTTCCCATCCATCTCCTCGTTCAATAAGTTTTGGTTTTGAAATCAGGTTCTTTTTTACATATTCTCCTTTTCTTTCAAAACACAGATTTTCCATACCTCTTTCAATATTAATCGGGCGTGGTTTACCATCCAAATCCAAACGAAGCCAATCGTATAATTTAAAAGTAAAAATATAGGGTGTTGAACTGATTTCCAGCACGAGGTTATTGATTCCCGAACCATGAATTGTTCCCGGTGGAATCAGAAATAAATCGTGTTTTTTTGCAGTATGCTTTTGTACATATTTGCCTACTTCCAATTCAGTTTTATTCTGATAACTTTCAGTTAAAGCCTTCCTAAATTCCTTTGGCTCAATATTATCCTGAAAGCCCAAATAAACATCCGCATCGTTCTTTGTATCCAGAATATAATAGGTTTCTTCCTGCGTAAAATCCTCGTTAAAATGCTTTTTTGTGTATGCTTTGTGAGGGTGACACTGAATGGAAAGATTTCCACCATCGAAGGTATCCAGAAAATCAAAACGAATCGGGAATTCCACACCATATTCCTGAAAAGCTTCACCCAAAACATTTTCTGCTTCCTGAAACATCAGCGTATCAAACGACACCTCTGCAACTTTGCCTGAGCTTTCAAAAAGCAAACCATTTTCAGGGACTATCAGCTCGAACGACCAGGCGTAATTTGGGACATTTTTATTTAAACCTTTGATTTTGTCGATGCTCCATTTTCCGCCCCAGGCACCTGGTTCAAACCATGGTCGAACACGAAAAACATTCTCACTGATTTCTTTTAATCCATTTCTTAAATCGTCGCCTTTTAACCAGCTTATTTCATCGGGCCGTTGTTCATCAATAACAATATCTACTTTTGGTAAAAGTTGTTGCTTTTGCTTGTTCATTAATATCCAATCGACAAAATAAAAGCGCTTGTACATGGGTTTTATTTCATCCGGTTTTACAGCACCAATATTTGTAAGCGATTTTGCCCTTGCTCTAAATTGCAATTCATTTTTGGGTAAATCAATATAAACCAAAAAACCTTGAATTCCTGTTAGGCTTGCACCTACTCCATAAATGATGTTTAAATCTGATTTTTTGCTCAGGCTAATCTCTTTCAATTTTTTGATTTGAAAAAAATCAACTAAATCCAAGGTTGTTCGTGTCCCAAAAATAGGATCGTCTCCTCCTAAAAATGGTTCAATTATACTATCAATTTCAGATTCCGGTTTTAAAGTTTTAGCAATATTTATCCAGTTGGTGTTTATTCCTTTTATTCTGAATTCAAATTCTAACTTTTCCCGAATGTTTTCATAAAATACTCCCTGGTATCCATCAATAAGCACTGTTTTGTAATTCGAAAGTTTTGCTGCAAGCTTTTCAAATCCTGTATGAATTTTCCCTTCACCTAATGAGTAAGTTGGGTATAATCCATATTCTCCAACAATTTCTTTTTCCTTTTGAGCCGGCATTAAAAACTGGCTCGAATTTCTCCAATCCGTTTTTATCATTGTTTGTTTTCTTCAGCAAATTTCTCGAACATTAAAATGGCCTTATAAAGTACTCCTGCCGATCCCCGAAAAGTCCCCGAACCTTCAGGTTCATTTTGAACTGTGTACCACTCATAAAATCCATCGTTATCCTTCACTCGTTTTACCATGGGCTGAATATGATCATAAGCCTCTTCCACAAATCCATTTTTGATTAGTTGCTGAATCATACGCCCTCCAAACCAGGTCCAGTCGCCACCATTTTGGTAACCATAAGGATACATACCTTTGTTCTCGAAGGCCCATTCGGGGTATGGGGGATACATCGTCAATCCAATCGAACCCGCTCCCGATGCTTTAACATTCGCTACCATTTTTTCCAGCGATATTTTTATTTGTTCCGATGAAAGCAATCCGGCTTCAATGGCAACGGCTGTCCCGCCATGGTAGTAAATTTCGTTTTCGTTAAAATCATCCGGATAGGGCGAACCATCTAAATAAACATGAGGAATAAACTTGTTGTTTTTATCGTCCCACAAATATTTCATGGTATTTTTTGCAATCTTATTACGAACAGGTTCCCATTTTTCTTTTGTTGCAGGAATTATTTCCATCATATTGTCAAGAGCAATTATAAGCATTGCATTGTCGTAAATATCCAAACAGAATTTACTGTCATCCGTTATAAAAACTCCCCATGGATGACTATGCTGAACATCGCCCCAGTCAGCCGTGGTAGCTCCCCAAATCAAACCATATTCTTCACTCCAACGATGGTTTAATAAAAATTCCATCGACCATTCCATTCTTTCAGCAACAGTTTTATCTCCTATATCTTCTCCCAGAAATTCTGTATCTCCGGTCTTTTTTACATACTTGTAAACCGCCTGAACCAATGATGTTTCATGATCTGTTTCAACTGTATTTTTATGCCCTGCATAGTTTGGTTCCAGGTCGGTAAAAATATATTGGTATCCACCCTCGGATTGTTTTGCTTTTTCCCTGGGAATAAAACCATCTATTATATTACCGTCTTCTCTTTGCAAACGAAAGAATACACGCAGGTTTTCCTTTAGAGTTTCTTTGGGATAAACTTCTGCTGATAATTCAATAAAAGTATTGTAATCCCGAATCCAAACCTCACCATAACCATCGCCCGCATTAAAACCCGTTTTAACAATTTCCAATGCTTTGGTTTTGGTGAATGCAAAATATTCGTTGGCTTTGATTTGGTCTTTTAAGTCGGGTGATTGTTCCTTTTTGGGAGTTTTGTTTGTGCAGGCTGCCAAATATAGAATGATGATTAATAATGTTGTTAGTTTCATCTTATTATTATTTTCAATGTTATAATTTATGGTGTCATTTCGACGAGTTGGCGAGGAGAAATCTGTTTCTATAATGTATCATAAATTCTTTCATTCAGAAATTCTAAATTAGGATTGAATTCTTTTATCAGCTTTTCCTTTTTCTCTCGTCTCCATTTTTTTATTTGTTTTTCTCTTTTTATTGCATCTTCTATGTCTTGAAAATGTTCATAATAAATTAAGAAGTTGCAATTATATTTCTGAGTGAATCCCGGTATTAAGCTGTACTCATGCTCATAAGTCCTTCTTCGTAAATCGTTGGTAACTCCAATATAGAGAACTGTTTTATTTTTGATAGTTACGATATACACGAAGTAATTATGGTCTCTCATCCTAATAATGTTGAAGATTTCTCAGTCGTTCCTTCTTCGAAATGACAATACATCATTAAATCTAATGGTCACTCATTGAAGGAGGAGGAGTTTCTACTCCCCAGTTCTTATTGGGTGCTGCACCCATCGTAAATTTTAATGTTCCTCCTTTTAAAAGTTCAGATCGTTTAATCCAGCATAATTCTATGTTGCTTTTGTTGAACTGCACATCCTGAACATATCTATTTTCTGATGAATTATTTTCTGTTTGAATTACCAAAGTTTTTTCAGGACTATTCTCCAACCGAATGGTAACTTTTTTAAACAAAGGACTTCCAAACTGAAAGGTAGGATTAGCATTGGCATGCCCCTGCACATCAAACAAACCAAGTGCATTCATCACAAACCAGGCACCTAATTGTCCCTGATCTTCATCCTGCCCGTAACCATAGCCATGTAACGACTCCGTTCCATAAAATTCATCACAAATGGTTCGGGTCCATTTTTGTGTTAGCCAGGGTTTGCCCGAATAATTAAACAACCACGATTGATGCAAACAAGGTTGATTTCCCTGATTGTATAAAGTTTGAACTCCCGAGAAACTATCAATCTCTTTACCTCCACCGAATAAAGATTTCCGGCTTTCCTCAAAAGTAGTTTCCAGTCTTTCGTTGAATAAATCCAATCCCATTTTATTAATCAGTCCTGCAGGATCATGGGGAATAAACCATGTAAACTGGTATGCATTTCCTTCCTGAAATCCGTCCCATGCCTTTAGTGGATCAAAATCTTTGATAAACTCACCGTCCGGTAGTTTTGGCCTGATAAATTTTGTTTCCTGATCAAAAATATTCTTCCAATAGTTTGCTTGATTCATCAGCTTCTCAAAATCTTCTTTTTTACCCAATTGTTTCGCCATTTGTGCAACGGCATAGGAACTGAAACAATATTCCAGGGTATGGGATGCTCCGAAATTGAAAGACCAGCCATTTGATATTATCGTATCTTCGTATGGAACGTATCCCAGGTTGATAAAACGATGCATATCGTATTTACCGTTTCCTAAATTTCTACCGCGATACTCAGTCTCATTTTTATGGGCAGCCCGGTAGCCGGTTTCCCAGTCAAAATCCCGAAATCCGCAATTGTATGCTCCTGCTATCAGCAATCCCTGAAAATTGGTTTGTACACCATTGGTATATGCTCCGGCTGCAACTCCGTCATGTAACCATCCTGTTTCTTTATAAAAATCGATATTGGATTGTAGATATTGTTGAAAATAACCGGGATAAACCAGGAACCACAATTGACTTAAATTCCAGAAACCACCCCACATTCCGTCTGTATTAAAGTGATTGTATTTGGGCTTTCCATTTTTATCCAAAGGAATTTGACCTGTTCCATCACCATTTAATTTGTACTGTCCATTCACATCACTTGCCAGGCCCCGACCTAAAAGAGCATGGTAAAGACCGGTATAAAATTTGGTTTTGTTGATCGCATTTTCGTCATCTACCTGAATTCTTCCCAACATCTTATTCCATTTATTTGTAGCCATTTTATGAACTTCATCAAATGTGACATTTGTTGCTTCTGTTTCCAGGTTTAACCTCGCATTTTCAATGCTGCAATAGGACAAACCCACCTGCATTTCGATTACCTCGTTGGCCGAGGTATTGAAATTCAGAAATAGGCCGTTTTTAACTCCTTTGGTTTCAGTGCTGCTCTCTGCAATAATTGACTCCACAAAGGTTCCTACACTTTCAGGAATTTTATTTAGCCTAGCCACAAAATACATTTTTACCCTGTTCCCGGGATCACAGAATTTTACATATTCCGGATTAGTTTCAACATATCCTTCCACCTCACTTTCGTTTACCAATCGTGCATATGCTTTAGTTACATCACTGCTTTCGCCCTGTTTATGGCCAATGTCAAATATTAAACGTGCTTCTTTTGATTCAGGAAAAGTATATCGATGAAAACCGACTCTTTCGGTAGCTGTTATTTCGGTTTTAATTCCATAATCTTTTAAGAAAACGGAATAATAACCCGGCTCAGCGTGTTCGTCCTTTTTGTCGAAACGCGAGCGATAACCATCATCAGGATTTTCCAGTGTACCCGGCACAATTTTAAGATTTCCTGTTGTTGGCATAACCACTACTCCACCAATCTGAAATTCGTGAAAATGGCCAAATCCTTCAATTGAATTATGCCGGTCATCATAACCACCGGGGAGCCAACTGCCAATACTTTCGTAGGCATTGGTGTGCGGAGCCAGTTTGACCATTCCAAAAGGTAATGCTGCAGGGGTATAAAAAAACCAGCGGGCATGCACGGAACCTATTTGCGGATCTACATATTGCACAGCATTATATGTTGGTTGAATATCTGATTCAGGTTGACAAGCTATCACATTCAAAAGTGTAATTGCAAACAAGCCTTTTAAGATTTTATACCCAAATAATTGTCCAATTTTCTTTATTTGAAACTGTATTATCCTTGTCCTCATTGTAATTTATTTTGAACTGTTACATTTTACTGAGTGCGGGAATTATCCTTTTATAAAAATTATTATCTACAAGCGTTGCTGCGCCAATAAACGCGGCAGCTTCTTTTAATTCCGAAACAGAGATTTCCATCTTTAAGCCCCTCTTTTCAAGATACTTGTTAAGGCTATTTCCAAAAAGATGATATGCTCTTGAAATATTCCCACCTATAACAAAGACTTCAATACCAAATTTTTCAATCCATGGATGTAAAAACATTCCCATTTTTATCCCAAAATCATCAAATAAATCTTGTGCTATTTTATTCTTACCTGCTAATTCTGCCAATTGTTTCACCCCCGAAAGTTTTTCTCCGGCAAGCATTTCAAAACGAGATATTAGTCCTCGTGTTGAAAAGTAATCATCAGCAATTCCATTTTCAAAAGGCAAATGCCATAAACATCCGTTTTCGGGAACTTCGTCACCATCAACAACCGGGAGTTCGTTTCTGATAAAAGCGGAACCAAACCCTGTTCCAAGTGTAACCGACAAAGATTGACTGCAATCACTGGCTTTTCCAACCTGGTCTTCCCCGATAGCAAAAGCTGTTGCATCGTTTATAAATCTGATTTTAAAATCGCCGGGTAATTCCAGATAGTTTTTTAACAAATCAGGAACATTAACTCCGTAAATATTTTCGTATTTCCCGTTTTCTCCCGTAAAAAGTGGAATACCTTTGACATAATCAAACGGACCGGGCATGGCAAATCCAATTCCTGAAACTTTATCAAAACCTGCCAGTTCCATGGTTTTTCTGATAGTTCTTCCCCAGGTATTAATTATTTCATCCGGTTGTCCATGATTATCTAAGTCATTTTCAGCATGTGTTTTTTTTAGTAATGTTTTGCTTTCCAGATTGTATGCTACACAACTTACATGGCTCCCGCCAATATCAACACCTATGGCCAGTTTTTTATCCATATTATCTTCTTATTTCAATGGAGTAGGTAAATTTTTCTGCAACGTAAAATCCAATATTGTATTCTACAGGCCGATTCCCGGGATCGCTCACCCTACGTTCCCGGATTAAAACAGGCTCACCTGTTTTTATTTGTAAACGGTTGGCGGTAATTTTTGAAGCAATCCGGGCTTTAATTCTTTCATACGAGATTGCCACAGGGGTTTTATATTTTGTTTCCAGTAATTCGTACAAAGGTTGGCTAAAATCTTCGTATTGTCGAACTCCCAGTCGAGGGTGCAAATAACTTTCGAAATATACAAAAGGAGCTAAACTGTCGCCTCTTAATCGTGTTACTCTTAATATTTTTGTTTTTTCAGGAATATTAAAAAAAGTAGATACTTTATTGTCAGCTTCTACCCATTCAGCTTTGTTCTGGTAGTTTTTAAATGAAATCCCTTTGTCATTCATTTCCTGGGTAAAAGAATGCCAGCTGTTGAGTTGTGTCGTAAGTGTGTTTTCTGCAACCTTTGTTCCGTAACCCTTTTTCCGAATGATTAATCCTTCGTATTCCAGTTTATTGGTAGCTTGCCGGATTGTATTCCGACTAACTCCCAGGGTTTTGGCCATTTCAACTTCGGGTGGAAGAAATTCACCATTCTGATATTGTGGCTGCTCAATTAGTTTTCTTAACAGTTCTTCAACCTGAAAATGCAAAGGAATTTTACTGTGATGATCAATTTCAAAAGTCATATTTGTTCAAATGTTCATACATTTACAAATGTATAAAAATAAAGCGATGTATTTTTGAATTTTACGTGATTTATGATTTTAAAAGAAGGTTAACGCCTTCCCTTAACTTCTTTGGCATCAATCAATTTGTAAAGTTTATCAGCGCGACGAAGTTTAGTATCAATTTTAACTGACACACGCTCACCTTTTTTTGCCTCCTGAACAGGTTCTAAATCAACCCGGATTTCTTCTACAATAGTTTCCACTACTCCGGTAGTTGGGCCCGAGATAATAATTTCATCACCTACTTTCAGATTATTGGTTTCGAGTTTAAATTCTGCCACCTTAATTTTTGTAAAGTAATTGGTGCATTTTCCAATATACAGTTTTCTTTTTGTCGCCAGTGAGCCGTAATTTTTGCTCCACTCACCCAAACGTTGCCCCAAATAATATCCATCCCAAAAACCGCGGTTAAAAACTTTTGCCAGGCGCTTGTTCCAATCTTCTATTTTCTCGTCAGTAAAACTATTATCGAAATATGCATCCACAGCTTCCCGGTAACATTGAACGGTTGTTTTTACATATTCAGCAGATCGGGCACGCCCTTCGATTTTTAAAACAGAAACGCCGGCATCCAGGATTTTATTTAGAAAATGAACTGTTTTTAGATCTTTTGGCGACATGATATATTCGTTATCAATAACGATTTCAGCACCGGTTTCTTTATCGGTAACCGTGTAAGCACGTCTGCAGGTTTGCAAACATGCACCGCGGTTGGCTGATGAATTCATTTCATGAAGACTTAAATAACACTTTCCGCTTATCGCCATACAAAGTGCTCCATGCACAAACATTTCAAGACGAACCAATTCTCCTGATGGCCCTTTTATCTGCTCACTTTCAATTTGTTTACTGATTTCTGTCACCCTCCCCAGATTCATCTCACGTGCCAAAACCACAACATCGGCAAACAGGGAGTAAAATTTAACCGCTTCTATATTGGTAATATTTACCTGTGTTGAAATATGAACCTCGAGCCCGATGGAACGTGCAAACTGTATTACAGAAACATCGGCTGCAATCACCGCTGAAACTCCTGCATTTTTGGCAGCTCGAATTACTTCATGCATTAAATCGATTTCGCCATCAAAAATCTCAACATTTAAAGTTAGATAGGTTTTTACCTTATTTGAGGAAGAGATTTCTACAATCTTTTTCAAATCTTCCAAAGAGAAATTACTGGAGGATCGGGAACGCATATTTAAATGCTCCACCCCAAAATACACCGATCCTGCTCCCCCTTGAATAGCAGCCATCAACGATTCGTATGATCCAACCGGCGCCATTATTTCTACATCTCTTCTCTCCATTCTATCTAATTTCAGGCGGCAAAGTTAATCGATTTGTTGGAAATTGGAATATTGAAGGGATGGAACGCTGATGACAGATATGATTTGGGACTTTGACTTTCCAAAGTCAAAGATAATATACCGGACTTGGGAAAGTCCGGCTCCCGCTGTTTGTTTTAAAGAACCGTTCCTTCTGAGTTGAAAACACAGAGGGAACGGTTCTGTTTTTATTTAATCGGGCGAGAAGTAAAAATCAAATCGGCGAATCGGAATTCGCCTCACCCTGGGTTACACAAACTTCTCCCGTTTCTGCAAATTGAATAAACCGTAAAGGATAAACACCAACATCCCCACACCAAGGAAAATCCTGTTTTTAGAAATTATCCCCTGCCAGATAATCTGATTCATACTATCAGGGATATCAAACGGATTTAAAAACACATTCCATTGAGTGCGTTCCAGTGCATCGGCCATAATTAACAGGAAGACACCAATTAACACCATTACCACTGCAGTTCCGTTTCCGTTTTTTATCAGGGTTGAAAACATAAAGGCCATGGAACCCAAAAACACAATCGGATACATTAACTGGTAGGCCATTTCTAATATGTTTATTTTATAAAGAATAAGAGATGCTATTCCGGCAAATAACATTATAATGATAAATATGATTACATAAATCATTACCAGTCGCACAAGCCACACTTTGTATCTGTAATTCGGTATTCCAAAAAGGATTTCCAGCATCCTTGAATCATCATCGTTTTGAATGCCAAATGCTGAAGGATAAAATATTAAAAGAATCCCGGGAAATATCAGCAGATTATAAATTGTTCCATCAACAATTGTATTTCTGTTTACAACGGTTTGAATGGCAAAAAACAGAAAAAAAGCAAATGCTGAAATCAGGAACCACACAAACTTGTTTGCAAAAATTATTTTAAGGTTGTACCTGACCATCCGGAACAGGATAATCAGCCGGTTTTTTATATTTAACGAACTACTCATTTATTTCCTGTTTTTTAAAATCTTTTAATAAGCATAGATATGCATCTTCAAGGTGAGGTGAAACCTGTACCGCATTTTCCGAAGGCTTTTCTTTAGCGAGGCAACGCACCCTGATATTTTCGCCATCGCGCATGTGATGCACAATCAGTTTTTTATCGGCAATATTATCGAACTCTTTTGCCGGGATGCTAAACTGCCAGACAAAACCCTCGCCCATGTTTACCATATCAGTTGGTGTTCCAAAGTATTTCAGGTCTCCCCGGTTGATTACTGCCACCTGGTTGCACGAACTTGAAATATCCTCAATAATATGGGTGGAGAAAATTACAATCCGCTCACGACTTAATTCCACAAGCAAGTTTCGAAACCTGATTCTTTCACGCGGATCCAAACCTGCAGTGGGTTCATCCACCACTAATATTCGAGGAAGGTTTAACAGGATTTGCGCAATCCCGATTCGTTGTTTCATACCTCCTGAGAAGGCCCCGATTTTATCAGTTCTACGGTCGTACATATGCACGCTTTTCAGCACATATTCCAATCTTTCTTCCCTGGTTTTTGTATCATTAATTCCTTTCAGAATGGCCTGATAATCCAGGAATTCCCACGCAGACATATTTTCGTAGGTACCAAAGGCCTGCGGTAAATAACCAATCAGTCCCTGTAACTCTTCGCGATAGTTTTGTGTATCCAGTCCATTTATCCAAATCTTCCCATAACTTTGCTCCAGTATTCCGCAAATAATCCGCATCATGGTTGATTTTCCTGCTCCGTTCGGACCAAGCAATCCAAACATTCCGGTTTTTATTTCGAGAGAAACACCATTTAAAGCACGGAACGGAGTTTTACGTTTTCCAACAACCGGAATCTGGCGAACCATATTAAAGTAGCCTCTGCGCAAACCTGCAAATCGACCTGTTATTCTGGCAATATTTACATCTTTTTTATGAATATATTCTCCTGAACTGTAAAATGTAAGAAGCAAATACCAGATAACTCCTATAAAAATTAACATACCCAGATTATCCCATTCAAAATAAAATATGCCTAAAAATACAAGTGGCACAAACCAGTAAAAGAGATTATAAATAATCCTATTTATTTTCAGGTAAATCTTTTTTCCGGATTTTTCATTTTTGTTGATTAAAACCTGATTTATCGGAACCCTTAAAACAAACAAAAAGAAAAATACAAAGTGAGACATCACCCACATCCAGAAATTACTTTCCATATAAAAAAAGGTGAAATAGATAAGGAATCCAAACAGTGGAATCTGCCAAAGTAAATCATTAAAATCGCGCAGTTTTTTGTAGTCTTTTAACAGCCCTGCTCTTTCCCTTATTTTAATTCCTGATTTCCATTCGCGCATAAAACGGCTGTCGCGGTCATAAACTTTTACCAGTTTTCTTACGGTAATCGTAATTGCATCATTTTCGCCAATTACATTGGTACTTGCCTTTCTGAGGCTTGTTTTTACAAAAGCCACTATTCCCGGTACCAAAACGATTAACAAAATAAAATCGAGCATCTGCCAGATAAATGCATCAACCTCGAAATAGATATAAATCGCACCAATCACAAAAACAATTAACATCCCAGCTTTTAGTATCCAGTTAAGCGATTTAATCCAGTCAATTGCATTTTCCAGTCCGGCATATAAGGTTGGAATAAATACTAAAGTCAGTATTGTGCTTAACGACAAGCCTCCGATAACGGTAATAGCAAAAGGTGCCCCAATTGCTCCAACGTACTCCGATTGTCCCATTGCCAGGGGGAATAATGCAACTATGGTTGTAATTGCTGTAATCAGAATCGGTCTTACCCGAGATAATCCGGAGGTAATTAATGCCCGCGATTTTCGATGCCCCCGTTTTCGTAAAATGTTGGTGTAGTCAATCAGAATGATACCATTGTTTACAACGACTCCCAGAAGGATAATAAAACCCATTAAAGTATTGGCATTAAACAAACTGTTATTGGTAATAATAAGGCCGATAAAAGAACCAATCGCTGCAAACGGCACCGAGAACAACAACACAAACGGAGTAATTGCAGATTCAAATACTGCAGAAAGAACCATAAAAATGAGGATAAATGCAGCACCGATTAAAAAGTAAAATTCCCTGTATTGATCTTCTTCATGAATAACTTCAACCGCCACTCCCGGGGGAAGTTTGTAAGAACTAACAATATCATCAATCTCCAGGCGATAAGCTTCCAGAAGGTCCTTTGAAGATTCTGCTTCAGCTACAAATCTGTAAGTAAGTTCAATTTGTTTTTCCTGGTTAATACGAGTAATACTCGATGTTCCGCTGGCATAAATCAATTCTGCAATATCCTGCAAATCGTAAGTTGCTCCTTGCGAATTACTGATTTGAAGTCGTTGTAAATCTTCTATAGTTTTTTCTGTTTTATCCTCATCTTCAGGATTAATTTTCCTTTCTTTTATTATGATCTCATATTCTTCTGTTCCTTGTTTAAAATTCACACCAGAAGTAAATTCTGAGGTAAATGTGGTAAGTTCCGATGCAATGTTCTGGAGATTGATACCGTATTCTGTCATTAAAATCTGGTTGAAATAAATATGAATCTCAGGCCGGTTGCTGGCAACACTCACATTTGCACTTCGTATAGATTCCAAATCTTCGATATAATATTCAAGGTCTTCAGCAACTCCTTTCATCACATCAAAATTTTCACCTTTTATTACCACTCTTTCGCTGTTGGTACCTATACCCATAAAATTACTGAAGCCTTCCGTTCCGGATCTGCTTCCGCCACGAAAACTTGCACTCGATTCAGGAGGTGTCAAACTGATTTCGGCATTGGCAACATTATTTACTTTTCCTTCTACATCTGCCTTTACTTCTGCAATGGTCCTGCCATCGATATCCTTGTAATCTTCCTTAAACACAAAAGTTAAAATGGCCTCTTCCTGCTGAATTCTTGAAATCAAATCTTTTTTCTCTGCAATATCTTCCAAACGGGTTTCAACATCGGCTACTACCAAATCGGTACTTTCAAGTGTTGAGCCGGTGGGCATGGTAACATAAATTGAAAACTGTGTTTCCTCAACTTCCGAAAGGCTGTTTACACTAACTGCCAGAATACTAAAGATGGTTACAAAGAAAAGTACCAGGGCACCAATAATGGTACGCGCCGGATTGCGCATGCTTGCTTTTAACAACACGATATAAATCTGAATTATCCGGTTGTTGGTGGTAACTTTTTCGTAAAAGATATTACCTGCCCGCTTTCCTTTTAACAGGATATGTGCACCAATCGGCACCAGTAAAAGAGCAACAAACAGAGAAATTATCATGGTTGAGATAACCGATACGCCAATATTGTCCCCCAGCAGTTTGATCATAAATTCTGATGAGAAAACAAAAGGTAGGAAAACAATTATGGTGGTTAGTGTAGATGCAATAATCGAACGCATTACTTCCGTTGTGCCCTGCGTAACTGCAAGGTCTGCATCAAATCTTTTACCGGCTAGTCTGTATATATTTTCAAGAACAACAACACTGTTATCCAGAAGCATTCCGATCGCCAGTACCAGTCCTACCAGTGTTAAACTATTTACTGAAATATTTGCAGCATAAAAAAGATTAAAGGCAGTAAACACCGAAACCGGAATTCCCAGTGCCATAAAAGAAACTATTCTGAAATTTTTCAGAAACATCCATAATACAAAAATTGCAAGTAAACCGCCCACCAGAGCCAAATCAATCATCTGGGTGATATTTTTCTCCATCACCTCGGCCTGGTTGGTTTGAACCACAATTTCTACTCCCTTTGATTCCAACTTTTTATTTAATTCGTCCAGCAATTCCTGAACCTTATGAGAAAGGTCAATTTTATTAGCCTGGGAATCGCTGACCAATGTCATTGATACCGCATCGAGTCCATTCACACGGCTTATGGTTTCTTCTTCTTTTACACCAAAATAAACGTCGGCTATATCTTTCAAATACACCGGCCCTTCAGCTACCTGGATATTTTCGATATCGGTAACATTATCATATTCAGCTGTTACATGAACAAAATATTGTTTTTTAGAATCGTGAAGATACCCTGCAAATACCCTGTTTCGTGAATTCTGGTTAATTGCATTTCTGATTTGTGAGGGAGTAATTCCATACGCTTCACAAGCTGCTAAATCGTAGGTTACTTCAATAGATTTCTCATTTCCTCCAAAAACGGTTACTGAAGCAATTCCATTAACATTTTCAATAGATTGTAAAATTTCCGTATCTACAATATTCCGTAGCCTGTCAGTACCTCCTTCCCCACGAATCTGCAACTCCATAAACTGGTTGGTGAGTTGCTGGATATCAACCTTTGTTACCCTTACAAAAAAATTATCATCAAGGCCATCAGTTACCTGCTCAATCTTTTCCTGTAATTTCAGAAAAGTATATTTTGTATCGACATTCTGTTCGAAATTAACCTGAATGGTTGCCGAGCGGTTATTTAAATTTGATTCGATACTCTCGATGCCTTCCATGGTTCCGATAGCTCCTTCAATAGGAATCACTGCCTGATTTTCCATGTATTTTGGATCGACTTCAATAGTTGACTGAACCTGAACAAAAAGCATTGGCAATTCTGCATTCGGAATCAATTCAACAGAAAGACGATTGTATGAAACATAACCAAGGACTGTGAGCCCCAGGAAAAGCATACTTATGAATATTTTTCTATGTATAATGAATTTCATAGTTTAAACAATAGTCGGAAGCCAGGAGACTGAAGACCGAAGTTTCTCTTTCAAAATTTTTAGATTAACAAACTTAAAACCTACCATCTCCTTTATTTTGTTTTAACAAACAATAATCTAAACCTGTCTAATAAGTCGTAAACACATGGAATCACTACTAAGGTCAGTAAGGTGGAAGTTACTAATCCTCCAATAACGGCTAATGCCATAGGTGACCTGAGTGCAGCACTTTCTCCAAACCCGAGAGTTAATGGAAACAAAGCAAGTATAGTGGTTAAACTGGTCATTATGATTGGCCTGATTCGTTGTTGCCCGGCCTGAACTATTGCCGTTTTTCTGTCAAGGCCATCATGAATTAACTGATTAATGCGATCGACCAGAATGATAGAATTATTAACGGCAATTCCAACCAACATAATTATTCCTATAATCGCCATTATATTTAGTGTTTTACCCATTAAGAAGAAAGTAAAAATTGTACCAACAAGTGCTAACGGAATAGTTAACAGAATGGTGAAAGGATGCACCAGCGATTCGAATTGGGAAGCCAGAACCATATACACAAGAACCACTGAAAGCAGTAAAGCAAAACCCAGACTGTTCATCGATTCCTGACGTTTTTCCTCCTCTCCGGTAACCTGAATCCTGTAATTGGGCAGCAAATCTATTGTTGAGGTAGATTGTCTTATTTCTTCTGCCACTTTATCCAATGCTACGCCCTTTTGAATTTGTGCTGTAACTTTTCCAATTCGGTTTTGGTTTCGTCTGATAATTTCTTTTGGAGAAACATCCATCGAGATTTCTGCAATTTCATTTAATCTGAATACCTGAGTTCCCGAGGTAATCATTATTTCATTGATTTCATTTAATGATTTTTTAGGAACTTTCAGGGTAATGTCACGCATTTCTCCATCTCTTTCCAGCTGTCCGGCATTTTTTCCTTCAAGCTGATCCTGCAATTGGCTTACAATGGAATTAATATCGATATTGTACATTCCTGCCCGCATCCTGTCAACTTTAACTTCCACTTCCGGAGCTCCATTTTCTATCGAAGTTTGTACATTAAAAAGTTGGTTCATAGTCAGCATTGAATCTCTGACCTGGTTTACAACCGATTCTATTTCATCCAAATCTTCACCCCGAACTTCAACAATTACCGGCGCTTCACTTGTCCCTAATATAGAACTTAAGGAACTTTGTTCCTGTTTAAAAACAACCTCAAGCCCTGGTATATTGGATGTTAATTTATCTATTGAAGCAATGACAGATTCTGCCTGAATTTCTGAATCCTGTTTAAGTATTACTAATATCTTTGCGGTATTTTCACCCTCGAAAACCGAACTGGCATCTCCTGAAATACCAGATGAAGGGCCTGCCTGAGCGTATAAGGCCTCCAGGTTTTCACCGAGATAATCTTTTAAAATGTTTTCAATATTTCTTACCATTCCTTCGGTTCGCGAGAGTTCTGTTCCTTCCTGCAACTTCATTTCAATGGTAAATTCTTTTGATTCAGTTTTTGGCATAAATTCGGCACCCAGATATGGAACCAATAATGCTGAAGCTGCTAATACAATTACTGAAACAATAACAACCAACCATTTTACATTTAAGACTTTTTCTAAAAACCGACCATAACTTCCGACCTTGATAGATTTACTTTTATTAATGGTTTTCTTGTTTTTATAAATCCGGTGATACAACATCGGAATCAGAAAAATTGCAACAAACAATGATGATACCAAAGAGAAAGCAACAGTCCAGGCCTGATCTTTAAATAATTCTCCGGAAGCGCCATGTAAATAAACAATTGGCAGAAATACTACAATTGTAGTTAGTGTTGAAGCAGTTATGGCTCCTCCTACTTCTGCGGTTCCTTTAACCGCTGAATCTTTGACACTCAGTCCGCTTTCATGATTTCTGAAAATGTTTTCCATTACCACAATGGCATTATCGACCAGCATGCCTGCTCCCAATGCCAATCCTCCCAAAGTCATTATATTAATGGTCAGATTATTAAAATACATCAGGTTAAAGGTTGCAATTACTGAAATCGGTATAGCAACACTTACAATTAATGTAACACCCAATCTTCGTAAAAACAGGAACAGAATAACAACCGCAAGTAAAATCCCAAAAAGTGCGGTATCCTGAACTTCATTAATAGCGCTGCTGATAAATTTTCCCTGGTTGGTAACTTTTGTAAGCTGATATCCAGGCAATGCTTTTTCGATTTGAATCATTGCCTCCTCGATTTGCTCAACAGATTTTACAGTGTTATATTTTGTTTCTTTATAAATCGAGAGCCCTACACAACGTTCACCATTAATATGTACAATGTTATAGGGTTCTTTATTTCCATAACGCACAGTGGCAATATCTTTCAAAAAAACAGGAGCCCATTCAGCGGTAGTTTCTCCAGTAGTTTCACTCCGGGTTGCTTTGTATCCAACAATCAGGTTTTCGAAATCCTCCTTGTCTCTTAGCAGACTTACTCCTTTTACGATATACTGCAGGCCTAATTCACTTATCCTTCCTCCAGAGACATTTCTGTTAAAATTCTGAATTCTGGTACTAACTTCATCAAGAGAAAGATTCTGAGCTTCAAGCCTGTAAATATCAGTTTCAATGATTACTTCACTCTCTTCCTGACCAGCCAACTCGACTTCAGCCACTCCTTCCAGACGAACCAATTCGTTGCGAATGTAACTTTCACCAACTTTCCTGATTTCGTTCATGTCGTTAATTTCGGAGTGGGTTAAACCAATAACCATTACCGGTGAAGTATTAGGATCGTGTTGGGTTATTTGAATTTCTTCTATGTCTGAATTCTGAGTCAGGTCATTTAATGCTTTTTGCAAATCGAGAAAAGCTTCATCCATGTCTTTGTCCCAGGCATACTCTACCGTTATTTGTGCCGACCCGACTTTCGACACTGATGTTACCTGAACCACTCCTGACTGTCGCATGGAAAGTGCTTCGATATTCTCGACATACTGTTTTTCCATTTCCTCGGGTGGCCGCTCTCCTGATTTTATCTCCACAAAAATACGTGGCGAATTTAAATCGGGGAAAAGATCAACCCCCAGCCTGTTAAACGATATAAATCCAAGGAGTATTACTCCAAGAACTATCATTGAAATTGTTACCGGGTAATTGACAGAAAACTGTGTTAATTTTTTCATAAAAGAAAGTTCGAAGTCGGAAGCACGAAGCGCGAAGATTTTTTGAAAATATTGCGTTGTGCTTCACGAATTATAAAATTATTTTTACTTTAGAATTGTCGCGTAACGTTTCAAATCCTTTGATAATTAGTCTGTCGTTTTCTTTCAGGCCTTCGACGATTTCTACAAAATCTTTATTTTCAATTCCTGTTGTTATTCTTCTGTCATCGGCGGCACTGTTTCTTTCAACTACAAAGACGTATTTACCACGATTACCGGTTAATATCACGTTTTTAGGGATCACAAGAACACTGTCCTTTTTATCTGTAATAATATCTGCTTTAACAAACATTCCCGGACGTAATTTTAGATCCGGATTATTGATTTGCAATTTCCCGCTAAATGTTCTGGTTTCAGAACTAATCATTGGTGAAAGTTCACTTACCTTTCCAATCAATGTATCCTCAGAAATTGTATAGTTGGTAATCAGAACTTCCTGACCTATTTTTACTTCTGAGATATTTTTCTCCGGGAGATTAATTTCAATATACATTTTATCATAACTCATCAGGCTGACAATAGGCTGTCCGGTAGTTATTCTTGTTCCCTGAGTATAATACGGTAATTCAACAATAACGCCTGAGAACGGGGCTACAACACTCATTTTTGCCAGTCTGATTTCGGCACTTTCGTAATCGTACCTGGCATTTGTTTTTGAAACTTCAGAGTTCCTCAATTCGCGCAATGTAACTCCGCCCTTTTCGTAAAGCGATTTTTGTTTCTCGTATTCATCTTCCGAAATTTCAAGATTTAGTTTCTTTGATTCAATGGCCAGGCCGTTTACATATTCATCGTCTTCAAAAACAACAATTACCTGTCCTTTTTTAACTTTGTCTCCCAATTTGAATGGCCTCCCTGTTGCAGGATTTGTTTGTAACAAATATTCACCCGCAACTTCTGAAACAAGATTGGTTTCATACAACGATTTTGCTGTGCCAGTTGTATTTATAAATTGGCTGATACTCCCTTTCTTTACATTCTGAACTGACACAGGGACAGCTAGTTCTGTAGTTTCTGATTCTGGTCTGTTGTTACAAGCAACGGCAGCCAGAGCCATTGCAAACACAAATAATAGATTTTTTATATTCTTCATTTTGATTATTTTTCTGATTCGGTTTCTTCGTTTAAATACAGTTCGTTTGGTAAAATTGCTTCACCTTTTTCAAAATCGTATAAGGACTGAATTTTTAGGTTAAGCAGTTCAATCTTATAATTTATTAATGATTGGGCCAATTCCAGTTTCTTTGTTGAGAGCTGAGTCTGGAAGAGATTTAAATCCATACCTGTTAAGTCTCCGTTTTCATATCTTTCCAGATTAATCTCATAGGTTAACTGAGCATTGGTTTCATTTTGTTCTGCAATTTCTATCTGGTTTAACTGATTCTGCAAATTTCTGTACACCTGCCTGATTCCGATAATAATTTGTTTCTTTTCTTCGGAAAGATTAATTTCCTGTGATTTGATAGTGGCTTCCTGTGCCGCAATCCGGGCTTTCTTTTCGCCCCAATCGAAAATAGGGATATTAAAACTCACGTTTACAGATGGACTTCGTGTGGGATTATTGTATACCTGACCTAAATTTGGATCATCGCCAGTTATCCCTAATCGCAAATTAATGTCTCCTCTAAATTCATTCAAAGATTTGGTACGAATTAAATCAAACTGACCGCTTTCAATATCAATTTCACGTTGTCTTAATTCCATCCTTGAATTTAATCCATTGTTAATTGCCAAATCCATATCAACCTGAACCGGATTGGAAGCAATATCTGCCAATACTACAATATCCTCATACAAATCCATACCAAGGTAAAGTTTTAGCTGGTCTTTCGCATTCTCATAAGTTACCTGGCTGTTTTGTAGTGATGAATTTGCTGTTGAAAGGTTTAATTCAGCCTGATACAATTCTTCTCTAGCAGCCAACCCGGCATCAACTTTATTTTTGATAATGTCGTAGCTTCTCTGTGTATTTACTAATTCTTCCTTTGCAATTTCAAGGTTTTTCTGAGTCATATAAACATTGTAGAAAAACTCAGTAACATTCCGTTCGAGATTTAATCGCTGAATGGCATAACTGATATTGGCATTTTCCAAACTAAGTTCAAGCTCTCTTAACTGAAGTTTTAACCTGTTGTAGGTAAAAACCGGTTGGCTTAAGGTTAAATAAAGATTGTTATAAAACCTTTGGCTTTCTCCCTGAGATGCAGCAGCATCTGAATTACTGCTTTGCCATCCGAATTCATTTGATAAGGAAATAGTTCCATCGGTAGGAAGAATGGGTTGTGAAATTAAAAATCGAGCATTTGTTGTAAGGTTTTCATTGGTGTACCATTCCGACACCCTTGTATCAAATCTTCTCTGGTTGCTGTAATTCAGCGGAGTAACATCTAATGAAAGCCTTGATTTTAATGCTGCCCGTTGTGCTTCAAGATTCTTTTGTGAACGTTCAAGGTTAAGCAAAGAAAGTTGCAAATCGGGACTACCGGTCTGTGAGATTTGCAAAGCTTTATCAAGCGTCAAAACTTCCTGTGCCTGAAGCCCTGTACAACAAAAGAAGGCTAAAACCCCAAGAATAAGTAATTTCTGCATTGGTATATAATTTAATTCGATTAATGTTTTCAATACTACTGTTTTACTAATTTCACTGCATCGGCAAAAAGCAGTTTTTTAGCATCTGATTTATTTGAAAGCTCAATCATAGCTGTATCACTTGTAAAATAATATGTGCCTAAAAGGTTCCATCCTGTTTCGGCATTTTTACCACTAAGTGTCGACTCTTCAGCCCCTTCATCGCCATGAATTGTAAAATTGTATTCTCCGTTATTGTCCTGATCACCTCCACCTCTTCTTCTGCTTCGTGATTTATAAACATGGAAATATACATCATAATAACCAGGATCTTTGAGAGGCACATTCCATATGGCTTTTAAATCCCCGGCCCCGCCTTTCAAATAATAAGCTGAACGAACATATTCACCGTAAAAATCGGTATTGGTTATTAATGTCCAGTTTGATGGTGGTCTCCACCAGTTCATGCCTGAATATTTACTTTCGCTTTTTTTCTCCTGTAAAATCCATTTTTCAAGCAGACTAATATTTTCGATTTTTGTTACAGAAAACTCAGGATCTTCATTATCCACAATAATTTCGTTTGGCAATGCCATTTGAACAGGAACATCAGAGATTTCTTCTTTCTCAACCGGTATTGCTTTGGTATCTTCTTCAATATCTCTAAAAAAGTTCATTAGGGTTTGTGGAATATTTTTAGAAGTCATTGTATTTATTATTACCATTCTGGGGTCAGCATCCAGCAGATAACTTAAATCTTTGGTTTGGTGTGGTTCGAGATAAACCAGTTTGTTTATCATCTCTTCTCCTCCTCCGGGTCCTCTTCCTCTGCCACCGGGCCCACCGCCAATTCTAAATGTTACTTTTACCAATCCTTCAGTATCAGAAAAGTTTGTTGCCTTAAGTGAAACCATGGTTTTCATCCGGTTCCCTGATTTAACTTTTTTAGCTTCCACTGCAGAGAACAGGTATCCGGGAAGAGATTTTGCCTTAAACCATTCATCCATAATGGGAATAAGTTCAAGGTTAAACTCATCATATATTTTTTGTGAAAAAACCTCAAACGAAATATTCTTATGGGTGTACTCTACCAATAGTTTTCTGAGAAACTCCTGAAACTCATCCTGTCCAGCTTTCCATTCAATCATCGAGAAGAGTACATCTCCTTTTAGTTTTATAACATTTTCGATAATTCCTTTTTGCTTTGGATCTGCAAGAATCTCCTGGAACGTACTATCCTGCAAAACAATGTTGGCACGTTCATCAGGACTTTGACCATCCATCCTGCTCATAAAAACAGACCTTAAATCTGTTGCCTGATTTTTCAAATAAGCTTCGAATATCCGGTTGGTAATAGGCCATTGGTCGGATTGAATATTGTTTTGGAAGTTGTATAACATTGGGAAAATAAAATAGGGATTGATCACTGTAATTCTGTTTCCTCCCCCGGGGCCTCCTCTCCATTCAGTTTCAGTTTCACGCGTAAAAGTTCTGGCAAAATCGCCCAAAACACGTAATTCCAAATCTAAATCGGTCATATTATCATCCCTGCTCCAACGTTTCATATTTTTTTTCTGATTTTCAAAATCAGCACTACGGAGCATAAATCCTTTTTCAGGAATTAACACCTGCTCGGGTTGCACATATTCCTGTGCCGATTTGAAACTTCTGGGATAAGTTTTAAATTGTGCGGGAACCTCTACAATAAACAATTTGTCGCTGACATAATCCAACTTGTAGGTACGTTTGAAATCCTCAAATCTTTCAGTAATTACCTCAACAAGTGTATCCTGAACTTCTTTAAACGATCCGGTAAAATAGTCATGCCCTTCAAGGTACCAGACACCAAATTCTGTATTCTCAGTCTGAACAGATTTTTGCTCGTATTTTCCTATAGCCAGAGTAATCTGTGTTAAGGCATGATTGTTTTCAAACTTGAAATGACCGGCAGAAACTTCATTGATTTCACCTTGCGAAATTGCAGTTAACCCTTCTTTTGTTTTCACTTCAAGATTGAAATTTATAAATTGAGGCTGATACCAGCTCACACTTTTTGTGCTATAAGTAACTCCTGTTCTAGGATACCAGTTGGCTTCGGGTGTCAACAACAAATATTCGGGGGTGATAAATGCATACCTTTTGTCAACATTGATTACAAATTTCCCATACTTCTGCTGCAAAACTTCTTTATCAATATCGAGATAGCAAAGCGCTTCGTTTATTTTCCCTTTGTACGAAAACTCAGCTTTTACTTCTTCATCAGGATTGAGTTCTATGTTATCCGAAACAATTACCAAATGTTTCTCTCGTAAAAACGGAGATTCTTTCCCGTTAATTTTAAGTTGAGCGATTTCCATCCCGTCATTTAAACTAAATACAAGTTTATTTATTGGTTCGTTTGATTCGTTTTTAAGTGTAAGTTCTGAGGTAACAGAAACAGATTGTGGATGATGCTCCAAAGAAATTTTTTGAGATATCGTAGAAGGGGTTTTAACCGATACATATTTATTGTTTAGCTCTATTACTTCGGACCTGAAATTTTCGGTTTGTTTAAAATTATTGATATGCGTATATGCCAGATACCCGCCTGTTGAAATTAATATTATGCTCAGAACCAGAGAAAAGTAAGTTGCTAATTCGGATTGTGGCAATCGTTTTAAGAGAAAGATAGTTCCAAAAATAAAACCAAGCCCCAGAGAAAGGTAAATACCGCGGTGAATAATAATTGTTTCCAGATTTCCAAATCCAATTATATCGGAATTCAACATTGGAATATTGAATGCCATGTAATCGAAAATGTAATAGTATTTAGCCTGAAGAAGAAAAAGGGTAATACCTATATATCCCAAAATAAGTACAAATGTAATCGCCTGGTTTCGGATTATGCTCATCAACAAAAATGCAAGCCCCATTATAAAAATCAGGGTTGGTATACTTATGGCGAGGAGGTAAATGGCATACGATTCCCATGCAACCGCTGTACCTTTTGCAACCAGGTTAAAAATTAAAGCAAGAATTACAACCAGAACATTTAATATCATAAAAACCTGCAGGTTTCCCCATGTTTTCCCAATAACATATTCCCCATTGGTCATTGAGCGCATGTAAATTACTTCCGTTGTGTCGAGTTTTTTATCGCGTTTTAAAAAGTCGGATGCAAGAAAAACAGCAATAATCGCTTGCGTAACATTTAAAATCAACAGGTTAAAATATGGTATTGCACTGGGAATGGAACGAATTGCCCATCCTTCACTTCCCCCGCCTTCGATCACCATTCCGAAATTCATTCCAAAAAGAACGAATAGTGAAAGAATACTAAAAATTCGGAAGAACCAGCTTCGAAGCAGTGTTTTGCGTTCGTATTTGGCAATCGATAATATGTTATGTAAAGAAATCATTTAATGCTCTTTTTAGATTATGCGTTACTCCATTGGTTTAATTTATTCTCCATAAAATGAACATAGGCATGTTCCAGGTTCGGAGTAATCTGTTCTCCATAATAACCGTTTATTTCACCCGTTACTACCTGGACTTCCCAACCACCATCAACCGGAATGGTTGAAATCACAGGGTATTTTTCATTGATTTCCAAATACTCCTGCTCGGTTGCCTGTATTTGCCACACAAATCCTTCGGCTTCTTTTACCAGTTGTTCGGGGGAGCCTGAGAATGCCAGTTTACCTTTGTTTAGCAGTGCCATATTATCGCATGTGCTCGATATATCCCCTACTATGTGCGTGGAAAGAATAATAATTACATCGCGGGTACTTATTGTGGATAGAAGGTTTCTGAACCGGATACGTTCCTCGGGATCAAGACCCGTAGTTGGTTCATCAACAATTATAATTTTAGGATCGTTGATTAAGGCCTGTGCAATTCCCAACCTTCTTTTCATACCTCCCGAAAGTTTATTGGCATTTCTGTCACGGGCTTCAAAAAGTCCAACTTCTTCAAGCATTTGCTCAACAGCAGTACGTCTTTTTGTGCCGTTTTTCATCCCGGCCAGACGGGCTGTATAATCCAGAAATTCGTATGTTTTTAATTTCGAGAAGAAACTGAAATCCTGTGGTAAGTAACCCAACATTGACCTGATTTCGCGACGATGTTTGGCCAAATCCATATCATTAATTAATACTTTGCCGCTACTTGGTTTCATTAGAGTTACAAGTATGCGCATTAAAGTAGATTTACCCGCACCGTTTGGTCCTAACAAACCGAACATTCCGTTGGGAATTTCAAGATTCAAGTTATTAATAGCATAACTGCCACCTTTATAAACTTTATTCAGGTTTTCAATTTTTATATGCACAATATATAGTAATGTATAGTGTTAAAATAGCAACTTTGACTTATTAAGGTTAAAATGGTTTAATCAGAAATTCAATAAATTTCAGCAACTGTATCCTCACCCGAAAATGAAATTAAAACAATTTACATCAGAATTATCAATAAAAAAAGCTCCGCTTTAACGAAGCTTTATTCATTGGCAATTCTTAACACTTAAATTATATTTTTAAAGTTGAAGTTAACTTTCAAATTATGTCAGAATCTTTTCTGTTTAACAAAAGTTGCATAAGCAACAATTATAATTCAATAGCATAGGTGTGCGTATCCAGTTCTTCGGCAAGGACAACATTATATTTTCCTTTTTCCAATCCACTAAAATCCATTCTTTTTTGAATACACATTTCTTTACCCAGATTTGCTCCGCTTATAAATGCACCATCTTTATACAGACGCAAATAGACATTTTTGCCTGAAACATTTAAAAATGAAACATTTAGCTTTCCATCTTCCATTTTATAATAGGGTTCGAAATAGCGGCGGGCAGGTCCAATATTTACCTGGCCATCATCAACCTGAACATTGCGTGAAACACTTTGATTTCCGTAATTCAAGCTTATTTTATACGTACCATCGCGTAAATCAGAAAAATCGAAAGTTTTGCTGTATTCACAGTTTCTCTTTTCTGATTGAGTATGGTAAACTACTTTCCCGTTTTTTTGCGAGATTGTAATTTCTACCGGACATGGAGTTACTGATTCAAATTCCACTTTTACCTTTTCATCAGCAACGGGCTCCACATTCATCTTTGGTAAATTTGTGGCATTAGTTGTTGCTACAACAAATAATACCAGGGTAGCAAATACCCAGATTCTTGTTTTCATAGCTTTAATTTTTAAACTGTTTTCATTGTTTTCGACAATAAATTTACGGACTAGTTACATGCCAAACACAACTAATTCTACAAACAACACCAAAAGGTATTTAAATAGCCAAAAATTATCGACAAACGTAAAACGTGTATTTTATAGGCACATTTAACCCGACTAAAAATTCCGCTCAATACATTAATTAGAAAAATAATTTTATAAACACCTCTAGTTCTGAACGTTAAGAATCTTATTTCAAAAAATCCGGAAAGTGAAACGAAAGCAATTAAATGTGTCTTGATTTTTATTTACTTTTCGGAAAAAATTTGTGGATGAAGATCAGAGTCCTGCACTTGCTTAAAGGAGCAAAAGAAGCAAGCGGATTAACCGTAATTATAGATGTATTCAGGGCATTTTCTACAGCCTGTTTTGCTTTCGACAAAGGTGTAGAAACAATATTTCCGGTTGCGGGAATTGATGAAGCGAGGGAAATGAAAAAAAATAACCCTGACTTTGTATTGGTGGGTGAACGCGATGGAAAAAAAATATCAGGATTTGATTTCGGAAATTCACCATCACATATTCTTTCTGCTGATTTAAAAAACAAAACCCTTGTTCATACAACGAGTTCGGGCACTCAGGGAATTGCAAATGCAAAATCAGCCAGCGAAATTATTACAGGTAGTTTTGTAAATGCAGATGCAATTGTACAATACATAAAAAAGAAAAAGCCTGAAACAGTTTCGTTGGTTTGTATGGGTTACGCATGTATTCATCCAACTGATGAAGATAATTTCTGTGCAGAATATATCAAAAACAAGCTTGAAAACAGACCCGGTAATTTTGAAAAAATGGTTGAGAAACTGAAGGTGGGTTCAGGAGCCAGATTTTTTAAACCTGAAAATCAATCCTGGTCTCCAAAAACAGACTTTGAACTTTGTTTGGATATCAATCGTTTTGATTTTGTTTTAAAAGCAGAAAACCGAAATGAATTAAACTACCTGAAAAAAATAGAAGTATAAAACAAAAATGAAAGTTTACAATTTTGATGAAATTATTTCGAGAGAAGGAACCAACAGTTTAAAATATGATGCCCGGGAAAAATTCTTTGGCGACAGCAATGTATTGCCTCTTTGGGTAGCCGATATGGATTTTAAAACTCCCGACTTTATTATTGATGCTATAAAAGAAAGAACCGAACATGAAATTTTTGGATACTCATTCAGGCCTGATTCTTATTACCAGGCTATTATTGACTGGATGAAACGAAGACATAAGTGGGATATTCAAAAAGAATGGATTTCTTTTAGCCCGGGAGTTGTGGCAGGATTAACTTTTGCCATTGAAACTTTTTCAAAACCTAATGATGAGGTTGTCGTTCAACCTCCGGTATATTTCCCGTTTTTTGATTCGGTAAAAGGAACAAAACGAAAAATGATTGAAAATCCGTTAAGAATTAAAAACGATCGTTATACTTTCGATTTTAAAGATTTAGAATCAAAAATTAGCGAAAAAACCAGGTTGTTACTGTTGTGCAATCCTCAAAATCCGGGAGGAATGGTTTGGACAAAAGAAGAACTGGAAAAACTTACGTCATTTTGTTTGGAACATAAAATCATGATTATTTCGGACGAAATACATTCTGATTTAATTTACAGTGGTCATAAACACATTCCGCTCGCCAGCATTTCAGAAGAAGTGGCAAATAATTGTGTGGTTTTAATGGCTCCAAGTAAAACATTTAATATTGCCGGTTTTTCATCTTCGCTGGTAATTATACCAAAAAAAACAAACCTGGTTCGTTATGAAAGAGCAATTGGTGTAGGTCACCTGCACATGGGAAATATATTTGGTACGATTGCATTGGAAACAGCATACAGTTTTGGTGACGAATGGCTTTCTCAAATGCTTGATTACCTGTGGAAGAATTATCTCTTCCTTGAGGAATTTACAAAATCCAGACTTCCAAAAGTTAAGGTTATGAAACCGGAAGCAACCTATCTTATCTGGATGGATTTCAGGGAATATGGAATGAAAAATGAGAAATTGATGAAGTTTACAGTTGACAATGCCAAAGTTGGCTTAAACGATGGTGGAAGATTTGGCACAGGCGGGGATGGTTGGTTAAGAATAAATATCGGCTGTCCAAGAAGTATTTTAGAAAAAGCTTTGGAACGTTTGGCAACAGCCTTTGGGTAAAGTTTTTTATTCTTCTTCTGCCAACTTTTTCAATTTTACAAAAGATTTGATCAATTGATTCTGAATTATGGGATCCTGTATAAACCTTGGAACTATTGGCTTTTCGTACGATATGACCTGATATCTGATTTTCGACTTATTACTTTCCAAAACTGATATTTCCCAAAATCCTTTATAGTTTTTCATTCTTTCAATTTTATCATTTACCGCAATAAAATCAGGATCTGCATTGATGTTTATAACAACACCATTATTTATATCTTTAAGATAATGCCGGGTAACTAAATCCTTCTTATTATAAGGCCAGGGATAATTCATAATTGTATGAGTGTACCACAAGGTATCACTGGTTTGATATATATCGCACGATTTTATGCCAACCGCCCATTTTAAATAGTTTTCAGAAGCAGAAAATTGCTTTACTATTTTTGAAATTTCTGCATCGATGGTAAATTCTGCTTTCATTTCACGTGTTTTCCCCCCATTTTCAAATTCAATCCATCGATAATAAATCAAAATATCTTTTTCATTTTTTACAAGTTCCCAACTTTTGTCAGTTGTAACGAAATTTGATGCTGCATTTGAATTTTGAAAGAAAAAACATGCTAAAAACAAAATCAATACTATCTGAACTTTCTGATTTTTCATTTTAAAAACTAAATTATTCTTTAATAATCGAAAAACGTTTCACTATAAACTGACAGAAATACTTCTTAAGAGTTGGAAAATAATTGATAAAAACTGTGAAAATATTGAAATAAGAACTAACATTCAGAATTTTAAAATTTTGGATGCTGGAAATTCTTATTGATCCATCCTACCACTTCTTTCACATCGATTTCCGACATACATTTAAAATGTTTTTTAGGACATTTCTGATATCCTAATTTTGAACATGGACGACATTTTAATCCATCAACTTGTAAAATTTCAGAATTTGGATCAGGTTGATAGGGCACCATTCCAAAATCAGGAACAGTATTTCCCCAAAACGAAAGAATTTTTTTATTAAAGGCAGCAGCAATATGCATTAAACCTGTATCGTTTGACAAAATTAACTTTGCCTCACGCACCAAAGATGCTGACCGGTTTAAGCTTATTTTACCGGCATAGTTTAATACATTCCCTTTAGACTGAGATAATACTTTTTCTCCTTCACTAAACTCCTTTTTACCTCCCAACAGTATAACCGGGTAATCAATTTTCTGACAAATCTCCGATACCTTTTCTACGGGTAATTTTTTAGTGTAATAAGTTCCGGCAATTACAAATCCAACAAATCCCTTCTGAAAAGGTTTGGGTAAATCTTTTAATGGGAAAACCTCATTTTTGGGAATAAAATAATCGAGACCCTTGCCATCATTTTTTATTTCAAGAGCGGCTGTAGTTTCGAGGTAGCGATCAACAATATGCTTTTTGGGCAGCCTGTTAATTTTAAATTGAATTAACAGCATTTTTTGCCAATTCAGTTTGTTTACGGAAAATGCTTTTGCCTTTATTTTTCTTTTTAAACGAGCACTTCTGAAATTATTATGTAAATCAATAATATAATCAAATTTCTCGGGAATAAGGTTTTGAATAAGTTCGCTTAAATTATCTTCGAAAACATGTACTTTATCAATATGGGGATTCGACTCCACGATACATGCAAACTTCTTTTTAGAAATAAAATGTATTTCGGCATTTTTCAACTGAGTTTTAAGACATCGAACAACCAGTGATGTCAACACTATGTCCCCGATTGAACTTAACCTTATTATCAGAATTTTAATTTTCATTCAATAAAAATCACTGTTTTTTGTGATTAACATTTTTTGAGAATTTTTTCTGCCTAAACTGATTCAACCAAAATGATGATTTTATTCTTCAGATTTTCTATTACTCCTCCACTTACATTAAACTGGTGTTCTTTCCCTTCTTTTTCCTTAACAGTTATTTTACCCTTTTCAAGGGTGGAAATAATAGGTGCGTGGTTTTTCAGAATAGTAAAAGCTCCTTTACTGCCGGGTACCTGAACCGAATTTACTTCTCCTTCAAAAACCTTTTTATCGGGTGTAATTATTTCCAAATACATGAAATATGGTTTCTATTAGTTTTCAGACAATAATTTTTCTCCTTTCGCAATGGCTTCCTCAATAGTTCCAACAAGGTTAAAGGCAGCTTCAGGATATTGATCAACTTCGCCATTCATAATCATTCTGAATCCTTTAATTGTATCTTCAATAGATACCAGTTTTCCTTCAAGACCGGTAAACTGAGAAGCGACAAAGAACGGCTGCGAAAGGAAACGTTGAACACGACGAGCCCTGTGAACTACAAGTTTATCTTCTTCAGAAAGTTCATCCATTCCCAGAATTGCAATAATATCCTGAAGTTCAATGTAACGTTGTAATAGCTGAATCACATCCTGTGCACAGTTATAATGCTCATCACCTACAATTTCAGGAGTTAAAATCCGGGATGTTGAATCCAGCGGATCCACTGCCGGATAAATACCAAGCTCAGAAATCTTACGACTAAGCACAGTTGTTGCATCGAGGTGAGAGAATGTAGTTGCGGGGGCAGGGTCGGTAAGGTCATCCGCAGGCACATAAACCGCCTGCACCGATGTAATTGATCCTTTTTTGGTTGAAGTAATACGTTCCTGCATAATTCCCATTTCTGTAGCCAACGTAGGCTGGTAACCTACAGCAGAAGGCATCCTACCAAGAAGTGCTGAAACTTCAGAACCTGCTTGTGTAAACCGGAATACATTATCCACGAAAAAAAGTATATCACGACCTTTGTCCGATGAACTATCTCCGTCACGTAAACTTTCGGCAATTGTTAATCCGGATAAAGCAACCCTGGCACGTGCTCCGGGAGGTTCATTCATCTGGCCAAAAACCATGGCCAGTTTCGATTCTTTTAGTTTGTTTTTATCCACTTTAGAAAGATCCCATGTCCCTTCCTCCATCGATTTTTTGAAATCCTCACCATAATCTACAATGTTTGCTTCAATCATTTCCCGCAAAAGATCGTTTCCTTCACGCGTACGTTCACCAACTCCTGCAAACACTGACAGGCCACTGTGTGCCAATGCAATATTATTAATCAATTCCTGAATCAAAACAGTTTTTCCAACACCTGCACCACCGAATAAACCTATTTTACCTCCTTTGGCATAAGGCTCAATCAAATCTATAACTTTAATCCCTGTGTAAAGAACTTCTGTTTCAGTAGTCAGTTCTTCATATTTTGGTGGCTCATTATGAATGTTCAATCCTTCTTTAGGTAATTGCTCCATACCGTCAATCGAATTCCCAACTACGTTTAAAAGCCGGCCTAAAGCTTCTTCTCCTTTAGGCATTACTATAGGAGATCCAAGAGCTTTAACTTTCATACCCCTACGTAATCCGTCGGTTGCATCCATCGCTATACATCGAATCGTATTCTCTCCTAAATGCTGCTGACACTCAATAATCAAATTATCAAGCCCTTCTCTTTCTACTTCCAATGCATCATTAATTGCCGGAAAATCGATATTTTCTTGCTCAAAACTAACATCAACAACAGGTCCGATTACCTGTATAATTTCGCCTATATTTTTTGCCATAAAATACTCAGAATTTTAAGTTTGGTTAAATACTTTGTATTAACACAAACAAATTTAGTATTGTTTTTAGATTGTCCAATAAATTCTTCAACTTTTGGAACATTTCTATTCCTAACTTACACGTTTTAACATTAGCTTACTTATCTCTTTTAATTGAGATTTTCTTTCATAATCAATTTCTATTTCATCCAAAATCTGATTACACTTATTAAAATAGAGTTCTATTTTTTGCTCAGTAAAACTTCTAATATTCAGTTTCTTATAAATCTCCAAAACTGATTTTATTTTTTCTTCCGGATTCAATTCAGTGTTACTGAACCAGTTTAACAGTTCATTTTTGGTTTCTCCGGTAGCCTGTTGTAAAGCATTAATTGAAAGAAAAGTTTTTTTATTTGCCAGGATATCTCCACCAATTTTTTTACCAAAAGAATCAGGATCTCCAAAACTATCCAAAAGATCATCCTGTAACTGAAATGCCAAACCCAGATTTATACCAAAATCATAAAGTTGCCCGGTGATCTTTTTATCCGCATTCACCAGAAGTGCACCTGATTTTAGACTGCATGCCAACAATACCGCAGTTTTTAATCTAATCATTTCAAGATACTCTTCTTCTGTAACATCCATTCTGTTTTCAAACTCCATGTCGTATTGCTGACCTTCGCATACCTCAATTGCAGTATTTGTAAACAAATTACAGACTTCATTTAATTGTTCAGCTTTGCATTCATACAGATAACGATACGCTATAAATGCCATTACGTCTCCAGAAAGAATGGCGCTGTTTTCACTAAATTTTTTATGCACGGTAGGCCTGTTCCGTCTTACATCAGCATTATCCATAATATCATCGTGCAGTAAGGTGAAATTATGAAATACTTCTATGGCAATTGCAGCCGGTAGTGCTTCCCTGACTGTTTCAGAAAACATATTATAAGACAGCAAAACCAATACCGGACGTAATCGTTTGCCACCCATATCGAGCGAATAATTAACCGGGCTGTATAAGTCTACCGGATTAGTTTTTTTTAACTCCGTTGACCTGACTTTCAGTTCTTCATTTATCAATTTCTGAAGTTCGGTAATTGTATACAATTTCAGTCCTCCTCTTTGTTATCAATTTTTACTATTTCCAAATCCTCCAGCTCAATATCAATCTCTTCGTCGTATATATGCAGCATAGGTTCTTTAAATGCACGGGTAGTTATAATTCTGTCAAGACTAAACAACAAGGTTGGCAATAGTACAAGATTCGACAAAACTGCTACCACCAATGTTAAGGAAACCAAAATTCCCATGGCACGTGTTCCTCCAAAACTGGATACCGAGAAGATTCCAAATCCCAAAAACAGGACAACAGAAGTGTACAACATACTTACTCCGGTTTCTTTCAAAGCAAGCAAAACGGATTTTTTAATATCCCAGTTGGTTACTTCTAGTTCCTGACGGTACTTGGCTAAAAAATGTATTGTATTGTCTACTGAAATACCAAAGGCAATGCTGAAAACAAGAATAGTTGAAGATTTAATCGGGATATCTGCAAAACCCATTACTGCAGCTGTAAAAATTAACGGTATAATATTAGGAGTCAACGACATGACCACCATTTTCCATGATGAAAACATCAATGCCATTATAATTGAAATTAACCCGATTGCCAGTGCCAGACTTGTAAATAAATTTTTCAACAGATAATTTGTTCCCTTAAAAACAGTAATACTTGTGCCGGTAAGAGTTACATCGTAATCTTCAGGATTAAATATGGAATCGACATCGTTGTAAAAGCCATTGTAAAGTTCTTCCATTCTTTTTACACCCACATCTTTTACACGAACACTTACCCTGGTAAACTGTCGTGTGCTATCCATAAAAGAATAAAGCAATTCGGATCTGCTCTCTCCTGCAGATGCATATTGAAGTACAAAGTTTTTCTCCCGGTTATTAGGAAGACTGTAATATTTCTCTCTCCCATTATAGAATGCTTGTTTTGAAAACTTTAAGAGATTCAAAACAGAGGTTGCGGATGAAAGTTCATTGTATTTTTCTAATTCTTTTTCAAGTTGATCGATTTTTTTAAAAGTGGAAAGCTGCATTGCCCCCCCGGGCTTTTTTGTATCGATCATTATTTCAAGAGGCATAATTCCGTCGAAATTCTCTTCAAAAAATTTCAAATCCAGATATATCGGATTGTCTTTCGGAATATCATCTACCACATAACCCGAAGTTTTCATGATCGAGATGCCGTAAAATCCCATTGCCAAAATGATTGCGGTAAATGTGTAAACCCAGGCACGATGTTTTTGAGTAATTACAATAAACCTGTCGATTATGCGGGAAACAAACTTGTATTCAAGATGTTTAACATGTCTTGGTTTTGGCGGACTGATAAAACTAAAAATTACAGGAATCAGAATTAATGAAAGTATAAACAGTCCAAGAATATTTAATGAAGTAACAATCCCAAACTGCCTGAGAATATCACTTTCAACAATCGTGAAAGTTGCAAATCCCAATGCTGTAGTTAAGTTGGTTAAGAATGTGGCATTTCCGATTTTTACAATAACCCTTTGCAGTGCCTTTATTTTGTTTCCATGTGATACAAACTCATGATGAAATTTATTCATCATATAGATACTGTTAGGTATGCCTATTACAATTAAAAGTGATGGCACCATTCCGGTAAGAACTGTAATTTTATAGCCCATAAGACTAAGCGTACCCAATGACCAAACCACGCCTGTAAGAACCACCAAAACCGGGAAAAAGACAGCTTTAAATGACCGGAAAAAAAGAAACAAAACAATAATACAAATGGCCAGTGCCAGCGCACTAAACAAATAGGTTTCGCGCTTTATAATAATCGAAGTTACCACCCTGATATATGGCAATCCTGAATAGCGGAGTTTTACATTTTGATCTTTCTCAAACTCTGCCCCCAAATCCTGAATCGCTTTAATCATTTTCTCGCGTTCAACCGAGAGCATTTTATCTTTGTTTACAGTTACTACCAACAAAAAAACGTTGTTGTCGTCGTTGTAAAGCAGCTTTCTGTAAAATGGTAATTTTCTGAAGATTTCCTCAGACCGGTCGAGTTCTGCTTGATTTGAAATGGTATCGGGAAATACCATCTGTATTTCGAATTGTTTTTTTTCTTTGTTTTTAATCAGATTGTAGGAGTTTGATACTGACAGCAGGTTTTCGACTCCTTCCACTGCGGAAATATCGGTGCAAAGTTTTCGCCATTGTTGAAATTTCTTTAACTCAAAGAATGTTGAATCCTGAATTCCTATGGTAATGATATTTCCTTCTTCGCCAAATATCTCCTTAAACTTCAGATTATCCTGGTAGGCTTTGTCTTTTTGCGGAAGCATTGCAGCATACTCATACGACATTTCCACTTTTCTGGCCTGAAAAGCAAAAAATACCGTTATTAATGCTAAAATGATGAGTAAAAGGATTCTGTTCCTAAGGACAAATCCGGAAACCCTAATCCACATAAACCTGATTATTAATTAGTGTGCGAAAATAAGACAAATATGCGAATTTAGAAAAGACCAATAGTTCGAATAAAATAATTTTAACTATGCCATACCTGTTATCTAAGGATTCAAACCGCATTTTTGCCGGGACTTAAAAAACCTTGATTCTTCATTTCCCGGAAACCGCCACCAGATGCCCTATAGTTTTAAAAAACAAATAATCTTCAGCAATTGCCGGAGTTGACATTAAGGTTTCTCCCAGTTTGTTGGTTTGTAATAATTTATATTTCGGTCCGGCCTGAATTGAATAAATATTCCCGTCATTATCACCAATATATATTACTCCATCAGCCGCAACAGGTGATGCAGTATAACTATTCCCTTTGCCTGCTTTTTCGGAATAAATCACCTCTCCCGTCAAAGCATTGTAGCAGGTTAGTTTGCCGTTCCATGCTGCATTGTATAAATAATCTCCGTAAACCAGCATGGTTCCCATGTATGATCCACCACGTGGATGATACCATTGAATCCCTTTATTGGAAGTTTCTTTTTCCTCTAAAGTAATGTCTCCTGTGGCATCAGTTTTTACTGCCATTACCGGAGAGAATTTCCCGTGTGCACTGTTAAAATAAACCAGGTTATTTGCTACAATTGGGGTTGGCACCTGAATATCACCACCTCCCGACATCCGCCAGATTTCTTCTCCCGTAAAAAAATCGTATCCCCCCCGGTGTTTGTAACCGTTTACAACAACTCTTGTTTTATCACCATCTTTGTAAATATTTGGAGTACACCATCCCGGATACTCATCTCTTTCCTGTTTCCAGAGTTCTTTCCCTGTTGCCAAATCATAAGCGGCTAAAAAAGAATTTTTATAAACATCTGCCTGGATAATTACCACATTTTCGTGAATCAAGGGTGAACTTGCAAATTCCCACTCGGCATCCTCAACCAAAAAGAAATTTGAAATTAATACACCAAAATCTTTCGACCACTGTAAATTGCCATTCATGTCATAACAATACAATCCTTCTGAGCCAAAAAATGCTACTACATATTTCCCGTTGGTTGCCGGAGTACAATTGGCATGTGACGACATGGGGTGTCTTTTTTGTTTTGGAATCCCTTCGTATGCCGTTTGCTCCCATTTAATCTTACCTGTATTTTTATCGATACAATATAAAATCCACCTGTGCATTGATGAATCCGGCACGGGTTGAATCGAGCCATAAACTCCCGCTTTTACCTCGCCTTTATCTTCATCACTCACAGCAGTAGTAACAAAAACTTTTTCATTCCAAACTATCGGACAGGAATGCCCCAGACCGGGCATTGGGGTTTTCCATGCAATATTTATATCTTCTTCAACATTCCAGGACTCTGGTAGATTGGCATCATCCAGCACACCACTTGCATAAAAACCACGATACATTGGCCATTGACAGTGTGCATTGGTTTGTGCAAATGATATATTGTGTAAAATTAAAACTACCAATAAAAGAGAAAGATTGATTCGAGACATGACAGAAGATTTTTGGTTTGATGCCAAATTAATTATTTTATTGATTGACATAAAAGATAAAAATCTGAAAATACATGATTTTGAATAATTTTTCCAATTTTTACCCAAGTTTTAACAAGTGCGTTATATGAACGTTAAAAAACCAAATCGAAACAAAAACCGGAATCCGTGGTATTGGATTCCTTCACTGTATTTTGCTGAAGGACTGCCTTATATTATAGTTATGACAGTTTCGGTAATCATGTACAAAAGGCTGGATATATCGAATACTGAGATTGCTTTTTACACCAGCTGGCTTTACCTGCCATGGGTAATAAAACCGTTTTGGAGCCCTTTGGTTGAATTATTTAAAACAAAACGCTGGTGGATTGTAATAATGCAATTGTTTATTGGTGCCGGATTGGCAGGAGTGGCGTTAACTTTACCAACATCATTTTTTTTCAAAGCTTCACTGGCCTTTTTATGGCTGCTGGCATTTAGCTCTGCAACGCACGATATTGCTGCCGATGGTTTTTATATGATGGGGTTAAATGAAAACCAACAGGCATTTTTTGTTGGGATCAGAAATACGTTTTACCGAATAGCAATGGTAACCGGACAAGGACTTTTAGTGGTTTTGGCAGGATTTCTTGAGAATTCTACGATACTGGGAAATCCTGAAAACGGAAATAATATTCCAATTGCATGGGCAATTACCTTTATTGTTATGGCCATTGCATTTTTACTGTTTAGCGTGTATCACAAAATATTTTTGCCTTTCCCGAAAGATGATTTGGAAAAAGCCACAAAAAATATAAAGCAGGTATTTGAAGGTTTCGGAGAAACAATTAACGCCTACTTCCGGAAAAAAGAAATCTGGACTATTCTTGGTTTTTTGCTTTTGTACAGACTGGGAGAATCACAACTGGTAAAGATGGCATCTCCTTTTTTGCTGGATTCAACTGATACCGGTGGTTTGGCATTAACAACCCAGGAAGTAGGAATTGCTTACGGAACAATTGGAATTATTGCATTAACAATTGGTGGAATAGCAGGGGGTTGGCTCGCCTCAAAATATGGATTTAAAAGATTGCTATGGGCTTTTGTTTTTTCTATCAATCTGCCCAATCTGGTATATGTATTTCTTTCCTATGTACAGCCCGGGCAATACTGGATAGTTGTAAGTGCAGTTGCTGTTGAGCAATTGGGTTACGGTTTTGGATTTACAGCATACACTTTATATATGCTATATGTTTCAGCCGGAAAATACAAAACTGCTCATTATGCCTTTAGTACAGGAATAATGGCTTTGGGAATGATGTTACCCGGAATGATTTCAGGGTGGTTACAGGAATTTCTGGGTTATCAACACTTTTTTATCTGGGTAATGATTTGCACTATCCCCGGATTTATTATGGCTGCATTAATTAAAGTGGATAGGGATTTTGGTTTGAAAAAGTCGTAAAATCAAAACCGGTATTAATCCAATTTTATATTACTCATCAACCATTTTGCATTTTGTCGTACAAAATCCAGCGAATCTTTTTTAAGTTCTTGCAACATGGGTAAAACAAGGCCGGATTCATATCTGCTAATTGCAACAGCTGCTTCATTATGAACTAACCAGCTTTTGTTTTTTAACGCTTCCAATAAAAAGGGCAACAAATCAGGCTCTTTCCTTTGCCCTAAAATATAGACGATTCGCCATTGTATTTTTTCATTATTTTCAGCCTGACTGTATACATTGATTAATTCACGTGCATTAAAATTATTGGATGAAATCAGGCTATCGCTTGCAAGATTTGCTGTCATCCAGCTTCCATTTTGAATGGCATTTAAATACCAGTATATTGCCTCACCGGGTTTTAATTTTGCCAGGTTCAACAAAGCATTTCTCTGTATATGACCATCCTGAGTCGTATAAAGTTCGTGATATGCCTGATAAGCATAAACGGTATCGGCATTAACCAATAATCCTGCAAGATTTGATTTATAAAACTGATTTTCTGTTTTTTGATACAAATCCCACAACTTTTCTTTTTCACTGCTGAGATCAAATCCTGTTAAACCCGCAGTAGCATGATTTCTGATTCCGGGGTCCTCTTCCTCATCAAATAAAATTCTTAACGCCGGTTTTTTCCATTTTGGAGAATGAATATTATTTAATGTTATTATCGAAATCCTCCTGTTCCAGACCGGAAGATTTTTATCTTCAGCATTTTTAATTAAAGCAGGAACTGCAGGCTCCCCAATTTTTATTAACGGAACTGAAAAATCGTTCCAGTTGCGTCCTGCGGTTTTCAATTCATTTACCAAAGAATCAATGTCTTTACTCAAATTCTGAGCTGCAATCGTACTACCATAGAAAATCAAAGTAAGAAGAAGAAATATGCCTGCCTTATTATTCATATCAGTTTGGATTTTGAGTAAAATGCTTGTTAAAGTAGCTGTATAGATCTCCTCCTACCGCCTTATGTACTTTTTCAATTGTGGTTAAACCAAATATTATTACAACCGAAATTGGATCGGGTCGGTACTCATTATGACCCTCGTAAAACCCATAACGGTTGATGTAGAAAAAAACCATTTCACCGGTATGAATGTGTGATAATTTGTTTGTCAAAAACTGAAACTGTTGTGGAGAAAGATTTGAATACTTGCTCTGGAGAAAGTCTAACTCATCCGGATTAAGTTCTCTCCAAAATTCCAAATGTCCGGTACCTAATATTTCGTCATTAAAAATTGACTCCTGCCATCCCCTGCTACCCTGAATTTTAAATTTCACTTCGTTCCCGTTATAAATCAATGCTTCTATTTCTGGTGTTTTGTTGGCATTTAAATCCGGATTTAAATTGTCAAAATTACGCGCTACATTCCAAAAGTGAAAAAGTGGCCTGGCAATGTCTGCATGAGTAAGATTAATTTTATCAACCGTAATATTATCGGCATAAATAACGGACATTATGGTTTCGTCCTCAGCCAGAAATCCAACTCCTGAAGAAGCCCATGGCCTGCCATCGACGGTAATTTGAGAAACCGATTTCCCTGTAATTATTTTCGTATTTATTAATTCTTTGGTAGAATGGATTCCTGTTTTTGCAAAAGTCGGAAAATCTTTATCATCGGCAGTAAACTGATTTCCTTTTCCAAATAACTGTTTTTTCAGATTAAAAGGTTCTCCGTTCTCAACTGTCCCATCCATCCAAAAAAACTTTCCATCCTTTGACTTCAGCAAAATCAATTCGCGACTATTTTCATTAACAGATGGTGAGTTTAAAGTGGGTTTTTCAAAATAAAACTCAGGCAATAATTTAAGTTTTTCTGTTTTAACTTTCGGAAGTGTATTTTTGTATCTGTTGTTGACACAGGCGCACAACAAAACGAATATCAGAATAAAGTACAGTTTATACATGATAATTGGCTTTATTAAATTTACAAATAAAGCCGTTGAGATACAATTAATTAATTCAATACCTGTCCCCTTCTTTATCAAGCATTGGTACAAACCTGACCGGTAATATTTTCTTTTCCCTGATAATGCCTTTTCTTTTTTCAAGCAATACCAGGTTTTGAAAAGGATAGGAACCAACAGGAATAACCATTCTTCCGCCTTCTGCCAATTGATCTTTTAAAGGCTGTGGGATATGGGTAGGTGAGCAGGTTACAATAATTGCATCAAAAGGAGCATGTTCAGACCAACCCTCATAACCATCGCCAACTTTACTGTAGATATTACTATATCCCAGTTCAATAAATAAATCATTTGCTTTTTTGCCAAGTTTAGGAAAGATTTCAACGGTATAAACCGAATCACAAAGTTGTCCTAAAATGGCTGCCTGGTATCCGGAACCTGTACCTATTTCAAGTACCTTGTCTTTTTGCTTTAAATTTAACGACTGAGTCATAAAGGCCACAATATATGGCTGCGAAATGGTCTGCCCCTCATCTATAGGCAATGGATTATCATCATATGCTTTGGAAATATAACGGGGTAAAACAAAACGATGTCTTTCAACATTCATAAATGCTTTTAATATTTTTGGACTGGAAATTCCACGGGCCTCAATTTGCGTTTCTACCATATTTTGACGCATTTTTTCAAAATTGAAATTTTGAGCACATGACAATAAACTGCTAATAAGAATTATACATGACAAATAAATAGCTCTTACTTGCTGAAATATTTTTATTCTTGTTTTAAAATACACACTTCCTCGTTTTTAGTTTTCAACGAATCTCAAATTGATAAGGTTTCTGGGAAAGTCGAATTTTGATATGTTTTAAAATTTTTTAAAAAATTTTATCCAATCAGTAAATAATAAGTTAACATAAAAGCCCATTTTATATCAGTATTGGAAAAAATATCTATTTTTGTATCGACATATTTAGATAATTAAATATTTGAAAGCAGAAAAATAATTACACAATGGAGAAAATATTAATCATAGGAGGAGTAGCAGCAGGAGCTACTGCAGCGGCAAAAGCGAGACGTTTATCTCCGGATGCCCAGATTACCATGCTCGAAGCGGGACCTGACGTTTCTTTCGCAAACTGTGGATTACCTTATTATATTGCAGGAGATATCGATAGCAGATCGAAATTGATTTTACAAAGTCCTGAAAGTTTTAAAGAGCAATACAACGTTACTGTTTACACCAATACAGCTGTAACAGCCATTGATAAAGAAGCACATACTGTATCGACTTTAAACAGTAAGAATAATGAGAAAAAATCATTTGAATATACAAAACTGATCTTAGCCCAGGGAGGACGACCAATACAACCCGATTTACCGGGTGCCGAAGATGACCATGTTTTTAGTTTATGGACATTGGATGACATGGATAAAATCGACAATCATTTAAAGACCAAAGATCCTGAAACAGCTGTTGTAGTTGGAGGAGGTTTTATTGGACTTGAAATGGTTGAAGCGCTTGTTAAAAGAGGTTTAAAAGTTCATGTGGTTGAAAAAATGCCTCATGTAATGTCGATTTTGGAAGCAGAAACTGCAGGTTTTATAACCCGGGAGCTTCGTGCTTTTAATGTAGGAATACATACCGAAACAGCTGTTTCAAGAATCAACAGGAACTCGGTAGAATTGGATAATGGAAAAGTTTTGAATGCAGATATGGTTCTGCTGTCAATTGGTGTTCGCCCGACATTGCAACTTGCAAAAGAAGCCGGACTTGAAATTGGTGAAGCCGGAGGTTTGTTGGTAGACGATAAACTACAGACTTCAGATGAAGATATTTATGCTGCAGGCGACATGGTGGAAATTGAACATCGTGTAAACGGCAAAAAAGTACGTATACCTTTAGCAGGACCAGCAAACCGTCAGGGTAGAATAGCTGCAGAAAATGCACTTGGGGGAAACCATAGTTACAAAGGTGCAATCGGAACTTCGGTAGTAAGGGTTTTTGATGCTGTGGCCGGAACAACCGGTTTGTCGTTAAAACAAGCCCGTGCTTTAGGAATTGATGCTGATGCAGTTGTGGTTCACAAAGAGCATCATACATCATATTACCCGGGTGCTGAAACTGTAAGTGTTCTTCTTGTTTTCGATAAAAAAACAGGAGTAGTACTTGGTGGACAAACTGCCGGGTACAAAGGCGCTGACAAACGTTTGGATGTTATTGCAACAGCAACAGCAGCTAAACTTCCTGTCAGCGAAATTGCAGACATTGATTTTGCTTATTCGCCACCGATTGGTACAGCCAACGATGCAATGAATATGGCCGCCTACGCCGCTGAAAACAAAATGTCGGGTTATAGTCCGAGTTTAATGGTTTCCGAGTTGGATGATTATCTGGAAACCAAAGAACAGGTAATTGTGTTAGACGTGCGAGATGTTTTTGCTCACCAAAAAAGCAACTTGAACGGGGCTTACCATTTACCTCTTGAAATGCTGCAGGAAAACCTGCAAAGAATACCAAAAGATGTTCCTATCCTGATTTATGATGAAACAGGAAAAAAAGGACATCAGGCATTGCGCACCTTAATTGGCGCCGGATGTAATGAAGTTATAAACATCTCCGGAGGTCATACTTCCTTGCAACATCATGCTGCGGCTGTTGGATTTAAGAATTTTAGCATGATTCCACTTCCTGTTGAGAAAAAAAGCTTACAGGAAAATACGGTTGAAGAAACTGAAACCAATCAAAATGTAAGTACTGAAGAACTGGAAAGATTGGTTATTGATGTTCGTACAAAAGGTGAATTTATGAGCGGCGCTTTTCCAAATGCGTTAAATATTCCGCTTGATGATATGATGTCGGGAAATATGGATATCGGAGAAAATAAAGACCGGGAAATTATTGTTTACTGTGCTTCTGGTGCCCGTTCTGCTTATGCACAACAGGTGTTAAAACAACGTGGATACACCAATGTAACTAATGGTGGTGGTATTTCAGCAATGATGTCAAGATATTAAAATGAAATGAGCATGATTATTGATTCACACCAATCGAAAATAATTAAAAATCATGCGAATTCCATGTGTTACCTTAATAAATAAACAATTTTAAACACATGAAACATTTTTTAGTTTTGGGCGGTGGATTTGCCGGTGTTGAAGCCGCAATCAAACTGCAAAAAAAAGGATATAAAGTAACCCTGGTCTCCGACCGGGATTACTTGTTTATATACCCCATCTCAATCTGGATTCCTGTTAAGGGAATCAGTTTTGAAGACAGTAAAATGCCACTGGCCCGGCTTCAGAAAAAACATGGTTTCGGATTGGTCATTGACAGTGTAAAAAGCATTGATGTTAACAGTAAAACAGTTAAACTTGCTGGTGGTGAGCTAAGTTACGACTACCTTTTTATTGCTTTGGGAATGCACAAAGTAAATGCAAAAGGTGCTGAAAATACCTTGTCGATTTGTGGCCAACCGGAACAGGCGGTAAGTATTGGCAACGAGCTGGAAAAACTTGTTCAGGCCGGAAAAGGAAAAATTGCTGTGGGTTTTGGCGGCAATCCAAAAGACAGCAAAGGTTCTGCTGTAAGAGGTGGGCCTGCATTTGAATTGTTGTTCAACATCAGCACCTATTTAAAGAAAAAAGACTTGCTGAATAATTTTGAACTCAACTTTTTTGCACCCATGCCTGAACCAGGCAAAAGAATGGGCGCGAAAGCAGTTCAAAACATGAAAAAATTCTATAAACATTATGGAATAAAAGAACATGTGGGAACCAAAATCACAGGTTTTACAAAAAATGAAATAGAGTTTGAAGGTGGTAAAAAACTGGAAAGTGACCTGATTGTTTTTATCGCAGGTGGCAGTGGTCATTCTGTTTTAAAAGATTCAGGATTGCCACTTTCAGAAGCCGGTTTTGTAAAAACATTACCTACCTGCCAGGTGGAAGGATTTCCTGAGGTTTATGCAATTGGCGACTCTGCAGAACTACTGGGTCCGGCCTGGGGTGCAAAACAAGGCCATATGGCTGAAATTATGGCGGACGTTGCCGCTTATAATGCAGACCAGCAAATTAAAGGCACGGGAAAAACAAAAAGTTACGTAGATAAAGTAAGCATCATTTGTGTGATGGATTCAGGGGATGGTGCTGCATGGGTAGAAAGAACAGCAAAAAAGGAAACCATGATGATGCTGCCGATTGTGGGGCACTGGCTGAAAAAAGGATGGGGATTTTACTATAAAAACTCCAAACTGAAAAATATACCCCGTATTCCGGGAATGTAATTTCAAGATTTTAGAAAATTAAATATGAGCACCGAAACCGATAAAAAACAGGACTTTAAAATGGAATTCAAAACTTTGGATGTTACACCCGAAGGCAACTGGTTAACGCGAAATTTGAAATCTCCCCATTTAAGAAAAACATTGATCTACATTTTACTGGGAGCTGTGGCCGGAGTATTATTTACGGTTTTTACAGCCGACAAAACCCTTGCTGAATTCGGAACAGGCGAATTGGTTCAAAGTGCTTTGGTGGGTGCCTTTTTTGGATTTTTTATTACCAACAGTCCCTGTGCCAGGAACCAGTGTTAAAACATAGATTAAGATATAGTCAATGAGGGTTTCACTCAAAATGAAGCCTTCATTTTTTTACTACTTTTTTACCAATTTTAATACTTCCGTTCTCCCCTTTTTTATCGCCTGAATAAAATATATACCACTTTGGAAATCGGAAATATTAAAATCAAAAGAACCCGGAATATTTACTTTTTCCAACATTAATTTTCCCTGAACATTAAAAATCTTAACATCGGCATATCCCAAAGATTTAAAGGTAAATTTATTTTCTGCCGGATTGGGATAAACACTAAATTCAAAATCTTCCTTATAATTAAGTGCTGATGTATTGGGATCGTTTGGTGTTTGAACCTCAACTTCGTTTGAAGCACCGGCATTGGCAAATCTTTCTGCAGAACGTACACGGTAAGTGTAAACTGTATCGTATAAATCAACGGTTTCAATAAAATAATCAACTCCCGCATTTACTTCCCCGGCTACTTCCCAATCGCCTTCCCCTGTTTTTCTGTCAATTACATATCCAATCTCCTCATTACCATTGTCATTCCAGGTTAGTTTTACTCTCATTCGGCTAAACTTGAATTCAAGAGTGATTTCATTTTCAATCAGATAATTTCTTTCAAAACTGGCTTCTTCTATTGCAGAATCAAAGAGTTTAACCTCATCGATCACTCCCTTAAAATTTTCATTTCCATTTAAATTTGCAGCAACAGTCAGTTTTTTAATTTCCTGAATTTGCCCCTGTGTAATGGCAACCGGTTCTTTATTATCCACATACAATCGATAAATATTGCTGTCGCGTTGAACAGCAATAAAATGCCAGATTCCATCATTGATTAAATCCTGACTTACCAACTCCCCGCTTCCAATTCCCATGCCTTCTACGTATACTTTTCCTTCAGGACCAATACCAATTTTTAAATCATCTTCATCACCGGATAAAAATGATGTCAGCACAGACGTATTTTGGGAAGTTGTTTTTACGAAACATGAAAAGGTTAAATCTTCTCTTATTACGTGAGACAGGTTTTCGGTAATAATAAAATCATCAACACCGTCAAACTGCATTGCATTTGTTAAATATCCTTTAACAAATTCGGGTTGAATATTATTTTTTATCACTCCAAAATTGTTATACTTCATTACATCGGGCATGGTGTCCTTTATATTTTCTTCCATTTCCCAGTAAAGAACAGAACTCATATCAATTAATGCCTTTTTTATTCCAAACCAGGCAGGCTTTTTTTCAAAGTTATTGGCATACGGAAATGCACTTTCTCCATATCTCCATCCGGTTTCGTTGTTATCGATAAATCCCCAGGTGTGAAATTCGGTAGCACCGCCTTTAATCGCTGCATTTATCAAATTATAATACTGTTTCTTTTGCAACTCAGCTTTTTCTTCATTCCAGTCTTTTTCAGTATCGCCTATATCAACTTCCGCAACAATTACTTCGTAACCTAATTCGATATAACGTTTAATGTTGTTAGCATAACCTTCCCAATCGTAAGTTTTATCAATATCCAAATGCGTTTGAAATCCAATAACATCAACCGGAGCACCTACCTCTTTTAAATGTTTTGCCAATTGATAAAATGCATTGTATTTATGGCTTCCCGGAAATTCAAATCCCGAATCACGAAGTTCCAGTTTTTTGTCGGTTAAGGTTCTGGCATATTCAAATGCTTTACGGATGTAAACCGGATGTTCTGCATTTACAAACTGCTCCCCTGTTAAACCTGATGCATCGGCTTCGAATCCCATTCTCTGGAATTCGCAGGCACCTTCATAATTGGCATTAAAAAGTGGCCAGTAACCACCATGTCCATCCCAACTAATCGCTTCGTTTACTACATTCCAGTTATCAACTAAGGTATCATTACCATTCGAAGAAATGATTGCTTCCAGCCAGCTTTTCATTATGGCATCCAGGGTATCAGCCGGGAAATCACCTTTGCGGAACCACTCAGGATAATATTTGTCCCAGCCCATCAACATATGAGCTGTTGTTGTGAGATTCTGGCTTTTCATTTCTTTTATCCTGGTTGAAAACTCATCGACATAATAAACATGTTTTTTACTTTCGTCCCAGCGGCCCCAGGCAGGGTAACAGGTAATCTGAATTGTATTACAATCATTAAGCACCTGAGCCTTGGCAGTTTCATTATTAAAATAATTTTTTTCTCCACCGATAACACCACCAAACAGCAATAAGCCTGTCATATCCTTAAATCCCGGAGCGGTGATTTCGGCTTCCGGTTCAGGAACAAATTTCGACAGCATAATATCGTCGGCCAGATAATCGGAATAAACTCCGTTAACACTTTCGGTTTCGATATAAATATTTGCGCTTTGAAGATTGCCTTGCCATTCGACCGTAAAATTCTGGGTATAAAATTCATAATCACCAATTTTGGGAGAATCAGTTCGACACAGGGAAGTATAAGAATTTACCCCATCCACTTTTAATCCCAGCGTAATTCTGAAGTTTTTTGCTGCATCCGGAATTTTCACCCAGGCGCTGATGGTATAAGTTTCTCCATTTTCTAACAAACTTTTAACATCCCTGGTCAGCGCATCCCAGGGATTTTTACGGTTAGAAATTAAAACCGCATTATTACCCTGATGCGCATCGGAAGTAATTTCCATTTTAGCTCCCCACACCTGCCATCCAACAGTTCCATTTTCAAAATCACCATTGGTAAGCAGGTTATCCTGTGAAAATGAAGTAAAACTTAAGACAGCGAATACAAATACAAAATATAATTTCCCTGGATTGATTTTAGAAGAATTGTCCATGTTACGGAATAAATAGTTAGTTTAATTTCCGCTAAAATAGAAATTCTATTTCAACAATACTATGCGACGAGTCGAATTGAATGCACGAACAATATAAATTCCGGCTTCCTGTTCTGAAATATTGATTTGTGAATGGCTGGCATTTAACATTTCAGATTTTATCAGAACACCATGTAAATTGAATACTTCCACCAAAGTGTCTTTATTTTTCAAATTTGAAATGTACAATATCCCTGTTGTCGGATTTGGATAAATACCCGTGATTTTGTCTGTCAATAAATCTTCATTTACGTTGACAATTGTATTTAAAGAAGTGCTTATCCAGTTTTTACCAAAATGATTGTCAAGATTATTTGCTGCCAGTTTTATGCCTTCATTATCAGATACTTCCGGCCATGAATCATCTGCTTTATAATGTATTTTATCGATAACGATTCCATATGGAGATTGAAGTTGAACAGTTTCCCCTTCATCGGCCAATCTTCCGCTTTCCCACTGAAAAACCCTTTCTTCGGATTTTAACCAGAATCCGGCACCGGCATTATATGTTACATAAATTTTTTCTCCGGCTTCGATTATAGTTTTTTCAGGGAATTTATAGCTTATACCTTTGGTAAACTCATACCCTGCAATATCTAATTCTATACTCCCCGGGTTTGTTAATTCAATAAACTCGTTTACTTCTGAATTTGCATCAGAGCTATACGCTACTGCACTTATAAACAGTTGGCTGAATTTTATGGTTGGGTTTAATCCAGCCCCCATATTTCCATCAGACGCCGTTCCCAAACATGCCGATGTCGCCTCAAGTTCAAAATCAAACAGGTTTGGATTCTTAAACTCCGGATCTGTAAAAAGATTATTTCCGGAAGATAAGATATCGTTATCCGATGCAGAATAAGAAACTTCTAATGTTGATTTATCATCGGCAGATACTGTGGCATCATAAGCATTGGACAAAATTGAATTGGAAACGACAACATTTCCTCCGGCATCGCCAATATTTTTTTCATATACTGCAATCGGAGTACCATTTCCATAGTAGGTGCAATGGTCAATATAAACACGACTTGAATCTTTAATCCCGGCGCCCAAATTACAGTTAACAAATATCGAATTTGATATTTTTACTGTTGATTGCTGCCCTACAGAAATACCTTTGTCGCTTATATTATAAACCAGAACATTTTCGACAGAAACATTTTTTGCTTTTTCGCCAATATCGATTCCATCACTATTAAATCCGTAAAAATCGTAAATCACACTATTTTTGATGATGCCATCTTTTACATCGTCGTAATCTATTGCATCAGTATCTGGCATCGTGTTTCCTCTAAAAGTACAATTGTCGATAAATGCTTTTCCATATTTTACATTAATCAAATCGCCCGTTACTTTTGAATGCAGTTTTGTATTTGTCATTGAAATATCAGCATATCTTCCTAAAACCGGATTTTCATGAACATTATCGATCACAAGACTGTCGATTTTCAGTACAGAATTAAAAACCGAAACCGCTGCATTTTCCCTCAAAGGATGCTTGCCTTTAGACGCCCCTTCAATAATCATGTTTTTTAAAATTGAAGTATCAGCATTTACAAAATTCAAAATACCCCATTTCTGAATTTCACTCTCGGGATTACCTGTAAATACAACCGGTTCTGAATATGTTCCTTTTACATTTAATTTCCCGTTAACTGTCATCGTAACATCATCGGAAAACCACAACTCTACTCCCGGCTTAATAGTTAAACTCACGGAATCGGCAACCAAAACGTTGTTTGGAACACGATAAGGTGAACAATCTTTTGATAATGTAATATCCTCGCTTATCAATTCCGGAAGAATACAGGATCCATCACTTTCGAAAACAGCAGTAATGCTTACATTTCCCGAATGAATATAATTTAACAACGAAGCTTTGGAATAAAATTCAATTTCATTATCGTTTTTGACTACCATCTCCAAATCAAAACTTATATCACTACTTCTTGGGTCGTCCTGATGAACTTCAACGGCAACAACATTATTCCCCGGCAACAATATATTCCTGCTTAATTCAAATAAGGTGAATTTATCTTCATCTGATCCTGCAATACTTCTGTTTGAAGTAGTTTCAAAATTGATCTCACCATCGGGCATATTCAGTCTGAATACCTCTAATCCGTTTATATAAACCACGGCTCCGTCATCACATTTCAAATTGATTAAAAGTTCAGTTATGTTTTCAATGTTTTCAACAGAAACTGATTTTCTGAAATAAGTTGTTATATGTTTGTTTCTTCTGTCTTCACCAAAACTTACAACAGTATTTTCATCGTCATCACCATCCCCCAGTGCTGCTTTGCCTTCAATCCATGAAGAATCATCAAAATCAGGTTTTTGCCAGTTTGAATCCGGTTCAAATCCCTTATCAAAGAATTTCCAGTTTTCCTCTTTTGAAATAAGGGCCTCACCTTTAGCAAGTTTCCATCCTTTAAATTCGTACCCTGATTTTGCTTGTGCATAAAGCACAATTTCTTCTTTTTCGGGATATGCTCCATTACTGGTTTTCTGAGTAATTTTAATACTGTTAAAATCTACAATTCCTGAATTTGCAGGATATATGTTTAAAGTAAGTGGGGTACTTTGTTCGAAACCGTAATTTATCAAATCGTTTAACAAATAATTTGGCCGTTCATCTGCAAATCTTTTTAACCTGTTAATTTGAGATTCCCAATAATCATACGAATAAATCGGATCACCATATTTTGACGATGTTCCCTGCCACCGGATAATGTGTTTTGGCACTTCATTTTCAATCCTGTTTTTGTAAAGCTCAATCGTTTTTTTGACATGCAATGGATCGAAAGTAGTAAATAAATGATCTGCAAGTCGTTTCCCAAAATATTTCTTGTAGCCTTCATTATTTAACAAATGATTCAAAGGGATTACATCTTTACCAGCATAAAAATCGATAAGGTTCTCATCTGGATTAAAAAATCCTCTGTCTAAATCATTCAGAATCCATTTCCATTTCCCTCCAATTTTGGGCTTCCATGCCATAATATTATGGTCGACTGAGGTGTTTTGGGAATAAATTTCAGTAATTACAAAATCAGTAAAATTCTCAATATCCATTAATGTAGCAACCGTATCAAAATTTGCCTGAACGGACAAATCACGGTGATATAAAGAGTCAAATCCTACATACTGGTCAAGCGAGCCAGCCTCTGCATAATTCTCGTTTTCAACCATATCAAACTCATTCTCCAATAAATTATGCGACTGAATAATTAAATCGTCATCAACCTTAGCCCTGATGTTATTGATACCCATATACTTTCCATTAACAAAGAGTACGGCAGGACGGTAACTCTGGTAATCAACATCCATGTTTTCGGCAGTCAGGGATTGTGTCATTCCATCGCGGAAAAGAGAGTAGGCCCAATCACTTCCTGAAGCCCGCAACGCAAAAGATTGATACGAGTTCCTTTCTTTGTCAAATAGTATAGGATAATCAAGTTTCCCCTCACCATATTTTTTTCTGAAATATACCCCCAGCATTTTTTGTGGCAGTTGCCATGAATAAAGACCGTTAATTTTTGTTCCTGCCTGCAGGTTAAAAGCCGCCCGGTCGCTACCATCATTTTCGAAAAGTTCTATGTTGATTGGAACTTCCCAGTCCGGTTTAAAATCCTGTACATAAATTCCCTGAATACTATCCCAAAAATTTTCAGGATTTGTGGCAATGGAAACTACCGGTAAAGAGCCAATTTCATTTTCAGAATCAATAAAATAGGAATGTGTAATTATCCTTCCGGGAATATTTCCGGGCTGAAAAATACGGGCTCGTAAAAGGGTCGTGCTATCGATTTGAATTGACGAATTATAAAGTGCCGAAGTTTTTAAAGGCTCCGAGCCATCAAGGGTATATCGAATTTCACCCCCAAATGTGTTTGAAATATTAACCGTTACTGCGTTTTGATAGATCCCGCCAAGCGGAGTAAAATGCGGGGTATTGTTGGTAGTTCCTTCAAAAACTTCTGTATTATTTTCAGCCTCCGGAGTAGGTTCTGCAAAATAACCCCAACTTTTTCCACCATCGGGGATACGTCCCATCGAAATATCCGAATTCTGAATCCCAAAAGATACCGAGTCGACCAAACTTCCATCTTTCGAAAAAATCGCCAATTCTTCGCCAGATGCAGAAATATTAAAACTTGCATGTAGCCCTTGATCGCGACTGTCTGCCCAGATAATCAGAAAACTTCCGGCTCCAATCCACGTATTTTCCGGTATTTGCCATTTGTCTTTGTTATCGAAGTTGTCGCTTATAAAATAGCCGCCTACATTTACAGGAACGTTTTCAGCATTATATAACTCAAGCCAATCGGCACTTTCGTTAAAATCCGGATCGGTAATTACGTCAGAATTAGAAGCTAAAAATTCGTTAATATAAATCTGAGCTTTCCCCTGTACCGGGAAAAACAAAAGTATACTTATAACAAATACTATTGATAAATTTCTTTTCATCACCATCTTCAATCATGGAACAAAGAAATCAATATTCTGTTAAATGCAAAAAATAAATTATACGATTTTGAAAACGTAAAAATCAAAAATTAGATTCAATAATTCAGGAAATTATCGATGCTCACTTTTACTTCTTTTAAAGAATTATACTCTACAAGATTCAAATCAGGACAACCGGAAATCATCGCAGAAATATTTTTACCAATTCCGGGACGATAGAGACATAAAATCCTTTTACCCATTTCAACTGCCCGTCCTATTTCGTAACCCACACCCATGGAAACCTGTGTAACTTCTGCTACTAATATTTCCGAAGATTTTAACCAATCCAAATCACGGTCATGAATATATTCATCTGTGGGGCCATCATCTCCTGCTTCGGTTAACTCCTGATCACCCACATGCTCTGTCAGGACCTCACCAAATTTTTTCAAATATTCAATTATCTGAAGATACAATTCAGCATCTTTCCTTCCTCCACGAATTGAACCGGCAAAATAAATTTTCATGGAATGGTTTTTTTATTTAACAAAATGCTAACAGAAATCTATTAATATTTTTTATAATAGTTTTGGCTATTAACTAAATATCACCTTTGTATATCTCTGAGTTACTTCGTGCAGCTTAAGAATCAAAAATTATACAAAGTTTTCCGAGAAATTGATTAGACTATTATACTCTAATTTGCATTTATCACAATCCCGCCTTTAAAATAGGCCGCATAAGCTGTTTCCGAATTTAATTCTCTAATAGCTTTTTTAATTCCTTTATCGTCGTTAATAGCAGCACGAATTGAGCCTTTCTGATAATAATATCTTGAAACAATTTCATCTTGCAGCAACTCTTTTATTTCTCCACTAAATTCTTTTGAATCCTTGTCGAAATCAGGAGCAAGTTTTGCCTTTAAAGCTTCAAACTCTTTTTCTGCCAAACCGTAATATTTATCTTTTTTGGCATGATTAATCAAATCATCCAACTCTTTTTCAGATTCAGATTCATAGTCAAAATCATTTTCTTTTACATATGCTATGAATTGATTGTACATTTCATCTGTTATTTCAAAATCTTCAGGTGAGGCAATCGACTCATTTTCAGAATGAAATTTTGTAGCAAAATCAAAGATCAAAAATTTTGTTACCAAACCGATACTCAGACTACTCAGCGTTTCCTGATCGATTTGCACATCCGGTGAAACCCCTCCTCCATCATAAACCTTACGGCCTTTTTTTGTCGTAAACTCAGAAATTAATGAATCCGGAATCGCTCCGACACTACCATCTTCATTACGATGAGAATAATCCAGCGCCTGTATACATCTTCCACTTGGAATATAATATTTTGCTG